>Ga0070754_10000451_pt1 | contig 38348 bp, 67 predicted proteins | sample VirMetDEL_Sep_01_FD_75181 | JGI IMG/M metagenome (GOLD analysis project Ga0070754, IMG submission 75181) | Aqueous microbial communities from the Delaware River and Bay under freshwater to marine salinity gradient to study organic matter... | ecosystem: Environmental > Aquatic > Marine >...
AGCCAACGTATCGGTAATCGGCATGAAGCCAGTTCCACCAGTAAAAATAGTACCAGTCGGCTTTCGGGCCGCCCCATTCTACCCCGGCATATGAGCGGCGGAGTTTAAACTTCATCGCTCATCTCCTGAAACGATTGCATCCCCACCTTGTTACGGGCGGGGCTGGTGAACTCGTAAAATCTTTCGTAGCTCTCGTTAATTCATGCCCTAGTCGGACCCTTTCGGGCGAGGCTCTCACGAGGACTTTACAGCCACCCTTAACCGACTGGCAGGCGAAGTCTGGGCACCTTGAGATGTGCGGTTTCATACGAGGCTGCTAACCCAGAACAGCACCGAACATCATCGCCTGTTAGAGTCAGGAAGGAACGACCCCGAGTAAATCGCGACCTTCACGAGCTATGCCCGCCTTCCTGATTTGCTGCGAGGCGGGGCAACAACGGCGTATGTGGACCTTCAATCCCTCCCACCAGCGCAGCTTAACGCCGTATCAGGCCAGTGGGTCTAGGCTCGCCGCCTCGCATTCCGTTGCCCTATTGGGCGAATAGCTGCCGGGTGTTCGATGGCCATCCCCTACTAACCCGGCTTGGTGGCCACGACTGGCTTCGATCCGCCCGCTGAGTCCCACCGCATTTAATTCAGCATGCGGACGGTGATATCCCGCTCCGCTGCTGTAAAGAATGTCACCGACCGGTTGTCAGTGATGACAATGGCGTTTCCGTCCTAATCGAAGAGTGCAAAGCAGTCGATGCCTTCGTGCACAATCTTCTTGACGTAGCCTTCGCCGGTCCGTTTCGTTTGGGGCTGCTGCATTATGCCGCCTCGCGCTTTCGAGCTTCACGCTGGCGACGAATTTCGTTTCGCTTCTGCGCCCAGGAAAAGTCCTGCAGTTCGCTGTCGAAGTCACATGCCATCGGCTTTGCGTTTTCGGCCATCCAACTCGTCGGCGCGTCTTCTGCGATGTTGACGCTTTTATCGCCGATTTCAGGGGTGTCAGGCAACAGGGAAAACAAGTCGTTTTCGTTATGCTGCAATGGCTTGCGGGAAAACGCTAACAAAATACGTAAGATTGCCCGCTCTTTGCGCCGTCTTCCTGTCTCCGGGTGGATACCTTGCTTGCGGCACCAGTCCTTGAAGACGGCGTTGAGAGCCATGCATCGAGCCCACGAGATCAACGCGGTGCGCTCTTCCTCATTCGGGACTAGAGACAGCCAGCCTTGCGTTTCCTCTGCCTCGGTTATCTCCCACGCCTTTGGTGCTCGGTTGATCGAGTTCCAGAAAGCTTTGCGCTCGTCGGCCAGCCTTTCCGATCCCCAGCCGTTCTTATCGGCCTGCGTGTACGGAACCTCTACCCATGCCGCCCTGCTCTGCGATGGACCAACCCGGTACAGCTTCTCGATGATCTGCACCGAGCGGATGAAACGTTCCCCGATCTCTCGTCCAGTCATTTCAATCATGCCGATCTCCTGTCATCAAGTAGGTCCGGTTGCTTTGCCATAGCGCCGAACGTCCGCTTCATTCTCTCGTATAACATGCCAACCAACGCATGTCGTTTGGATACCACCCCGTCGAGGTCCAAAGCCCAGAACTGTAGCCATCCCAGCGGGAGAGTGTCGAAGAACGAGAACCAGGCAGTGACGTTGTTCGTCACCAGATCGGGGAAGTTCTTCTCGGCCGCCCGGATCATGTCTGAAACGACCCACAAGGATGTCTCATCGATGAAGCCTTTGTTGTTGGCGGTCTCTGCCAGCGTCATGACTACAAAGCGCGCGTGATCGTCTCCATGGCGGTTTATGATGCGCTCCAGCGTGACGATTGCCCGTGTCTGCCCGACGGCCGGCATTACATGCGGCGGCACAACTGCAATGCCATGCTCTGCAAATATCGCTTCGGCCCTCGGGTGGTTGGTCATTCCGCCCTCGCCTTCCCGTGGACGCGATGCCACTTCGCCAAGTGAGCCTCGAGCGTGCCTTTGTCGACCATGGCCTGTATCTTGCGAACGGCGTAAAGGACCGAGGTATGGTCGAGACCGCCGAAATACCGGCCAAGCTCTGGATAGCTCATCTCTGGGTCGATCTGCGTCTTGATCTCCCACATGATGAGGTGCTTCACCGGCACGATGTGTTGAAACCGTCGGCGGTCTGCCATTTGGGCGTAGGTCAGGCCGAAATCTAGCGCACGCTTTCTGATATATGTCCTCGTCGGGCTGGCAGCGATGTCGACCTGCTCGCGTATCCAAGCCCGCCAGCACCAGACATGAGCATCGAAGTGCGACGGATTCTTGAGCCATGTTGGTGACGGCTTCGGTTGGGTGACGATCGGCGCGGAGGACACGAAGTCAGACGATGTTCGCAATGCCAGTCTGCGCGCTTTCATCGCGCGGTCAGCCTCTCTTGCCTTTGCAGCTTCGTGCCATGCTCTTTGCGATGGGGTTAGGGTGACGTGGTGGTTCATTTCACCACCTCCAGCTTCCGCTTCGACGGCGGCTTGCGTGGACCATGCCCGCTTCCCAATTGGTGGCTGTCGTGCTTGTGGCCTACCGGATCGGTGCCAAGCTGCTGTTGAACCTTCTCCACGCCTGTCTCGACTTCCATCTGGTAGACGCGATCATTCGGCGTGTGGTCGCTAACCACGAAGAACTCGACAGGCTCGTCGCTGTAGACCGTGAACAGACCCTGTGCGTCCATGTTGATGACGATGCGGTTCATGCCATTTCTCTCCTTTCCACGCTGATCTCTTTGCCCTTGCGTCGTGCCTTCTCGACAATCACCGACTTGCCGCCACCGATAAAAAGCTGCTTTGTCGCAGCAGCAAACTTCACTTCCTTTGAGGTCGGCCGTGGAGCGACGTTTGTGTCGGCGGTCATGTTCCCGTTCAGATGGTTCATGAGCGCGTCGTGGCCTGCGTCCTTGGCTTCCTGCTGGTTCGGGAAGATGATGTCGTACTTTCCGTCTCGCAAAACGCGGTTCTCAGCCCACCGTGGATCGCGATACTAGGCAATCCAGCCTTGGGGCGACAGTTGAGCACCTGAAGCGTATTTGTTTGTCATGCTGCTTGCCTTTCGAGCATGTCTGAAATCGTCCAACCGATCAGTTCGGGGATATGAGGAACCACGGCATTGCCTATGGCTCGATTGCGGTGTGTCCCGTTGGCAATCCCATGACCTGTTCCCCTGTCTCTGGCACTGGATATCGTTGGCCAAGGACGAGGCTGCACCAGTCTTGCCAGTTGTTCCGCTCTGGATTTTTCACGCCACGTCTCGGTGAAGTACGCCCTCCCTTGAACGCTGTAGCGTTTGGGGTAGGCCACAATCCAAACTCGGTCCCGAAGGTGTCTGAGACCAACGTAGGAAGCTGGTATGCAATGCCACTCTGCATCATACCCGAGCGCGGCCAAGTCTCGGAGAACTCGGTCAAGCCCCCTTCCAAGGAGTGCTGAAACGTTCTCCACGATGAGAAATCTTGGCTCAAACTCGCCAACAAGACGGGCGATTTCGGACCATAGGCCGCTGCGCTCTCCATCAAGTCCCGCTCCCTTTCCTGCAAGAGAGACATCCTGGCAGGGGAATCCACCGCATATCGCGTCGATTTTGATACCGTCGGAAGCAAGTCTAGTTGCTGATATGGTTCTGACATCATCGTAACAAGGAACCTCTGGCCAGTGCCGTTTGAGAACGGCGCGTGGATACTTTTCGATTTCACAAAAGGCGGCAGTACGGAACAAACCGGTTGCCTCTAAACCGAGACTGAAAGCGCCTATGCCGCTGAATAGATCGAGCAGTGCGAGCTGGTTTCTCATGCGAAAAGCCCCCTGCTATTCACTGCCTTCTCAAACTCCGGCCCGAAGCTGGTGCTTGAGCCGTTCCATTGGATGGGGTGGGTCATCAGAACAGCCTCTCCTCTTCGTTCCGGGTGCTGACGTAGCGGGTATATCTCGCCTCGAATTTCAGGCGCTCCCGAACGGATGGATCACCAAAGCGGACCTTGATTGCGCCGATCTCGGCAACCGTCTCGATGGCCTCTTCGTCACCAAATTCAGCGAAGACGCGGTTTATTGCGGTCATCTGCTTGTCGTCGCCGCACGTCGCTATCATTTCCCGGCGGTACTTCGCCGGCCGGTAGAGGTAGATCATCGTGTCATAGTCATCACGGGCGCCCTCGCCTCCGTACAGGTCACGGCCGATCGGGCGCGGGTTGGTGCGCTTGTTCATTTCCCCGTTGCGCTGGTTGAGCATGATCACCGCAGACTTGGTTTCATCCGCGAAGGACTTCCACTCGACATTGATCTCGCTGGCGATCTTGTCAGGCGACAGGCGGTAGTCACGCGGGGGAATCTTCTTGATGTGGTCGATGACGACGAGTGGCGTCTTGCTGCCCGGCTTGGTATGGCGCTTGACGAACTGGCGCGCGTAGCTGAGCAGCCGGACGTTGCTTTCACGCTGGCAGCGGATGATCTCGATAGGCTGGCTATTGAGCCACGATGCGAACTGGACGCTCATGTCCCGCTCGCTCTCGCTCATGCTGCGCTCGGGGTCTTTCTGCTGCTTGGAATCGATCCCCTTCTCCTGGGCGATCATCTGGGCAACACACTGCGCCTGTGACTGGTCATAGGAGAGGAACAGCACCGGATGGCCCTGCTTGAGTGCATGGAGCATGATCTGGATCGTCAGGCTGGTCTTGCCCTCACCTGAGGATGACAGGAGGCCGTAGAGGTTGCCTGCTTCGAACACACTCTCGTTCAGGACGCGCTTAAGCTCTTTCAGGCCAATAGCCACGCCTACAGCCCCGTTGTTCTCATAGGACGCCCTGAACCGGTCCATGTAAGCATCGCCGGGGCGCTGGCGCTCTTTCGCCTTTGCCAGTTCTACAGCATCAACGAGCTTCGAAGACAGCTTCTCGATCTCATCGATAAAAGTCAGCTCGCCCCAGTTATTGAAAGCAAGGTCTTCGACCTGATGGGCGAATGATATGGCATTGCGGGCTGCGTAGGCTTTGAGGATGTCTTCCGCGAGAAATGGAGCGTGGACGATAGAGCAAGCTTCGGCAGCCAGACGTGCGATGTACTCTGGCACCGTCATATCACCCACCTTTTCGCCCTTGGGAAGATAGGGTTCCAACGTCGCCGGCAGGATCGGCCGGTTCTCATTCATGAGGCTGGCCATCCCCTCGAATATCCGCTGATGCAGCGGCTCGAAGAAATGATCTGGCGCCAAGGGAACGCGGCTCAAGATGGCCGACATGGCCATGCTGTTGATCACGATGGCGCCCAGCACCTGCTGCTCGGCAATAAGGTTCTCAGGCACAGCCTTAGGCGTTTCGTGATAGCCGCCGTGCATGCTCATGTCTTGGGGGAAGTCTTGGTTCATGGCGTTCATGCGACACCTGCCATATCGAACAGCGTGTCAGCTGGCTGAATATCCAATTCAGCGATGTTCTTGACTGCCTGCCGGAAATAGGACGGCTTCAACTCGAAACCCAGACCTTTACGGCCAAGCTTTACAGCGGAGTAGACCTCGCTACCGATGCCAAGGAACGGCGTCAGGACAGTTTCACCCTTTGCCGACCACAGATCGAGGCATCGCTCGATAACGTCCAGCTGCAGCGGGGATATGTGCTGTTCGTCCTTCTCATCGCGACCGGCGCGATACTGCAAGGTGTTCGTCTGGTTGATGTCCATCCACACTGGCGAGGCGTACCGCTGCCATACGAGAATTGAACGCCACTGCTCGAAGGGCCAAGCCTTGCGGCCTTCGGCTTCGGTTTGCTTTCTGTGCTTTTCATAAGCCTCACGGCTGATATCGAGGCTGTCATCGCCAGACCACCGGTCAAACATCCCGGCTACGGGCGCCTCGTTGTCCCCTGGCTTTCGGAATGACACGATATAGTCAGCGAGGCCCATGCCGCTGATAGTGCTGTCCTTCGTGATCTGCTTATGAAGCAGCCGGATAGACTTCGTGCGCTGCTGCGCGATAACCGGGTCTTTCCAGATGCAGACTTCGGAATGGAAGATCCATCCGGCGTCCTCGTAGGCTCTGACGATTTCGCCGCGGAAGTCACGCATGCCGATAAAACCATGTCGTGTCTTGCTGGTGGGCAGTTGCATGCAGTGAACGGAATGGATGCGTCCCGGCTTCGTCACCCTGTAGAGTTCGGAAATCAGGAAAGCGTAATGCTCCCAGAACTGCGGGCCGTCATTGTTCGATATATCGCGATCGTAGTTCGAGAACTTGTAAAGCCCCTCGAAGGGTGGGCTATGGATGCCGAAATGGACGCTATCACCGGGGACGCCACGGATAAGCTCGCAGGCATCGCCCTGATAGATGGCATATCGATCGGTCACAACCTGGTCGACGGCGTTGATCGTCATGCTGCGCACTCCCCTACCCATGCAGGAATTTTCATTGGAATTGTTGGATTGTAGTCAGGACGATCCCGAACGGACCCGCGCACAGCGGCACTAGAAAGATCTGCCATATGCATCACCATCGCTGCGGCCATTCGGTCCGCATCGATCTCCTTCCGACGTAGGTTTGCCACGGTGGCGCCCTCCATTTCGGAGGCGATGAAATGCACGTTGACGGGCATCATTTGCCCAAACCGCCAGAAACGGCGGATCGCCTGATAGATTTGCTCGAAGCTGTCATTCAGCCCGACAAACCCGGTATCTGCGCAGTGCTGCCAGTTCATCCCGAACCCGGCGATCGACGGCTTAGTGATCAGCACGCGAATGCGGCCTTGCGAGAAATCAACAAGCTTGCGGCGCTTGTCGTCGTCTTTGTCTGCCCCTGATAGATTGACCGCGCCTGGTATCAGCTTTGCGAGCGCCTCAGCTTCGCTGTTCAGATTGCACCACCAGACGAAAGGCCTATCGGCCGGCGTCATGGATGCGGCTAGCGCCACTCGCTCGGATACGCTGTCACGGCGAGCCGCAATGCGTTCTTGCAGCGTGCGGGCTTCCATCGGGAAAAGGAGGCCAGTATCGAGGCTGGGCGCGTATTCCACGCCGACGGTATGCTGGTGATAGTTCAGTGGCGGCAGATCGTAGCCTGCATTGTCATAGCCAAGGTCAGAAGGCTTGCGAAGCATCACGGCCCACGATGCCATCCACTTCCAGAACTCACTCTCAGCGTGCCCTTTCAGCCGCCATTTCTGCGTATCGCCTCCGTCGTGTGTGAAGAACGTCGCAAGCATGTCGGTATACGACATGACGCCGAGGAACTCCGCATGATTGCCAAGCTCCATGAAGTCGTTCGGCGCAGGCGTTGCCGTTGCTGCCAGCCTGAACGGTATCTTCGAGCACTCGGAAATCAGCTTCGTGCGGTACTTGCCGTCCGTGCTTTTGAGGATGCTGCTTTCGTCCAGAACGACGCCACCGAACCGGGACAAGTCGAAGTGATCCATCTTCTGGTAATTGGTGACGTTGATCCCCCATCCTTCCTCGGGATGGAACGACACCAGATTTGCCGCCATGCCGAATTTCTCGGCCTCGGTAATGTGTTGTTCAGCGACGGCCAGCGGCGCCATGATAACGACTGGCTTACCTGTGAAGCCATAGACCTGATCCGACCATGAAAGCTCCATGAGCGTCTTTCCAAGGCCCGTGCCTGCGAATATAGCGGCGCGACCGCGGCGCAGAGACCACCTGACGATATCGTGCTGATGAGGTTTTAGAACCTGCGGCAATCCCTTAACTTCGGGAATGCCGGTCTCTGGATCGCTGATCTTCTTGCGATCGAGAAATTCTGCATAAGCGTTCATGCGCCCACTCCCGCAAACAGATCACCCGACGGCGCGCGCTCGTTGCGCTGTTGAAGGAGCGACACGAACGACGGCTCGAACTCTTTGTTGATGATACTGGCGTGCGACCAGCTATGAGCGATTCCGACGGCTTCCGCTGCGTTGTGCGCAATGGTCTTCTGCGTCGGGAGCGTCACACCTTCATCCTGACACTTCAGGACAGCGGCGGCCTTCCAGTCGTTTTTGAATTTTGGCTTGCCGTTCTGGATAACCTGGCGCGTCACCTTTTGACCGTTGATGACGACGCGCTCAGTCACCGGGAGCTGTGGCGGGACGAACCCCTTTCCATAGAAAGGCTTGCGCCAAGCGCCGGGTGTAATGGTGGCGATGGGCATACCGTAAACGCCCATGAGAGATACAATCGCGCCGATGACGTTCCAGCTCCAGATTACGCCATGGACGCCGGTGCCTTGGGTGCTTTCCGAACCCTGCTCAATCACGACGATATCCGGCTTGCCAAACTCATTGACGCGCGCGCGTAGCTTTCTGCCCATCTGAGCGGCGTACCAATAGTAATCGCCTTCGACCTTGTTATCGATGACTTCACAGTGGACGGACGCCAAGCTGCATTTCGTGTCCCAGATTGCGAGACCACATTTGGACGATGGATCGATGCCCCAGACCTTCATTTGCGGCGCTCCTTCACCGGTTCGGAGAAAGCGCGCTCTTCGGTCCACTTGCCCCTGTAGATGCGGGTGCGCAGCGTGAAGAGTGGAATGCCGGTCTCTTTCGATATGTCCGACAGAGACAGCTTCCGCCCCTGATACGTGAAGGTTGCCAGTGGGGTTGCCGTGCCGCGCTTGCGATCCTGATAGGATTCGACGTCGACACCTTGCAGCACATCTCGCGTCAGACCGCCGACGGCCACCTTGTCGACTATCGCCTTCACAAGAGCGGTGGCGGTGACGCCGTAAAACTGCGCCTCGCTAGCAAGCACGCTCTCTGCTTTGGCTTGGATTTTCACCTGAAGGCTCATGTTCACCTCGTGGAAGAAAGAACCCGGTGCGGGGTCCGCTTTGCATGTCTCGCACCGGGTTAGTTGGGCCAGCGATTTTTCAAGGGGGCGCTGGCCGGGAGGAAGTCAGGCTTTCGCGATGTACGCAGACACCCAGACATCGAGAAACGACAGGATCAGCCAAGCTATGGCGATGAAGGAGCCGTACCGGATCAGCGTCTGAACGAGGATCTGCCAGCCGATGGTGTTGATGTTCGTGTTCATGTTGGTCGACTCCGAAACTGTGCGGGTTGATGTGCAGTTCATCGTTTCAGCCCTGATCCAGAGTGAACGGATCGCCGTCGCCAGCATCGACGGGGGATTCCTCCTTCGACTGCGCCGCCTCGATGCGCGCCATGATGTCGGGGATTTCAGTGTCGTATTCGCGCTTGCCGGCGTCGTAGGATTCGAGCCAGAGCTTGTCGTCAACCGAGCCGCCGTCGTAACCGGAGACGCGATCGAGGCCGGTCAATCCGGCATGGAAGCCCTTGGCCTGGATCATCTGCTCATTGTCGACACGGTCGATCTGGGCCAGCAAGTCGCCGCCGGATGTTGCCGGGATGTAGCCGAGCCATTCAAGGTTCTCGCGCTCGCTCTTGAGCTTGTCGACGGGCTTCTGGTGATCCTCGGCATTGAAGGATTTGAGATAGTGGTCGAGCTTCTGCGCCGGGAAGCCGGAGGCCTTGGCATTCTGCCGGTTCGATGACTTCTCCGCTTGCAGCGCCTTGATCTGGGCCGCGATGTCGCGGTCCTTCTTATGGTAGAAGGCGAAGAGAACGCGGCGCTCGCGCTCTGCTTTTGAATTGTCACCGATCTTTGCTGATGCTGTCATTCGCCTTCCCTTCCGTGTTGGGTTTATTGTCCGTTGTGGCTTTCCATCGCAGCCCGCACTTTCGAGCGAAGAGCTTCAATTTCGTCGCCAATATCCGTGAAATGATCGTCGCCATATTCTGCCTTTGCGCGCGCCATTTCCTCCTCCAACGACGCGATCTGCTGGGCGCAAAAGCGCAGATACGCGGCGTGAATTGTCTTGAAAGCATCTATTGAGAGTGCTTTCGCCTTACCGTTCCTGAGATGGGAGAGTTGCCAGAAGGAAAGGCCATATCGGCTGGCTAGTCGGCGCATGGCGTTATCGATGTCGCCATTACCCGAGGTTTCCTTCTCCACCATTTTACGCACATACACTGTGGCGGCTGCCGTACTCATTGTCTCTTTCCCTTGATTTCCCTGTTTATTAGCGATTGTCGTCAGTACGATTTTGTCCGTCATTGAGAATGCTTTCCTGCTGGGTTTCGGTATTTTGAAATCACCAGCAGGCGACGGCACGAAAGGAGTTACAGACCCGCCCTAGAGACAGCAGGCACCCGGCCAGCGAACGGAACCTTTGCAGAGGCCCTTTCACCGACTGGAACCGATTGTCTTTCGTATGGATCACTGAGACCGAGCTTGGCGCTGCGCGACTGCGAAATCTGCTTAAGCGCCTCAGCTTCGGTGATGTTTAAAAGATATGCGATGTCGGCCGTATCTCGGCCGGCGTGGAATAGATCGTAAGCGGCGATCGAGGAGCGATAGGTCATTTGCGCGGCCTCGATATAGCCAGGTGCGCCAGTACCGCCGACACGATGAATGCCGAGAAGAATACCGATGCGTAGATGAGGAACTGCTGTTGATCAGGGTGCATGGAGGCGATCATCGCTTGCTCTCCCTAAGTCCGTGGATTTTCACGAGGGCCAAAATCGATAGGTAAAAGGCAAGCTGCTCCTTTGTCGGCCAGACTATCTTCCCCTCGAAAATGAAGTTGATCGCTGAGACGATCATCACAGCTGCGAAGAGATCGAATGCGACAGAGAGCAACGCCTTCATGCCTTCCTCCATCCGAAAGGCTGCTTGCCGTTCTCGACCAGAACCGCGTCGATACGCTCCATGAGCTCGTCGCGGCTAATGCGCTTGGCGACACCCCGGAAATCAGCTTCATGCATCGAGTAGAAACGCCGGCCGTGATAGGTCAGCTTGAAGCCGTAACCAGCCATCAGGTTTTGCAGATATCCCCAATCACTGGAGAACCCGCGATCAAACCGGCGCGGCTCGCCGTGCTTGGCAATCCAGTCTGCCTGCATCGCGTCTATCGCGCTGCGGTCGTGGATGTATCGGTTGGGGGCTTGGAGTGATGTGTCCATCATGCGCCGCCTCCAACGTCTTCGAGAATGAAATGCTCGGACGGCGACGGTTCAACGCCAGCGGCGTTCGCCAGTCGGTCTTTGACCTTCACTGCAGCGATTTCGCCGCCGTCCGTACCCTGCTGGCGCTGGGTTTCTGCAAAAGGATGTTCCGGCCACGGCATCCACGCCACAGGCTCGTTCTTGTGGCTCAGCATGCACCAGTGCGCGGGCTCGTTCTTCGGCTCGCACCAGTAGGAACGGAGCGTCGTCTTGTTCGGCATGGCCAGAATGACGTGGCTGCCATCTCGATGCGCCTGAGAGAGATCGTGGTTCCAGTTCATGCCGTCACCTCGTTGAATGCAGACGCTGGATGCGGGGCAATGCCAGATGCAGTCACCTTCGGCTTCGGCAGCATCGCTGTTAATTCTTTCGTGTAGAGGCCTGTAAGATGATGGGAATCTACGAAGCAGCCTTTGGCCCTGACCTTGCCGATCATGAACTGTGCCATACGTCCGGAAAGGAAGAACGGCGCGGTCTGGCTGTCAGCGGAAATTGCGCTGGATTGGGATACCTGAGCACCCTCAGCCACTTCATCAATCGACATGCCGATCGACTGCCTCATTGCCTTGAACGGCCGGACGACGTCCGTCTTGTATCTAACCAGATCAGGCTGCAAAAAGAGCTGGACACGAGGCACATCGGAGATAAGACCGCTGTAGTCGCCGAATTTCGCTTTGGTGATAAAAAGCCTTACGTTCTTATCATCCATAAACATTTCATTGCCGACGCTGCTCTTACGAAGCAGGAAGTGAAGTGCATTTTCCCTGAAAGTCGTGCCTTCAATCACGTGAATGAGATCACCCCGGATCTGTTTCATCCGCTTCAACACTTGGGTGCTACAGCCGATCTTGATCAGGCCATTCTCCAACTTCGCAAAATAAATGAAGTGACGATACTGGTGCCCTCTCATACGGCTGCCTCCGACACTGGCAGAAAATCATCCGTTGATAGAACTACGCCCTGCTCCTTCGCGGCAGCTAAAAGCGCCGGGACATGCTTGAATGGGATGACGCCGCCAGTTCCGCCGTCTTCCTTTTTTCGCGCCCAGTTGGAAACACGGGTGCGGTGGACGCCAGCTATACCGGCGACTTTGGTAGGACCGCCCAAGCGGTCGATGATTGTGCGTGCTGGTTCCATACCCAATCTTGTATCGATTTTCGAAACAAATTGCAAGAGGTTTGTATCGATAATGGAAACAGACATTCGTATCGAAATCCGATACACGTAAGCCCATGAAAGATTGGGTAATTTCAGCGCTGCAGTATGCTGGCATGAGCCAGTCAGATCTCTCGAGGGAACTGGCAGCAAAACACAAGTGGTCCGACAATCGGTCGATCTTGAACAAGATCGTAACGGGTGAACGTGACCTGAAGGCAGATGAGATGTTCGATATATCTCGCGCCACTGGTTATCCTGTGCCAACAGGGATGGTGACTGACGGGTATGTTCCACTGATGGGATACATCGGCGCTGGTGCGGAAATCCTGCCTGACATGGAACAGGTGCCGACAGAAGGCTTTGACCAGATACACGTGCCGTTTCCTCTACCTGACGAGATGATCGCTCTGGAGGTCAGGGGGGACTCGATGCTTCCGGTCTACAAGGATGGTCATGTCATCATCGTTTATGCCGAGCAGAAAAAGCCCTTGTCATCGTTCTACGGGGAAGACGCAGCCGTGCGCACGACGGATGGACGACGGTTCCTCAAGACGATTGTAAAGGGGTCGCCCATTACGCTCATGTCATTCAACGCCGCGCCGATCGAAAATGTCGGCCTTGAGTGGGTAGGCGAAATCTTTGCCGTGCTGCCGCGTAATCAGCTTCGCAAAGTTCAGAAGGTTGGCGGCATACAGGGCAGCTTATTATGAAGCGCCCCCAACCCCCCCGAGAACGCGCCGCCCGCGCGCTGTGCCGTTTCAACGACGTGCCGGAGAACATTGCGTTTGAGCAACGGCCGATGTGGGAGAGCTTCTTACCAGAGGTGGATGCCGTGCTAGAGGCGGCGCTGGGAGCCGAAGAGCTGGGACGGATGAAACGGGACGAGGTGACGAAGCAGTGAGCGAGCCAAAGTCAATAGATGACTGGCTCAAGCTGTGCCGTCAGCACGAGCTTACTGCAAATGCGATGGTGGATAACAAGGAAGCTGCTTCGCAAGCATTCTTCCACGCTGGTTTGGCAGTTGAGTGCGCGTTAAAGGCGTACATCTGGCAGGTTGAGCGTTTCAACAGGTGGCCAGACAAGACCGATAGGCCTGAGCTTTACGGCCACAATCTCCGGGTTTTGAAGGACAAAGCGGGCATCAAAATAAAAACGACAGACGCTAATGCGCCATGTTGGCATGTTGTGTTACAGTGGAATAGAAACCAAGGGTACGATCCCAAGCCAATGCCGCGAAGAGTGGCAAAATCAATGGTGGAAGCCGTATTTGGTGAAGATGGAGTGGTGACATGGCTACGCCAGAGCTTGAAGAACGATTTTTAGATGCCGGTAAAGAGTTCGCGTCGTCGCTCGACAACTTGGGCCTTGACGCGCACGCGCTCTTTTGGGCTTTCGACAAAGAAGAAGGCCGGCACGTTCTGGTGCTGGTAACTGACTTTTTTGACCTCAAGGGGCCGCTTGAAATCTCTAAGCAGCTTTTCAAGGCCTATAATGCATCCGTGACACCACAGGAGATAGACCCGTTTGTCGTCAGGTTGCATTCGATCAACCAGCCGATGGGTGTAGAATATTCTGAACACGCCGGGATGGATTGGACTTTCAAGATTTGGGACAAGGACATGAACCCCAAACCCGTCCCACCTGAGGCCAGAATTTCAGCCATTGATGTCGGTGGCCTAGAGATGCGCCCTGGTTGGGTAATTCGATCTCGCCCTATCCCGAAGCGAAAGACGACGGAAATAAGTCGGCGTTGGGATCGCTTCACGCGCAACGTCCAAAAGGCGGCAGCCTAATCACGAGACCCGCTCCGGCGGGTTTCTTTTTGCCCCGTTAATCCGGCTTTAACCATGATGGTTCAGCATGAGATTGCGCGGACCAGAAGACTGCGCATCGTTTGTATTGCGTAAAGGAAGCCCGCCGTGAATGGCGGGTTTCTTTTTGCCTACTGCTTGCCTGGAACAATCAGCCAGAACAATTGCACCAGGTCATCCCACAGCCGGCCTAGGTCCTCGATCATCGCGGTGATTTCCAGATAGGCGTAGATGCCAGCGACGATGAGCATGACGAGTGCGCAGGCCAGCAGCCATGGCCAGATTCTGCGTTTCCGTGGTGACCCGGATGATGTGTTTTCCTCATTGATCACCATTCTCTCCCGTTTCTACCAATTACCCTCAGAGCAAGAACCTTATAAACAAATAACCCTTTAGAAATTCAGCTTTATAGATTGGACCCGCAGATTTGCGACCCTACTGACCCGCAGATTTGCGACCCAAGAGATTATTCGAACGGCAGCCGGATGTAATAGACGTTCGACTTCCGGTGCTCCCTGACCACAATCAGGACGCCCTCACCCTCGAGCTCAGCGACAGCCCGCAAGACCTTGTCCTCGGACATGCTCAGCCGTTTGGCTATTTCCTTGATCCCGTACCAGCATGACTGGTCGTCGCCGTTCATGCGCTTCGCCAGCCAATAGCCGACGCGGAAGGCGCGATCCGATAGCGCGTCCATCTCACAGATGAAATCGAGCCACTTTCGCCGCTTGTCATAGAAGGCTGCGGCCGACTGGCCGTCGTCGTTTTTCAGGTTCATGGCGACAGCAATAAACCCGCGTATCGATAAGCGCAATATTTTTGTATCGATTTTCGCTACACACCTATTTACAAATGTTTCGATTATCGATACAAATAACCATCAGCAGCGACGAAGCATCCCCCGCCGATCTCGCTGCCACCACAAGAACCGGAGATGAGACGATGGCCAAGTACGAACCCACAAGCTTTGAAGTTGTGAAGAGCTACAAGAGCATCCGCAACTCGGCGCTGGCTCGCAAGGTATTCGGTTTGAATGCTTGGTGGTCCTACGACCGCTGCCAAGCCCACACTTGGGCACTGCGTCTCATCCACGAGAACCCTCAGACTGGCCGTGACGTCGCCGCAGCTCTCATCAACTTCGATTACATGATCCCGGGTGCGCAGGCCAAGTACGACAACAACGCCCGCTTCCGTAAGCAGTGCGATGAAATCTCTGCTGCGTTCGACGCATGGAAGGCAGAGGCCGAGATCGAGGCTGCCGCTTAGGCACTCCCTCGATGCCGGTAGGGGCGGCCCTACCCGTGAACGCCGATGCGCAGTGCGTGACAGACCGGAGAGACGGTCACCCACCACTGAGGATGAGCAAATGGCAATGGTAACGCGCTTCAACGTCGAAATGCATACCCGCAGCGGTAAGGCCATCTACCTTTGCCAGTTCGGTGACGGGATGGAATGGACGTCTAACCCGGATGACGCCTTCGAATACGACGACGTTGAGGAAGCCGATGCAGACGCGCTTCGGTACGGCGGCGAGGTGTTTGAGTTCCAGCGCCAAGCACGCCGGGGCGAGATTGTTCTGCCTTCGAGGCTCGACATCAACCCCATCGTACGCGGTGCCAATATTGCACAGCGCGATCTGGTGGCGGCTGAGTGACCGACATGCGCGAACGCAAAACGATCATCGATGACTGCAACGTCGAGGAAATCAACGTCGACGGCGAAATGCTCGTCTGCATCGATGGGAAACTTACAGACGAGACCTACGAAGCCGCCTGCAAGCGTCTCAACCTCGAAGGCGGTCAACGAGACCTTGATGATTACGACATGCCGGGCGGCTTCAACTGAGACGAATAGCCCCGCAATCAAAGGCTTCAAAAAAGGGATGGGAAGAATGAGCGAGCGCCTGTCACAAGGTCAGCTTGATGTGCTGGAAATGTTCAACAGCAAGCCGATGATAAACAAATCAGTCCCGCATTATTGGGACCCCAAACCGCTTATGAACGACCAAATAGACCGGCTTGCGGCTCGTGGCTTCATTAAGTGCGAAGACCTTTCACAGCCTGAGCTCGCTCAATTCTTCAAACTCACTGAGAAGGGTGCTGCGCGTATCGGCATGGAGCTTTGCAAGTCCTGCGAAAGCGCGACACACCCACAGGAAGCAGCTTGTTTGCACTGCGGCTCGACTAAGACTTGGGCCACCACCCCATCCACCAACTGAACCCACCAGCGGGCTGTGTAACGAGTACCCCGCGCATTAAAGGGCAGGAACAATGGCAGATACAGTGAAGCATACGCCGGGGCCTTGGACCATCGAAGGAAAAGGGCTGAAGCTTTTGGTCGGTCCTAACCGTTCTTCTGACGGCAAGGTTTTTCCGATAGTCGCGTCTGTTGGTATTCATCCAGACCATACGGCAGAAACAAAGCGAAAAATTGAAGCCGATGTTCAGTTGATTTCCGCCGCTCCAGAAATGCTGGGCGCTCTGAAAGATATCGAAACCGCAGCTTTAGGAGGATATCTGACGCCAAATTTATGCGCAGCTATCGTTATAGCCGCCATCGCCAAAGCAGAGGGCCGTTCCTGATGCCCCCTTTATCCACCACCAACACACAAGAAGCGGATGACCCGACCGAGATTTACATCGAACTCCGCAATCTATTTCGGAGGTCGGAAGCGTCGTCAAAGTCTTTCAACCGCCAGTTCTGCGCCGTCATCGCCGTGATGCTCACCATTTGCATCGTGTCCGCTTCCTGGGCCTTCGTCGGCATCCCGAAATACCAGCGCATGGCGCTTATCCAGCAGGAGCAGGTTGCTTGGCAAAGATAATCGATATCCCAGACACATCCGTTTCGATCGGCGCGGAGTCGATCAACATCATCGAAAAAACCAGACTAGCTATGGAGGCCAGAAAAGTGGGCACCGCTGTTGAAATCCAGAAGCATTCCGAAATCGAACCGGCTGGCGAAACGCGCGCAGCCTTGTCGCCAATGGAAATGGTTGGTCGTGCGCTCGAGCTGGGCGTGTCGGCAGACATCCTCAAGCAGATGATGGACCTGCGCGACCGTGAAGATGCCAAGATGGCCCGGAAGGCTTTCGACACGGCAATCTCTCGCGCCAAGTCTAAGATGTCACCCGTCGTCAAGAACGCCACCGGCCACAACAACAAGCGCTATGCCGACTTCTCGGCAATCGCCCGCATGGTTGACCCGATCCTCTCGGAGTTCGGCCTGTCCTATCGGTTCAAGACCACGCAGATCGACAAGATTACCGTGACGTGCGTTCTTTCCCACGAGGATGGCCACTCAGAGGAAACAACGCTTTCCGCCCCTTCCGATACGACAGGCAACAAGAACGCTATCCAGGCTATCGGCAGCACGATTACGTACCTGTCGCGTTATTCACTGATGGCTTCTCTCGGCTTGTCTGCTTCGGAAGATGACGACGGTCGCTCCGCCGGCAGAAGCGATGATCAGCTTCGCACCATCACTCCTGAGCAGGTGAAGACAATCCAGAAACTGCTTGAGGAAACGGATTCCGACACAGCAAAATTCTGCGAGGTCGGCAAAATCAACTCGATCCCCGAAATGCTGGCCAGCCAATTCGATAGCGCCGTTCAGCTCCTGAACCAGAAGAAGTCAAAGCTCGGTCAAAGGATGGCATCATGATGCAGGTCTTTGACTTTGAGCAGGGCGAGGAGGAATGGTTCCTCGCCCGCATGGGGATACCCACAGCAAGCAAATTCGCCACGGTCATGGCCAAGGGCGAAGGAAAGACGCGCAGCGAGTACATGCGCAAGCTTGCCGGCGAAATCCTCACAGGTGAACCACAGGAAGCGTTTTCCAACGGCCACACCGAGCGCGGCAACGAGATGGAGGATGTGGCCCGGCAGACATATGCGTTTGTCGAAAGTGCTGAAATCAGGCGAGTGGGCTTCATCCGAAACGGCAAAAAGGGCGCAAGCCCGGATAGCCTCGTGGGTGACAATGGCGGCCTCGAGATCAAGACCGCCCTGCCCCACATCCAGATCGACCGGCTTGAGCGCGACCGATTGCCGCCAGAACATAAGGCTCAGGTCCAAGGCAATCTCTGGCTGTCTGAGCGCGAATGGTGGGATTTCGTTTCCTACTGGCCGAAGCTGCCGATCCTGACCGTGCGCGTCTACCGCGACGAAAATTACATCAAAACCATGGCTGACGAGATCGACCGATTCAACGACGAGCTGGCCGCGCTTGTCGAGCGTATTCGCCACTACGGCTTGAAGGAGGCAGCATAATGGGACGCGCGCTCCTCGTCATGGACAGTGACCAGAACCGCCGCAAGGCTGTTGACTGGATCGGCAAGGCACCTTTCGGCACCCGCGTTGAGTTCAAGGCGTCGAAGCGCACCCTACCCCAGAATGATCTTCTGTGGGCGCTCCTGACTGAAGTTTCCCAGCAGCTGGATCTGGGCGGCAAGAAATATGAACCGTCGCAATGGAAGGCGATTTTCCTACATGCCTTTGGTCGCGAAGTCAGCTTCCTGCCCAGCCTGGACCAGAAGACGTTTCTTCCGATCGAACTATCGTCATCCGATCTGTCGAAGGACGAGATGACCGACTTCATCGAATTCATCCTTAAGGAATCGGCCGAGCGTGGCGTGGTCTTCAATGATCCTCGCCAGCACGAAACAGCCGGTTCTGAAAATTCTGGCGATAATCCCCCTGCCCCGTCGCCAGAGGATGAGCCAGAGGCACCGCCCACAGCCTCTGGCTCATCAACCAACCAAGATGCGGAGTGGCTGAAAACCGCCGCAGTGATGCTGTGGGCGGCCACGAACACTAACGGCAACACAGATGCCAATCTTGGCGTCTTGAACGCTCAGCGGCTTGCTGTGGGAGATTTGGTGTCTGCCGAGATAACCCAAGGCGCAAAGGACAAGGCCGGGTCGATCTACAAGACCTGCAAGCAAGTCGTGATGCACGAGATTGGCCCCCAAAAAGCACTCGAAATCATCTGCCGTCACGCTGGCATCGAGGCAAATCAAATCGGAGGTGAAGCATGAACCGATTAATCCGCCGCGCTATCCTCCAATGGCAGTCATGGCGCGCCCGTGGGCGTATCTGCCGGAAATACCCGTGGCAGTCCCAGATCGACGCCGAGATCCGACAGGAAAAGCAATCCCACGGCAAGACAGGACGTGTCCGCGATCTGGAGCGCCGCAAGCGGGACATGATGACACGCGCGCTAGGAGGGCAGAGGTGATGATCTGGGTCGCATTTATCAATAGCTGCCTCGTGACATGGGTAGGCATCTACCACTTCGATGCTCAGCCGCAGTTCCGTTACAAGGCCTTGGCGGTTGGAATGGCGCTCGTCGGTGTGATCGGGATGATATTTTCAAACGCAGTGAGGGGTGTGTGATGGCCCGTCGCGAGTTCACCAAGAAAACCCAACGCGAGGCCTTCACCCGGTCCGGCTTCAAGTGCGAGGCGGTCGGGGCCATGTACGGCTTGCCTCCCGGCCACCGCTGCAACGCTGATCTCGCATACGGCGTCCAATACGATCACATTGTTCTCGACGCCAACTCCAAGGATAACAGCCTGGAGAATTGCGCGGCTGTATGCATCAAGTGCCATAAGTGGAAGACGGCAAACCACGATATCCCGATGGCCGCCAAGACGGTTCGCCAGCAGGACAAGGCGCGCGGCATCAAGACCAAGCCCGCAAACCCACTGCGCGGCGCCGGCTTCCCCAAGTCTGAAAAGCCCAAGAAGGCCATCGTCTACCGGCCCGTCACGTTCTATCGCGAGGATACGCCATGAAGAATGCGATCTCCCTAGTCTTGGCCTCCGCCCTTCTCGCGTCGTGCGGCGAAGATCCTGTTTCGACCCACAGCACCGACAACCCGAATGTGCCAGTTGGCGTCCTGTTCGAGACCGATGGCTGCAAGGTCTACCGGTTCACGGATGCTGGCCGATTCGTCTACTTCACGAACTGCACCGGCACCACCACGTCATTTCACTCCGAGAGCTGCGGCAAGGCCTGCACCAAGTCAATTCCGATTTCTGTCCCGACAGGAGTTTCTCCATGACCGCATTGGAAGAGATCAAGAAGGCGCTGGAAGAGCTTCGCGAAGATATGGGAGTTGCCTATGATAAGGGCGACAGCCGGATATCAAACATTCTCGTGTGGTGCGATGCGCTGAACGCCATCTCTCCGACCCTCGAAAGCTTGCAGCGCGAGAACGAGGCGCTGAAGAAAGACAGAGACTTTTGGAAAGAGCAGTTTCAGGTCGAAACCCGCTACAGAATTGAGCTTGCCGACAGGGGAACATTGCTAGCGTTAACAGACGCGAACTCTCGCGCCGAGGCAGCAGAAACTGAAGTTAAGCGCCTTACACAGGAACGTTACGATTTGGCGTATGCCATCACTGGCGGCGAAGATGCTCCGGGGCTGCTTGATACCGTACCGACACCCCAGCTTGTCGAGATCGCCAGAAATACCCACCGCAGCCACAGCGCTGACATTGACCGCGCCGAGGCAGCAGAGGCCGAGGTGAAGCGATACCGAGTGGCCCTTATCGCTGCGAAGACACGCATGCGGAACTGCCGGGGCGCGATCGAAAGCGATCAGGTTGTCGACAAGGATGTGCACGGTTCTCTTGGAAACGGCATCCGCGACATCCAAGACGCCCTCGCCAGCACAGGAGGCGAACACCATGCAGAGTGAAGCATTGAAACCGTGCCCGTTCTGCGGCTGCGAAAAAATCCTTGATGGGTATATTCGTGATGGGAGGGAAATCGTTTGCGGCGAATGCCGCGCTTCCGTAGCAGCGTTTCATCCAGACGCATCAAAGCGCGCTGCCGAAAGGTGGAACCGTCGCGCTGACGACGCCTTGTCCGATGCTGAGCTACAGGTTTGCCGGGAGAGACGTTATGCTTTTGCCTTGCCCGATGATGAGCTTGCTAAGGATGCTCGCGAACTTCTAACCGAGTTGGATGGCTTCAATGGCATGGAATATGACAGTGACAGCGAAGTCGCTTGCCAGAGAGCGCATTCCATCATCAGTGCGTTGCTTGAGCGGTTCGAGACTCCCGCGCCATCCGTGGCCGTGAAGGCTTTGGAGTGGATAGACGATGTTGCTGAATATGATGATCTTGGGCTTCGTTACATCCTTGAAGATGGAGACGGACTTGATGAAGAAGAGGCCAACGGCTGGTATGCTCTTGAGGAAACCACGAACACGGTCATAATGGCCGACGGAAGCCCTGAAGGCGCGATGCTGGCGGTTCAAGCTGACTTCGAACGGCGCATTCTCTCCGCCCTCTCCGCACAGGTGCAGGACGTGGCGAAAGTTTCGCCGGTAGACTACATGCGCCGACATGACGCGGCTATCGCAGCGTATGAGGCGAACACCCCGAACGACTACCGGTATTCGGCGCTGGCGCTCCGCAAAGCCGTCGATGCCGCTTTCGCCGTCGCCGCAGCACCCGCAAAGCAGGAGGGCTGACAGATGGCCGACGACTTGACGCCAGAGATGATAGATACGGCGGAAGCGAACATCCGGGCGGATTTCAGGGCCGGGAAAATATCCAGAGAGCAGTTCCAGAAAGAAATGCTGATCGTTGCGAGGGCGCGGCAACAGGCGGCGCTTGAAAGGAGCGAGGGATGACGAGACGACCATCCTCAATCCCATCCGGTAGCTGGCCAGTGAGAATGACTGCAGAAGTCGCGGCCGGTTATTGCGGGGAAAAGCACGTCGAGGACTTCCTGGAGCGCGTCGGGTCAACATACCCATCTCCGAGAGTTGTTGACAGCACGCGCCGGAAGTTCTGGTATCGAGATGATCTCGATAAAGCCATGGGCCTTGATGGCCAACACATATCGACGTTTGGAGCACGGTTCCGTGAAAAGATCAGGGAAAAGCGGCACAGTGGAACTGCCTAAGCACGTACACCGGGTGACGAAGCGCCGCAAGGATGGCTCAACCACGGTCTACACCTTCTACACCCGGTCAAGAAATACGAAGGAAGCATGGCCTTCCATCGCCCTGCCAGATCCGCTTGACCGGGATTTCTCTCTGCGGCTTTTGATCTGCGAGAGCATGGAGCGGGACGGTAAGGGCTTCATCCTCGACGGGACCCGCCTCCCCGACATCAAGAGCGAGGAGTTTTGGGGGAAGGCTGAAAAGGCATTCTCATCAAGAGTGCGCCGCGGTCGGGAAGGCGTGAAGGACTTCAAATCGCTGGTCGAAGCCTTCCAGAGCGAAACCAACCCCTCTTGGACTGAACTGGCACCGTCGACGCAGCGCGGCTACAAGGCGTCCGGCACTATGATTGTGGAGACGTGGGGCGACATGCTGCCCTCCGACCTGACGACAGTTGACGCTCAGGAGGCCATAGACGAGCTAGGAGAGACGCCGGCGACTGCCAACCAGTTCAGGGCCTTCCTGTCCCGCCTGATGTCCTGGGGTGTTCCCAGAGGCTACTGCACGACCAACGTGGTCGAGCATACCGAGAAAATACCCGGCGGTGAGCCGTGGGTTCCGTGGCCGAATTGGGCCTTCGAGATCATGTTCGAGCATGCCCCCTTCCATCTCAAGCTCATCTGCCTCTCCGCTTTTTTCACCGGCCAGAGACAGAGCGACGTCATCAAGATGAAAAAACCCAAGTCGGGCGACACCACAATGGAAGTCCGAGCTCAGAAGACGAAAAACTCAGTCTGGATACCGATCCACTCCGAATACCGGAAATGGATGGATCGGGCGCCAAAGTCGGACAGCATCATGCTGCACGCTGGTTCGCGCACCGCGTCGTACAAGACGGCTGACGGGTTTCGAACCGAGTGGCAGAAGCTCATGAACAGAGAAGAGTTCAAGCCATTCCGCGAGAACAGAATCGTGTTTCATGGGCTGCGAAAGAATGCGGTGATTAATCTGCTGGAGGTTGGCTGCACCGAAAGCCAGGTTGGCGCGATCTGCAACATGTCAACGCAGATGGTGCAGCATTACGGGCGTGAGGTTGCCCTGAGAAGCTTGGCAAAGGATGCCATGAAGCTGATGGAAGACCGATGGAAAGAAATTGAGCCCTTGGCCTTCAGAAACAGTGGTGATAAATAGCTAATTGCGGTTCCCAATTCACCAAACGTTCCCGGTTTATCTCGGGTGTATTTCGGATAGATTGGAAACCGCCAATATTGTTTTCTCAGTCTTTATTCGATTTCAATATAACTCTTAATCAGCGGGTCGTAGGTTCGAGCCCTACATCACCCACCAAATTTCTCATCTCAAAGCATTGAATATAAAGCGCAAATTGAAATGAGCGATTCTCGCTACGGCGAGCCAGTTTCCAGCAAATTGGAAACCGTTTCCAATTCTTGTTCCGTTCTGTTCCCCTTATTGACACGAAGATCGCGGTGAACATATCTAGAACAAAGCGCTGGGCGGCGCGCATCACAACATTGAGGGAAAACGAAACTCTGTCACAGGAGGGAAAGCCCGTGCGCACCGGAACATTTGGATATCTCTACATTCACGCCTATTCGATAACCGCCTACTGCACGCAGTGTGAACGCCGCGTTGACGTTGACCTTTCGAAGATCAATCAGAATGAGAGTTATTTGAACCGGCGATGGACTTGCGCTCAATGTGGGCGGCTGGGTGATTCGAAGCTAAGCCCACCACATACCGACATGAGCAGGCCATACGATAATCCAGAGGTGATTGCCGAGATGGAACGCCGGAAGGTAGAGCTTAACGAGAGATACGGTTATGAGTGACCAGACCAACAAGACTGGAGACGGCGTGCACGAAAATCACTGGTGCGAGCATCCGGGCTGTAAGAAGTGGGGCGGGCTGGGCTATAGCAAGTCAAAGGTCGAAAAACCGCGCTGGTGGTGTGCTGAGCATTATCCGTATTGGAATACGTTCAAATCCGGCCAATCAACAGACCCCCAATCCGCTTGAGCGCGTCGGCAAATGACACCCCAAGAGCGACGCCGCCAATCCCGATCATACTCAATGCCCCGATACCCATGAGGCGCCAACGCCTGACATCATCCGTGACGGGCTTCATTTCGGCCACATCCTCCTTGAGAGAGGAAACCGACGTTTCCACAGATCTGACACGGTTGACCATTTCATCCATGCGACGATGAACGGCTGCACGACTTTCTGTCGCCCGATCCTCTGATCGTCTGGATTGGTCTTCCACTCGCTTTAACGATTCCTGCAAGCTGTGCATGCCGGCGACGAGTTCTCCAAGCTGCCGATGAACTGCAGCGTCTATTTCAGGTGCCATCGGCAAAACCCTTGAGATGCGAGTAAAGAAAAGCCCCCCGGCCATAGCTCGAGGGAGAACGTCAGGCGCCTATGAGCGCACGCCATTTGGTGTTGAAATAATAGCCAATCCCAACGTGACCGTGCGTGGCATCCCCGCGATACGGGTGTGTGTTGTCGGTCGAAATCCAATCCGTGTAATTGGTGTCTTTGATCAGCGCCGTGGCATAGTTCGGGCTTACCGGGATGAAATAGGCTTTCTTCTCGCCTGCTACGATCCACGCGTCAAATTCTGCCTTCAGGTTAGCTTCAGCCGTGATTGTGCTGCTGCTATTGTTGGTCACACCAGCGCCGCCGCAACACCCCTGAACGATGATGACTGCATTTGGCTGATTGAGCCGAGCCTTTTCCCATGCCGCGCGGGCGTTGGTTCGCATCGTCGTTTGGTTCAGGTCCTTGTCGTTGTACGGGCCGCCGAAAACGATAAGGTCGTATGTGTCGTCAGCAATCCAGTAATCCATCTGGCCAACGATGTTCTGTGCTCCAGCCGTTGCGCTGTAGCCAGTGCCGCCAAGCCCCGAGTTTCGGTAGTCGTAGCCGTTGAGCTTGCAGAACGTCGCGAAATGGCTGTCCCATGGTGCGTAACGAATTACACCAGCGGCGTCCCTTATGAATGTTCCTGAGGTGTAGGCGCCAATCAATAGCGCCTCTTCAAAGCTCGTTCCGACAACGACAGCCTTTGGGCGTCGAGTTGGCTCAATCAATGTTGCGCCCGTGTTCACCTTCAAGGCTGCGAAGGTATGGCTCGTGCCGATCTCGATCTCGATTTCCCGCGTTGCAGCAGTCGCAAATGTCACCTTCACTCTGGACGTCGAAACGCCATTCACAGCATGACCGTCTCGCGCAATGTAACGACCGTCCACGATGATGCGAACAGGCGCGTTTGTGGCATTCTGCGGATATGAAAACTCGAAGACCTGCAAGCCTGTCGCCTTGAAGCGGATATTCCAGTTGTTGCCCTGGTCATAACCATTGGCGGGAACTGTGGGCGACGTAGGTTCGCGCCCCGTGTTTATAACCTTGATATTGCCATCCGAGCGAGGGGCCACGCTGAGATGCGCCATGGTCAGCCATTGATCGCTGAATGCGCTAAATCGATTGCCGCTCGATTTGTAGATCAGCGGATTAGCGTTGACGGTCGGAGCGACGACAACCAAACTTGCGTCGGTGGAGGCGCTGAATGCCACTGTCGGCGGGGAAGCAAGGTCAGGCAGTTCAACCGGGTTGTTGCCAGCCGCCGCGATTGATGCCGCCTTGAGTTTCGGCAGAGCGCCGGGATTAAACTTAGGCTTCCGCGCCAACCCGAGAGACAGGCCAAGTCCAAGACCGATCATTGTGCAATCCTTTTATTGTAGTCGTCTGCAAAAGCCTGGCAGTCTCTGGCCAACTGGTCGCGATTGTCAGCGGCGACGTTCCAGCGGAAGGAATGAACCACCCACGGCTCATCCCTGACCTTGACGCGCTCCATAACGGCTGTGCAGGCCGCTGGAAGCACCAACACCGGCTGACGAGCCATAGCCTCTCCCTGAGCCTGTGCGGCCTGCTGGACGCGGGTGTTGAGTTCTGCCGTCGTCTGGCAACCCTTGAAGCTCATCAGGCACAGCGCGACAGCTGCGAGGATCAGTGCTCGGAAAGCCATTTGCGATCCCCTTCCGTTGGCCGTGACAGGTCTTTGTTCGCCTCAGCTTCTAGCCGAAGACGGTCTATCTCGGTCTCTGCCGCCTGTTTCGCCCGCAGCGTGGCGTCAGCGCGTTTCTGCGCTTCCGTGGCTAATTGATCGGCGGCAGTCCGCAACGCCCTCTCCCGGTCAAGCTGGGCCTGAACGACTGTCAGTTCGTATCTGGAGACGAGCGTTGTCTTGTCCGCTTCGCATTGTGCCTTCTGACCAGCGACGGCGAGTTTCACCTGATCTGCGGCGTAGGTATGCATCCGGCCGGTCGTCAGATCGCCAATGAGAGGTATGCTGGATAGATACGGGATGCGAGATGCGCCGGGAATGCCGGTGAAGTAGATCAGCGTGGCGACGAAAGCACAGCCGCCAATGCCGATGGTGCGGATCAGCCAGGTGAAGAAGACGCTCATAGGCCGGATACGCAGAGCTCGGCTTCACCAAGCCGCTGTGCGTCTCCCATCTCGCGTCGCTTCACCAAGCCGTTGATGATCTGGCCGCCGGCTTTGTTCCAAGCGGTCTGCGCTTCACATGCCTTGCGGTATTCTCCTGCGGGGATGTGAATGACCATCGCCGTCGATCCGAGTTGACCGCGCCGTGGGTTGGTGGACCCAACGCCGAAGTTATAGGCGCCGCTGATCATGGAGGCTTGAACGCTGTCGGGGGCTTTGAGGAAATTCCTCCCGTTGTCGACCAAGGGCAGGTAATAGTCGTTGATGACGCGATCCCGAAGCATTGCATCGCACTCCGCAAGCGTCTTGGTCATCCCCATCCTGATGCCTTTTGTCTCTCCCCAGCAGATCGTCGGAACACCGACAATGTCGCGATAGGCCGATAGGTGGATTCCCTCCCAAGGCTTGATCAGCTTGTCGATTGCCAACTGGACGGCGGGGGGCGTGTACCCCTTGGCAATCGCCGCCCTCACCTTAGCCGGGGTATCTGGAGCGCTGCCGCTGTACAGAGCAGCCCAGCCTGTACCGATAGCGAAAGCAACAGATGCTGCGACTGCAGCCTTACCGCGCTTTGTCGGCGCTATCTTGTTGATCGGCATCAAGGCCTCCTTGGGAGATAATTCGGAACAGGGGAGCGAGAACGAGGATCACGACCGGCACCCACCACGGCAGACGATCCGCGACGTAAGGCACCGCGTTTTCAGCGATTTGCAGAAGGAGCGTGACGTAGACGCACCAAAGCGCAGCCGAACGCTTTAGCACCGGCCACCAGTTGTGGATGATCATGTTTTGTGATCCCTTGACGAAGGTTTGGCTTCGGTAGATAAGCGAAAACAACCGAGGAGAGCCGGATGCAACCATCACGGAAAACAGCAATTACCGTTGTCGCCGCGCTGATCTCGCTTGGGATTGCATTAAGTGCTGCCGCAATGATTTCACGACCAGACCGGAAGCTTATCGTTCTGGCTGGCCAGTCAAACGCTGTTGGCTATCGATCCGACGCCGGCCTTCTGCCCACCGCAACTCCGAAAGTGCCGTTTTGGTGGGACGAGCCGGGACAAAGCAACAGCGGCATGAAGTGGGTTAACTTATCTCCGCAACCCGGCAGCTTTGAAAAGGGCCATTTTGGCCCCGAGTATGGGATTTCAGAAGCGATTGAGAACGCTTCCGTATTCAAGTTCGCCTCTGGATCAACGAGTCTGGCGAAAGACTGGAAGCCGGGAGCATCGGATGGCCTGATGCGCCAGTTTCTTGATGAGCTTGACGCGGCGATGAAAACCACTTCCGCAAAACCATATTGTTTCATCCTGGTTCAAGGCGAAAGCGATGCGCAGCCGGGCATAGTTGACGATTACCGTAAAAATCTTTCTACGTTGATCGGGCTTGTTCGAGGAAAACTAGGCGCCAATACACCTATCATCCTGAGCGTAGATGAATTGCACCCCTATGTGCAGCAGTTCCCGCAGGTCGTCACCGTCCAAAAAGAAATAGCTGCAGCCGATCCTAGAATTGAATTTTCAAGCTTCTCTGATCTTCCGAAATACGACGCATCTCACCTCGTCGCCGCAAGCACACTTGTCCAAGGAAAGCGACTAGCTGAAGCCTGCGAGGCGCTACAGTAGGTAGCTGATGCTGTCCAGCGAAACGTAAGACCCGCTGTGTTGGCCGCCAATCCTGAGTTCCCCTGTTGATAGGATCTGTATTTCAACCGCCGTTCCCGCATTGGATGTGGTGCCAATGAAGAACTTGTTGCAAGCCGGCCGGTACTCTGGGGGCAGTGTCGCCAGAACCGTTCCCGCATCGCGCGTCCCCGGCGCGAGAACTCCCTGAAGATGCACGATGCCGGACTTCGCTCTGACTTTTGGGACAAACCCATTCTGGCCTCCCCACGCGCTCCAGCCATTCTGAGGGACGAGTACAAAGACGCTATCTCCCAAAGAAGACTGTGACGAATATGGCAGTGGGAACAGACGGCGCCCAAGCTCACCGACGAGAGACAGATTGAACGGCGCGGCTGGATGGACATTACCACCGCCATATTGTGGCACCGCAACTTGCTCCATCCATCCCGCTTCCGAATGTGCCCTCTGATACAAAGCCGTTGTATCAAAGTAGGCGCAGTTGCAGGTGCGGGCGACATCCAGCAAAGCGGCGTTGACGCTCATCATGAGGTCGGTTGTCTGGTCGAAACCAGGCTGCCAGTTGTTGCAAGGAGTCTGCCCGAGCAGCAATATCGACATGGCTGAAATAGACCGAACAGAACGCAGAGCCGAGATCGCAGCACGATGGTTTCCTATCGTCTGATAACTCGCCTGCGGGCCGCCCTGCGACGTTTCGACGTGTTCATTGGTGCCGAAATTCACGATCAGCAGGTCGATGTCTGGATAAGCAGGGATAAGGGCAGCGGCCCCACCCGCCCAAAGATGAGAGTTTTCACCACTGAACCCAGAGAACGTCACCACGACCGGATTGCCATTTGCAACAACTGGCAAAAGCTGATCAAGCCTGTAGCCATTTGGCACGCCGACGCCGGCAACTTTGCTGTCACCTACAATATGTATCTTAGCCGCCGCCCCACCCTCTCTCGCACGAACCTGGGCGGCATAGAAGGCGGAGAGGTTGTCTCTTCCGTAAAGAGCATCCGTCATCCAGATTTAGCCCCCGTTTGGCCAGACAACGTTGTCGAGCGTCGTCTGAACAGCATCGCGCGTGTCTGCCGTCTGAATGGCGATATTTGCCGAACGTCGAATAGCCTCGATTTCGGATCCGATGGCAATCCATTGATCATAGGCAGCAGCAACGGCCTCGGCTACGCCGGACAACGTTGGTGCGGTGATACCGATTTCTGCCGCCAGCATCGGGTAATCCGCTTTCACCTGAGATTGGGCGGAAAGGCATGCGCGAGCTTGGTTAATCTTCTCGAGGTAAGTCATCATCTGTCCGTCGCCGGACGTGATGTATTTGCTGCGGCAATGCTCAGCCTGATCGTTGATCCTGCCGATTGCTTGCTTTTTAAATGCAGACAGGCCGACGTTCAGACCATACGGGTGAAGGACGCTATCAAGCGCTTCATCTGTCTGTTTCCCATCACCATCACAAGGCCATCGCGTGGGCGCGATCCAAATCTCCTTCCATGCTTTGAACTGTTTATCTGTCTCCTTGACGGTTTCGGAGCGAGCAGATGAAAAGACACGCCCATCATCAGCAAGCCAGTACCAATCTTGTGGGTTGAACATGTGATAATCTCCTTAGAGGTATTGGCCGCCGGTTGCCGTCGTCCCTGCGGTGCTCCCCGGAAAGAAGTTCGCTCCACCGCCATAAGTATTGATGACGCCGTTCGAATATACGGAGTAGCGCGGGCCAGAGAATGTGCCTGATGCGTTAATGGTGATGCCGCCGAACATGGCGACACCGGTCATCTGAGCCTCAACCATCCCCGCTGCCCACGACGAGGTAGCAAGGGACATCGTCATAGTAGATGGAGTTCCGCCAAAGACACCGCCGGTGGCCACTTGAATGAGCGCTCGCATCTGCCGCTGAGTGTTATCCCCACCATTGAGGACAAAAGAACCAGACATTGACAGAACGCCGTTCTCGACAATGTAGATGGGGCTGTAGGTGGCGTTGCTGAGAAGCGACGTAACGGCCATGGTGTCGAGAAAGATGTATCCACCAAGGCAAGCGACTGAAATAGCAAAACCGGTTCCAGCCGTGTTCGTAAGGTTGATGTTTTTTAGGGTTACGCGCCCGACGCGCGATGCAAATGAACAAGGGCCGCCGACGCCGATATCCCCACTCGTGATGATATAAGTTGCTCCGCTTCCTTCAATCGAAAGAGCGCCGGGATAACGATTGTTGATTGCCGGAGCGTAGGTTCCGGCGTTACCTAGGACAATGCGAACACCAAACGTGGCCGACGCGGCATAGCGCGTCGTGACAACATCGATAGCCTTCTGAATTGTTGCGAACGCGCGTCCCGAGCTGTTGGCACCGCCATCGTTGCTGTCGTTCCCATCGGTGCGAACATACAGCACGACGTCGGCAGTCGGAATGATAGGAACTTCAGACTTTGCAAGACCGCCAAACAGCCAAGCCGTGCCCGTGTAGAAGAGCTGGACAATGGCACCGCTCGGCAGATCGCCACGCTGGATGGCTGCCCCCAGCATAGTCTGTATCGGAGCGGCTCCCAGACCGTTCACATTGAGTGTTGCCGCGCCGGTGTTGTCGGTTGAAATCTGGAGGGCAATCACCATCCCGGCAGAAAGCGCAACAGGAGCTGGTGCCAGCGTTGCTGTCAACGCATTGGCCGTTCCACCCGCGATAGCAAACCGCCACGGTTGCTTCTGGAGCGTCCTGACGAAGCTGTTTTCCAGATTGTCGACGTTGCCATCGTCCAGCGCGTCGAACCCGCCGTAGTCAAGCACGAACTCACCAACCATGGCCGACATGACAGACGATTGACGCCAGACGGTATTCAGTTGCGCGCTAACCGCTGTGCCTGCGGTGAATCCAGACAAACGGGCGGCAAGGCCATTGTATGCTGAAGGCGTGAGGACGTTTGCCCCGCCGGCCGTGCCGAACGGAAGATACTGGTTCGTAGCCATGAGAACCCCGAATTTTAGGATGTGAAATAGGAGGGGCCAGCGCCCCATGATCCGGTGTCAAATCCACCGATGTACTGATTGTTAACGTCGAAGCCGAATACCGGCGTGTCTGTCACTGTCGTGATCGCATAGTTGATCCGAACACCTTCCGGTTTGATGGGAAGGAAACCTTGGCTCAGCAGTGCGATAAAAAGGAGTGACGGGATGGACCCGGAAATACCGACCGTCATTGTCATGTCGAGATTGTCGATGACGAAGATATTCGTCCCCGGCGATTGGGAGAAAACCAGATTGAATGCGGCTTGCGCCGTTTCAACCCGGCCATCCCACTGGTTTGCGGCAATCTTCGCCCGAAGGAATATCCGGTACGTTTCATCATCAAGCCTGGTGATCCCGCTGTCACTGTCGTATGGGCCCTTCCAGACCCCGAGATCAAAGCCCCGAAGAGCGTCGTCAAAGCTGAACCAAATGTTCGGGATTGGCGTCGGGATGAACCGGGATCGGCCGACCCACTGGCCGACCGCGTCGAGCTGAACACCTATAGCCGTATCGAGATCGAAGTCCTGCGGCACGTGGCCGAGCATGACCTGAAGATTTGCGAAAGGATCAAGAACTGCCGTGAGCGTCGCGGTGAAGACCGGCTTTCCGCGATAGTACGGAGTGATTAGATCGAGATAATCGTCAGTTGTGGCCATCATGTCACCGTGACGACGATATTGGAGACACTGCACGCTGCCGCTTCATTGAAGGCGATGGCAATATCCGCGGCAGCAAGCGAGTTCGCCAGCTTTGCGATCTGGAGATTCGTCACCTCATATGTCGCACCGGAACTGTTGTTGCCGAGGTTCGCAGGGACATAGAGGCGGGTGTAGAACACGCTCTGACCAATCGGCAGCGCGTTGATATAGTCGGCCACTGCCTGCTTCAGAGCGTTCTCGATCGCAACCGTGTAGCCCGCAAAGGCCTTGACCGTGATACCCGCCTTGATCCCGACCGAAACCGGGCGCGAGAACTTGATGGCATGTGATACCCCGATTGCATCAACCACAGTAACGGTCGTCGTGCCGAACGTTCCAGATCCGGGCGTCTTCTTGTCGGCAATCGTCTGGCCGATGGTCTGGGCGTCTCCGCCTTCCACGATCAGCGCAATCGAATGGCTCGGTATGCCGTTGCTGTCTGTAACGTCGGAATCGTTCTCGTAGGCGCGATAACGAGTGACGCCAGTGATTGCAGCCACGGCGCCGACAATCCCCTCCAGAATGGTCAAGGATGGCAATGCTGTGGACGTCGCCTGACGATTGCGAAGGTTTGCATCGGTTTCGACCGGGTTGCCCGGATTGGCAATTGCCGCATTAGAAACGCTCTGCCAGCCGCGCGTCGGCGTTGCGATGGTCGAGACAGCACCGATTGCAGCAGTGACCGCGCCGATGGTCTGGCAAACCGCCGTAACAGTGATCGTGCCGGACGGCGGGATGACCACACTGGCTGGGAGGTTCCAGTTGTTGCCCGCGTCGTCCGACACGATGCCATTGGTGACCGTCGTTCCGGCAACACCGATTAGGGCCACATCAACCGTAGAGTTGGATGCGATGTTGCGCGCGATACCGTTGATTTTCACGACGCTGGAGAGACCAACTCCCTGCGCCGTCGAAGGTGAGAAGGCGTTATAGACCGATGCGGCCATGTTGTTGGCGTCGGTAATGGCCAGTGCCAGCAACGCAACGAACTGGCCATCGAGGGAATCCGGCTCCAGATAGACGTCAGACCCATAGATGCCCTGATACTTGCCCTTCAGGTATGTCAGCACGTCCGTATAGGCCGGAACGGAAATGCCGTTCTGGTCAATTACGCAGACTGGTGTCGTAGCCATCAAAGCGTCCCTGTAACTGTCGTCTTGCCGTACTCGGTAGAAACGGTGGACGAGACGTTGAACTCTCGTGTTTCCCGGTTCAGGTCACTGGAATAGGCATCGATCTGCGTCACGCCCTGCGTTCCAAGGATGCGCGACCGAATGACCGCATCACGCGTCTCGCCGGTGTATTTGCCGAGAACCCGTGTCTTCCACGGGATTCCCTCGGATGTATCGAGAAACCACTGCCCCTGCTCGAGATAGAGCCGTGTCAGCACACACTGCGCCGGACCATCGGGGACGTCTTTCCAGAAGTCCTGCTGTTGGTTGCCGAACGAATAATCGCCATTGGCGTCAAGCTTGCGAACACGCATCAGTTTGGCGTCCCGGTATTGCCACCGCCAGGCACGACGCCATTGTGGGTGTGGGTTGATCCGATATTCTTGCCGTTGTGCGTCACCGTTCCGCCGGTGATGGCCAAACCGCCCGGCGTCAGCGCCATGCTTACCCCGCCAGACGTCAAGGTCAGGCCGGACGCCGGATTGAGATCAATCACATGCTGGCCGTCGTCCGATCGGATCTGCGTTGAGCTTGAACTAACCCCCGACAATGCCTTGCCGTTCGACCGGAACCCGACCATCGCGAACACATCGGATAGGTCATGCGTGCGAGCATCGATCTGGCTTTGAACGCCGCCGCTCTGCTGCCATGCATCGCTCGGCCGCGACGAGAAGACGACAAGCGCCTCATCACCGGCCTTGACCGGGAATGTCATCGAAGCCCCGCCGCCTGTCGGGAAGTGCATAGGCACATCCGTCAACAGCGGCAGGTCAACCGCCTTCACCGAGCCGTCAGGCATTCTCTGTTGGCTTTTGATCGCCGGCTGGAGCGTGGCCGTCTGCTTTGCGAAGTCGACCGATTGCACAATGGCCGGAACAGCAGTCCACAGCGAAGCCTTGAAGCCGTCGAGCATGGCCCGGAAGGCTTCTTCCATATCTCCGGTGCGTTCACGGATATCCATTAAAGAGCGATCCCCTGCGAAGCGATGGAAAGAGGTATTGGCCCTTTGCCGTCAGCGCGAAGGCAAAGGATTTGCGTGTACCAAGGATCACCGCGGGTATCCCCGATGTGGTTGACCACGAGGCATTTGTAAAAGCCGTCGTCAGCCGTTGATGGGATCATGGCGTTGTTGACGACCGCCGTGTAATCCGCGCTCAGCTTGGCTTCCTGAACCGACGCCTGATTAATCTGGATAAGGCTTCCCGGTCCGATCTGCGGGTTAAGCAGGCAGGTGACCAGAATGCCGTCGATCGACTGTATAGGAAGTCCGATGAGGCCGGTGCGCGAGTTCAGGACGATTGCCCCACCCTCTTTAGGCTCATTGTTCTTCGTGACCGTCAGCTCGTTGTTCTGGATCGACCAACTCGTTCCGGTCGAGATAGCGATGGTGCGCAAGATATCCCGAGCCATGCCGAACATAACGCGAGCCCGAGGCATCTTCTTGTCGCCAAGGTCGGCAATCTTGCCCAGCGTGATACCAAAGGGCTCGAGAGCTTCATAGGCCGTCATCACCTGGTCGCGGTATGTGTGGCCGGCGGCCAGCGTCTTGCTCACCACGGCGTGGTTGTACGCCTGATCACCGCCCTGCGCGATGATGTTCAAGTATGTGTCGACCGGGTTTTCTCGGCCGGATCGCTTCTGAATGATCTGGCCTTTGAAAATCAGGCCGGGATTTTCCTCATATCCAGCCTCAAGCGTGACTTCCGTTCCCTCGCCCTTGATCCGCTTCACCGTCTGATCCGACAGGTTGGTGATCGTGATGTCCGCCGCATTCGGAGACTGCAGATTGTGCTGCGTCACCTGAAACCGGATGCGAAGCTGCGACAGGTCAACGCTGTCACCGCCGCCAGCCACAGTGAGCTTGCAGTACCGGAGCCATTGCTGAGCCATTGATCAGACCTTGGTATAGAGATGCGATGTGGTGCCGAGGTTATCGAAGGTCGGCACTGCGTCAGGATCGCCGTCCGTCGCGACATAAAGCGCCACACCGATCCCGAGATATGCATACTGAGCCAGAAGATCGGCGCCGGTCACCATCGGGAGACCATTTGCCAGCGGGTTTCCGTCAGCGTCGGCAATATCCAGCAGCCAGCCGCCCATATCTGCTGACACATAGCGCGTCGTTAGTTGGTAGGTGGTTTCCTTCAAGATGATCGAAAACGTCTCTGGTGAGCCGCTGAGAGGGATTTCGTAGTATGTTGCCACGGTGAACCTCTCGACATTTCCAAACATTTGCCCATCATTATCTCGATGAACAACCTGGAGAACTGAATGAGAAAAACTCTCACCCTGATTGCGCTTGCTATTTCGACCCCTGCCCTTGCGGCCGGGACGGTTCCATATGGCTCTCGCGCTGGTATGGAAGTCACCGTCATGAGGATGAGCGGCCTCGACACCACCAAGGCCAAGATCGTCACCAAGCACACCCGCGAGAACGCAATCAGCTTTTGCCGGGATTACGTCCAGAAGGTCACTGAGGACTGCATCAAGGAGGAGCTATCTGTTCCCCTGAACGATTCCGTCTCTGCCAATTGCAAGACCGGAGAGTTCGAAACCTTCACCGGTGAGCGGCTTCGTTTCGCCGGCAAGTCCAGAAACCCCAGCATGTCGAAGTATCGCGTCATCGACCTAGCGACAAAAGACGACCTGGATGGTTCATCCGCCTCCGGCTATCCTGTCGCCATGACGATTTACAAGGCACTCTGCCCAAGAACCGCTCCGGCGGATTACTGATCTCTCAGCTACCCCGCGCATAGGTGAACCCGGTCGTCTGGTACTGCTTCGCCCCGCCATTGCTGATCGACGTTGTGCGCGCCGCTTGGCTCTGCTGGCTTTTCGGAGCCGAGGTCGTCGTGGTGCTGACGATGATGATCTCTCGAAGGCCGACCGTCACCAGCAGCGCATTTTCGGAATGCTCATCCGTCACCACTTCAAGCGACCGGATTAGCATGTTCGAATAGGAACGCTTGCCCGTGAAGACCGAGAACGGCTGACGGATTTGCTGGAGCGCGAGAAGCTCCTGATAGACCGCCTGCACATATCCCGTCGTTCCGGCCGTCGAGTTTGACCACCCACAACGCATCTCGATCTCGGAAGGCATCTTGAATGCATGATCCGAAATCGCGGCGCCCTGCTCCACCGGGTGATCTGTAATCACCAACTGGTCACGGTACACCTCTTCCACGACCACATCGGGGATGATGAACCCGATGAGGCGCGTGGGGGAGAAGATCAGGGCGAATGCGTCGTCAAGCAAAGACATCAGCGAATTGCCCCTTGGGTGTTGCGCAGAAGCCGGCCATTGACCGATTCCTGCTTGCCTGCCACGGCGTTGGCCGTGTCTGTCGGATTGGACGAACCGATCACGGTGATGTTTGTGTTTTGGTTCATCGTTGCAGACGTGCCAGAGTTGATCCCGGCCGGCTGCATGAGCGGCGGAACGGCATTCCCACCAAAGGCGGGGTGCGCGCGCCGGAACTTCTCAGGATCGCCACCAGTGCCCTGTGGGGCATCTTGCAGTGTCTTCGCCCAGCGATAGGCATTATCCGTGCGGATAGCTGTGTCTCGGGCCTTGTTTGCCGGTCGTTCGAAATCATAGACGGCGGCGGCAACAGCTTCATCAACGCTGTTTGCATCCATCATCTTTCGCCACGCCTTGCGCGCGCCGACGTCATTCGACTGCGTGAGTTCCCAGTAGGCACCCTCAAGCTTCTTCTCGTGGGAGGTGTTCTTGTCCCACATGTCGATGCCGGTTGCCGAAAGGATCGCGTTCCTGCGGTCCCTGTGGTGCTGGAAGGGACCACCGGCCAGTCCGCCATCGCCGACCGCATTCGGGTTGAAGTTGGATTCGCCTTGCTCGTTACCGACCATGGCAAGCGCTGCCTCGCGAGACAGGCCTTTGCTACGCCAGAAGCGATAGGATCGAAGTGCGTTTTCTGACTGCTGCTTGGTGTTGACTGCTGGGCCGCGCTGCGGGCTTCCAGAGCCGCCAGCACTTCCACCGCCGAACATTCCCTTGACCTTGCCGTATCCCCAGCGAAGCGCGTCATCAACGCCCCATCGCCCGAGGCGAGGTGCATTCGTGAGCCCGTCGCCCGGATTGACGATCGAGTTCGCTCCGGCCGCCGCTGCGCCATAGATGCCCAGCATACCAAGGAACTTGCCCATCAAGCCGCCGCCCGTGCCACCGACGAGCAGCCCAAGCATGGAGATAAGCTTGCCAAGCACCGCGGCGCCGACGAGAACCTCGATCGCAGCCACAAGGCCCTTATCGCCGGTGATGGATTCGGCAATATTGGTGAAGCCGGTCCAGACTGGTTCCAGTTTATCCAGAACCTGCCCGAGATTGGTTGCCAGCGTGGCGATCACCTCAGCAGCGTCACCGAATGCCTTGGAGATAGCGGGGCCGTTGTCGACCATCCACTTCTGGATTTTCTCCATGTACTCGGTGATCTTCGGCATGTTGTCCGAAAGGACTTTGCCGAACAGGGTCTCGATGCTCGCGGCCATGGCGTTGACGCCACGCATGAAGTCACGCGATGCCTTTGAGGCTTTGTCACCGTTAAGCCCAAAGGCCCGGTCACGTTCCTTCTGCTCCTTGATGAACTTCTGCAACTCGCCGCTTTGGAGAGCGCGAAGCATGGTCTCATCAATACCGAGCGCCGACGCATACTGGTTTGCCTGATAATAAGGCATAGACTTGAGACGCTTGCCCAAGTCTTCCATGACGTCGATCTGGTCGCGAAGCTGACCGTTACGGGCCCGCGTCTGCACGCCTAGTGACTTGACCAGGCTTTCATAGCCGGGGTTGGTCCTGAGCTTTTGGCCGAAGGATTCTATCGAGGCAATCGCGCCCTGATACGAACCTCCCAACTGCGACACCGCATAGGACAGGGCGCGGATATTCTGGACAGAAGCGCCAGTGCGCTGCGATGTCCAGTAGAGGCTATCGAAGTTCTTCGCGACCTGCTGAAGCGCCTCAGCGGTCGTCTTTGCCGCCGCCACGATGGCCTTCGACATAAGCTCGGCCTGCAGAGTGGCCGACCTGACGCTATCCTTGAACCTGCGCTCCGACTGCTGGTCTACACCATAGCCGATGGAGACAAGGAACTCGCGGATGGTATCGGCCATCAGTTTTCCCTCGCCGCCTTTTGCGCACGCTGTGTGTTTTCGTCCAGCGCATCGATTGCTTCATTCATCTGCGCGATGTCGCACAGGTCGATTGAGCCGTCTTTCAGGCTCTCGTATCGGCAAAGCCCCCGCATCACGGGACGCATCAGCCAGTCCATGCCATCGGGCAGGCTGACAGGGTCAAACGTTACGCCGGCTTCTGATCGGGGGATGCTTGCTGGCCGGCGCTCATAAAAGGGAGGAGATTGTCCGACACCACCTGAAAGACGATGCGAAGCAGGACAGTCATATCCATATC
>Ga0070754_10000452_pt1 | contig 38334 bp, 38 predicted proteins | sample VirMetDEL_Sep_01_FD_75181 | JGI IMG/M metagenome (GOLD analysis project Ga0070754, IMG submission 75181) | Aqueous microbial communities from the Delaware River and Bay under freshwater to marine salinity gradient to study organic matter... | ecosystem: Environmental > Aquatic > Marine >...
CAAAAGTTTTTTTGGTAACTTGGCAACCAGGTTACAGGTTATAGATGCTACGCAATGGTGTCCTACTGCAGGTACAGATGGTAAGCATTTATATATTAACGTAAACTTTTGCAAGGACTTGGATGATGATGAAATCCTGTTTTTGCTAGGACATGAAGTATTTCATTGTGTGTATGATCATTTTACAAGACGTGATGACAGAGATCCACACCTGTTTAATGTTGCTGCAGACTTTGTTATTAATCTGCAATTGGAAGATGAAGGCTTCAAACTAATCCGCAAAGTTCCTATTTGTCATGATTATAAATACAGAGGCATGATTACAGAAGAAGTTTATGACATGCTAAAGCAGGAGCAGGAAGAAAGCGGTGAAGGTCAAGATAAATACAATACACTAGATGAGCATATGGATGCTATGGAAGAAGCTGTTCAAAATGGTTCAGCTCAAACAGATCCTACAGGCAAAACTGGTCCTGTACCAATGTCAGATGACGAGCGTAACAAGATCAAGGACGAGCTTAAAGAAGCAGTTTTACAAGCTGCAGAAACTGCAGGTGCTGGTCAGGTTCCAGCAGGTATTTCAAGAATTATCAAGGAATGGACAGATCCTCAGCTAGATTGGAAAGAACTCCTAAATGCTCAAATACAAAGTTGTTTAAAGGATGATTTTAGTTGGATGCGTCCAAGTAGAAAAAATCAAGCAACTAATGCAATTTTGCCAGGTATGACCAATGCAGAACGTGTAGATGTTGCAGTGTGTGTTGATACAAGTGGTAGCGTAACTGAGCAAATGGTAAGAGACTTTTTTGGCGAGGTTAGAGGTATACTAGATCAATTCCAGGATTTTAGTTTGAAACTATGGTGCTTTGATGGTGCAATTCATAATTATGTAGAAATGACACCAGAAACAATTGACAGTATTGAAGATTATGATGTACAAGGTGGAGGTGGAACAGACTTTATGGCAAACTGGGATTTCATGAAAGAAAATGATATTATCCCACAACAACTTGTAATGTTTACAGATGGTTATCCTTGGGGCGAATGGGGTGATCCAGAATACTGTGATGCATTATTTGTTGTACATGGCAATGAAAACATTAAGGCACCTTTTGGTGTAACAGTAAATTATAAAAGATAAACAAAGGAGAAAAATGAACTTAACAATAGCAGATTTAAAAAGTGTAATGCAAATTATTGACGTGGTAGTACAACGAGGAGCAATTCGTGCTGCTGAAATGAAAGTAGTTGGAGAAATTTATGATAAAATGCGTGAATTTGTGGAAACTGTAGAAAACCAACCAGAGCAACAACCAGATCCCAGTAATGCATTTGAGCAAGTAGATAAAGAAGCAAAAACACAACCAATTCGAAAAGTGGTAGAACCGCAAGATATATCTTAAGGAAATTATATTGAGTTTTATATATGATCATGTAAGAGACACTGAAAATCCACAAACCTATTGGCAACATTTTAAATTCGGATTTACTAATAGTTGTAAACTAATTGGTGCGGGTTTTGTAGGAATAATTCATGCTTTTTGTCCTTGGTGGTATCCGTTTTATACTAGCACTGTGGTTATCAAAAGTTTCAAAAAACTTGTTGACAGTAGACGTCATAAAACTGAACTAATAGGCATTATACCAACAGATTATATATACAAAAAACATTTAACAAAATAAAGGAATAAATGCGTAATTTTAAACATGTAGGAAGAATTTTAAATACTGGTAGACGCTGTATTGTAGTATTTAGAGAGATTCCTGGCGAAGAAGATCATTGTTTGGTAGTTGATACAGATAGTTTACCTGATAGATATCATGATAATATCATGGAAGGTGTAGAATCTATTACAGCACAAGAAGCAAATAATTTTTATGAGTATGCACAAAGACAAATGTTTGGTGATGGGTCAAATATGCTTACAACATTACACACAAGCGGTTGGTTAAAAAAACATCCCACTTGGAATATTGTTATGACACCCAATCCTAATCAGGAAATTAAATTAACAGATTTAAATAGAATGATTAGAGAGCAACAAGGAGCACCTCCTTTAGATCCACCTAAACAAGCAGAACCACAAGTAAAACCTGATCAATCGTATGATGAGAAAAAATTCCGTGCCAGAGATTTAATTGCACAGGCAGATTTGCTTGCAGCTGACGTAGAAAGATTAAAAAATGAGGCTTATGTTTTGGATCCTAGTTTAAAACCTAAAACTACAAATAAAAAAACTACAGCTAAAAAACAAACAGTGTCAGAAAAAAAAACTGAACCTGCAGTGGCTTCTCAATAGAATAAATATTATAAAGTATTTAAAATGAAAGAGAGGTACACATGGCTGTTATTAAACGTAAACGAGTCTTTGATAAAATCCTTAGTGAAGTAAATGTGGAAACTAATGTTCCTTTATGTTATGTACACTCTCTTTATGTAAACTTAATAAATGGCGAAACAATTAAAATTGATAATTTTATAATTAATGATATGATATCTTCAGGTGCCAAAACAATATTTGATGTAGACCAAATTAGCAGCATTGCTGATCAAATTGTTGGCATAAGTGTAAGGTATGCAAGTAATACACTTGAAAAAGCGGTTAAAGAATCAGTAGACAATACATTCAAAAAGGCGTATGGAAAATAATTATGTAAAAGTTTTAGATCATGGTTTTGTTGGATTAGTTGATCATATGGGCGATGATAATAGCATTGTCCAGGCAGCTAGAGTAAGTTATGGTGCAGGAACAAAAACTGTTAATACAGATCGTAATCTTATTCGTTATTTGATGCGACATAAACACACTACACCTTTTGAAATGTGTGAAGTTAAATTTCATTTGAAACTTCCTATCTTTATAATGCGACAACTTGTTAGACATAGAACTGCAAGTATCAATGAGTACAGTGGCAGATATAGTGTAATGAGTGATGAATTTTATCTTCCTGAGAAAGCACAGGTTTGTGCTCAAAGCACAACAAATAAACAAGGCAGAGAAAACGAATTAAATGATGATCAAAAATTAACCATTCAAAACCAAACACAAGCAATATTTGACGATGCAACCAAAACTTATCATGGATTCATTGAAGATTACGATTACAGTAGAGAACTTGCGAGAACAGTTTTACCAGTCAGCAATTATACTGAGTGTTACTGGAAGGCTAACCTAAAAAATTTCTTTCATATGGTGGGACTGCGGGCTGACAGCCATGCTCAGTGGGAAATACAAGAATATGCTAATGCTATGTATAACATGGTAAAACCATTGTTTCCTGAAGCTTGTCAGGCTTGGGAAGACTATCATAGAGATGCTGTTACTTTTAGTGGTGCTGAATGGCATTTTATTCAGGAATGGATTATTGGTGATATGTCCAAGTCAGATACATTTGATGAAATTATTATTGATGGCACTTGGGATAAACTAGAAAATAAAGAAGATGAAAAAGCTCAGTTGCGTCAGGCTGAAAAAATTATTTGCGAAGAATATAATTTAAGTAAAAGAGAATTTACTGAAATGAAAAATAAAATTTTCAATTATGCCTAGTAAATTATCATGTAGTATCATTGTTACTATTAATGTTTTAAAAGAATTTTTACTTTGTAAAACATCATTAGAAAATTATCATAATGTAGAATGGTTTATTTGTTGTGATGACGAGTCTGCAAAAATTATGCAAAATTTTGACAATATTAATATTGTTAAAATAATTAATTTAAATTTCTATCCTAAAGAATTTCTAGGAGATAAAGGTAGAGATCATGAAAAATGGCATGCTTTAATGTTATATAAACTAGATGCAGTATATGCTTCTATTGATAAAAATAATTATTCAATATTTCTTGACAGCGATATGGTATTTACTAATGCGTTGGAAGATAAATTTATTGGTTTATTAAATAATACCGATATAGATGGTATGTTTTCTCCCCATATGTGTCATAACATAGACATAGAAAAAGAAACTGGTTATTACAATGGAGGGTTTTTTGTAATAAAAAATATAGAACTTGCTCATAGATGGGCATATCTGTCTAAAAGTGCTTTAGACTACAATTTATATTATGAGCAACAACCTTTACAGTTTGCAAGTTACAATTTTTTTATTGTTAGTATTCCAAGTAATTATAATATATCTAAATGGAGATTTTCTCAACATTCCTATCATAAACCCAGTAAAATTACAGATATTTTAGAAGACATGAAACCAGATTCTATATGTTTAAAAAATGATCAAATATTTTATAACAATATGCCTGCTGTTTGTTTTCATACTCACTATAAAGATATATATAATTATGATTTTGTTGCAAAAAAATTAATTTATTTATTTAAACAAAGCAATAACAAAAATTACAAAAAAAATTTAAATATAATCTAGATAAATATAAAAGGTATTTTATATATTGAAACAATTACTTTTAGTGGTGCTGAATGGCATTTTATTCATGATATGTACACATTTATATTTTATTAAATTTATGAAACAAAAAAAAATTAAAAAAATTTATTAATTTTAACTATTTAGATGATTCAATAAAAATCTATTTTACAAATACTGGATTAAGGATATAAAGGCATTTTGCTACCAAAAACTCTTTTAGGAATTTTGCTATCTGCACTACTTACACAACTATTGCTAATACAAGGCTCTGGTCTATCAAATAGTTCAAAACCTGTTTCAATATTTCCTAGTGGAACGTCACTACAACTATAACTTCTTTTTATGCTACCATCAGGCTCTCTAATAATTATACTACGATAGCCACTACTACATTCCCATCCTTTGAATTGGTTGAAATTAAAAGCATTAAAACGTTCTGCTTGATCCATAAACCAGTAACCTCCATCTTTATCTCTAAACTCTACTTGAAAGTGCTGTGGAATATCACTGTTTTCTTCCCAGTAGATAGGATCAGGAGATTTCCTAAAATTAGCTTTTGGTCTTTCTACATGTTTATTTTTATGTTCTGTAAATGCCCGTTGTGGCATACCATTATGTAAAACTTTTAATTGTTCTGGTGTATATTTTACGATTATGCTTGCAGTTGGATCGCTTTGGGGTTTTAGTGTAACATTTATTCCTCTATCATGGAAATAAAGAGCATTCTCATAATCTCTGTCAAACCATTCAGGAACCATTACTTGATTAATTGTAATTTGTATATCCCATTCTTGACATAAATGCAATTTATCAGCAAATTGGTCTCTAAGTTCAAGGGTATTAACATGCTCTGTATGTAAACTTGCAGTAATACTGGCTCTATGAAACTTGCTTGCTATTTTTACATAGTTTTCAAACCAAGACATAGGTCTACTACAATTACTGGTCATGTGAATGCTAGTGTAATTGGTGTTGTCCACATCATCTGCTAAGTGTGTTAATATATCTAAATATCCAGGATGGAATGTGGGTTCACCTCCACTTAGACTAAAATGAAAACTATTAAAATTTCTTTCTCTAGCTTGCCGTTTAATTTCATCTATAGTATGTAAACACAACTCTGTGGGTCTATGATCTTTTTTATCACTACGAGCATATGGCCAACAATAACTGCATCTGTAGTTACAATATCTACCCAATAACCAACTCACTGTAAAAAGGTCACGATATAACATATTCCGTTGACCTACCCTTACTAAATCTTTGTAAGGTATTTTTTCAAAATCGTATGCACTCCATTTCATATGTTTATATATAATACTTTTATAACTTATTTAAAAAATTTATGAAATATTTGATTTGCATATGCTATATGACCCTCTTCCCCCATATGTGATCCATCATAAGCTTTAGGATAAGAGTCTAAAAATTCTTTAAAATAAAAATCTTGAAAATTTACTTTGTTCCATAATGTAGGAACAAAATTATTATTTAGCATATCATCTGATATTAACAAATTTACAACTAAATCTAAATTTAGACTTTGCAAATATAAATTTGCTAAATTAATATAAAAAAAATCTGTTTGAATAGCATCACATTCTGTGTAAAAATTAGCGTAATAAATTTTACTTTCTTTTAAATTATGTGCTTTATCGTGTGAATGAAGTTGCTTTATAGCAAAATCATCTTGTAAAATACAAGTTCTACCTGTATGAGTCCAAAGTATTAAAACACAATCTTCAGTAAAAAAATTTGTATTTAAAATATGATAACAAATTTCTTTATTGCTAGCTCCTTTACGAGACAAATTAATACATTTTTTATTTATTTGTTGAGCTAAAACGTTGGGCCAAGCATATTTACTAGGTTCTTTAATATTTCTGTTTGTCCTGGATGCTTCGTCAAAAAGAGAATCTCCATATGTATGACTGCATCCAAAAGAAACCAAACGCTTATTCATTTTTTTCCTTCTTAAAATTTTTTTAGTTGTATTATATATTTAGTCAATATCATTTACCTCAATTAAATTGCCCAACATAAAATTTTTAAGCTTTTTACTATACGTAATCTGATTTAATGTATTTTTCAAATATTTGGTTTGCAAAATTTTCATGAGCCTCTATACCTGGATGATGATTATCAAGTGCCAAAGGAAAATTTTGTCTAATATCACTAATAAAAACGTTTAAAATTTTTACATTATTCCATTTATTAAAAGATTCACTATATGAATTTATGTTTATATTTTCTCTTTCTGCCTGTAAATGCAATTGTCTTATTTTTTTGTTTTTAAGATACAAATTGCAATAATTATAATATATGTGATTTTGTATTTTGGTGTTTATTTCTTTATAAAATGTTTCAAAATAAAACTTAGATAATTTGTCATAATCTACCTTCCATATACCTATTTGCTCAATTAAGTTCTCACTACTAATTATACAATCTCTATCATTATGAGACCATAAAATTACAGCAAAATCATTTTTATTAAAATCAAAATTTATTATTTTATATAAAATTTCCTTGGAACTAGCTCCTCCTTTACCTAGATTTATACATTCCAAATTTAATTTATTTGATAATAATTGAGGCCAAGAAAATTTACTTGGTCTATCTGTATTATAATTATCAGGCAAACACTGTCCTTGTGTCAAGCTACACCCAAAAGCTACTAATCTATCCATATTTTTATTTTTGTACAGGATCTATGCTAAGTTCGTGAATATGCAATTCTTTAGGCTGCTCTAATAACCAATTTATATATTTTGCTGTTAGAGATATTGGTAAGCATGTTCTATCTGGATGTTTATGTTGTACATTTGATAAGCTACCAAAACTAATTAATGTAACCCTAGGAGCACTAGTCCAAACACTTTGTTTGCTTAAACTATCAGAAAAATCCCGTAAAGCTTTTTTTTCTGCACTATAAATCCAATCTGTTCCTTTATTAAATCTATCAATAGTGCTACCAATATTAATTATGTATAAATTATGTTTTTTTTCTTTGGATTTTTTAAATACGCATTGTAATAAATTTGTTTGTTCAAATCTGTATAGTGCTGAATTATTAATAAAAATATCATAATTTAAACACTCATTTGCTACTTTTTCTTGTACATTTTTATCAGTCAAATCATAACCTGTTTCTCTACTAATAAAATTTGCATCAGGAAAAATTTTAAAAAGTTCTTGAGCTACACCAAAATTTTTATTACCGCTAATTAGTATCTTCATTTGTATTTAATTAATATAGTTTTTAAAATTATTATGTAAGTATAAAATATTATTTTTTCTTATTTTGTCTAACATCAATGTATAGTTCTTAAAAATCACTTTACTTTCTTTTCATATTTCTTTTTTTGTATATAAAATATTAAGTATTGGATCTATTATTTCTTTTTTATGTAAACTAGATACTTTTATAGACTTTACAGTATCTATTATTGATGCTAGATCATCATTATTTAATAAGTTAATAGACAAATAATCTTGGTCAACTTTACTAAAAAAATATCTTAATTTATATCTATCTGAATTATAAATACAAAAATTTATAATGTCTTTAATAAAAAAAACATTGTACAATTGTATGACGAATTTAATTTTAACATTATAGCCCATTTCTACTAACTTTATAATATTATTATAAGTAGTATCCCACCTTGCTGGATATCTTATGTATTCATAACTTTCATATATTCCATCTATACTAATATTAAAACTAATATTTTTTATATTTTTTATATTTTTTATAAAGTTTTCACTTAAATTTACTGCATTTGTTGTAAAAATTAAACTGACATCCTTTTCTAAACTAGGTAAAATACTTAAAACTTCTGGTTGTATTACAGGTTCTCCACCTAACAATTTAATCACCTTAAGATTTTTTAATAAGGTTAAATTTACAATATTATCTTTTTTTATTTCTTTATACAAGAATTTTTTTATATCTTTTGAGTGCTTATTTACAAATATTTCATTATAATCTTCAAAATTTTTGTTAACTTCTTTAGCAATTTCACTACTATTGTATGGATCACACATTCTACATTTTAAATTACATAAATTGCTAGGTCTATAATCTAAGAAAAAAGGAATATGGTAATTATTCCCAGTTTCTATGTTAAAAGTTAGTGCATTTTTTATTTTTTTATTTATTAAATTTTTGTATACTTCATTGTAGGTATGTCTGTTTACTACAATATTTTCTTCTTCTAATTTTTTACATTTAAAACAAATATCATGAAATTTATTATCTAATAATTTTGCTCTAATTTCTTTTAAATAATCACTATACCAAAAATCTTTCCATGTTTGTGTACTTTCATACTTAAATTTATAACTTTTATCAGGGAAAGCACTATCACAACAAGGCCTTAACTCGTTTTTGGTTTTTGCATAATAAAATCCTAAAAAAGGAGCTAAACATAAAGGTGTGTTATGCGGCATTAAATTTGTTTTCAAAACTACCTACTATTGTATCTCTTATTTTATCATTTTGTAAACAAGTACTATCAAATCTATCAAAATATTTTTTTAATTGTTTAGTAATTTTTATAGTATCAGTTTTTCGTATTTTGTCTAAAGCCATTTGATGTTTTACAAATTCGTTTTGAAGTACATATTTTTCATTAGCAGAAAAATTTGTCAATAAATCAGATTTTAATGTATCAAACCACCAAATTTCATCTTCTCTCATTTCATATTTTTTAATACATAAATCAATTAAACTAAATATTTCTTCTTTATGATCCTCATCTAATATACCAACATGTAAAAATGTAGGATCAATAATAGGATTGAATGTAACTCCTTTTAGTTTAGGATATTTTCTTTTTAAGTATAAAAAATATTTTATACTACTTAACAAATGAAATACACTTACTGGTTGGCACACATGCATAATATTTGCCCACGATAAATTAGGTAGCTGCATCATTTTTTCTATATTTTTAGCTTTTTTATGCCACTTTTGTCCATGTCTTAAAAAATCATCTACTTTACCATATCCATCTATACTAAGTTGCCATGAAACTTTCATAAATTTACTAAGAATTTTTTCTAAATTTTTAGAATAAGAAGTACAATTAGTAATTGTATGAAATATTATATTTTTGCTAATATTGTTATCTACTAAATGTTGTAAAGTTTGTAAAACATTTGGATCAATAAAACTTTCACCCCCAGTAATTTTTAGTTTATAAATTTTATTAAAATCAATATTTTCTGTTAAAGAAAATTCGTGTTTATTCCAATCTACTTGCTTTTTTTGTTTTTTAGGATCAGCATCCCAGTGTGACCAAATTTGTATTTCAGGATGTTGATTTACTTCTTTTTCTATTTCTGTACTCCAAATACTATTACAACTTCTACATTTTAAATTACAAAGTTTACTAGGACGTAGATCTAGATCAAATATTGCATTATACTTATTTCCAGTTACAACATTAAAACCAAAATCGTTCCAAGAATTAATATTTTTATGTTTGCTATTTTTTATTATATCATTTTCATATTTGTATAAAAAATTTAATCTATCTACCTGTTGTGTAATGCCTTCTCTTTCATATTTTCCACAATAATAATCACAAGCTTCTGGATATTTTCCATTCAAAAAATCTTGTCTAATATTTTGCATTAAATCGCTAGTCCAAAACTTATTAAACTGATCTTTTAGAGGTTTTTTAGTATCCCATTTTCCTATAATTTTGCTCATACAACAAAGTTTAAATCCACCTATATTAGCATTAATCCATGTATGCATAAAAGGTGCAGGACAAAATATTTTTTCTGACATTATTTTTTTATTCCTTACTTTTAAGGTAACGACTCTATCCAATCTAAAAACGATTGAGGCATAAATTTTTTGTAATTTTGATTTAACTTTATCAAAGTTAATTAAAGTTTTTTTAAATCTTATTTGCCTATCTATGTTAGCTTGTTTGTGAGTTTGCAAGTAATTTCTAAACATATTTGTAAAATAATCATTATTAACATATTTTATAAAATTATTAACTCCCTCTTGTATTACTGAATCTGGTAGAACACAAGTATTTGCGTCATTCTTTTCATATGGCCTAGCATTAAAATCATAAGTAAGGCATACTTCTTTTCCTAACTTTTTTGTTAAATAATCAGCGTATTTAGATACTGCCCATAAATTTGTAAAATTATAACTTGTAACAAGACAAGAAATAGTAATACTAAAATTATTTAATTTACTATTTAATATTTCTTTTATTAATAAATCTAATCTTTGATTTAATTTAGAAAATGTAAAAGGATACCTTATATATTCATAAAATCTTCCAGTTCCATCTATACTCAATGTTATTTGAACAAAATTAAAATTTTTTAACTTTTCGAAAATTATTTTAGTAAACTTAGTACCATTTGTTGTAATTTTTAAGGTTATAAATTTTTTTTTGTTATTAGGTATTAAATCTAATAAATCTAAAAATGCCTTGCTTATAAAAGGTTCTCCTCCAGTTACTTTTAAAATAAATGGATTAGTGAACCTACTGAAATCAACGTTATTAATTATTTCTAATATATAATTTTTCTTTTCTTCTATAAAATAATTCCTATTTTTTTGATTTCTCCAATTGTTATCAAAATGTACATATCGCATATGATTAGGTAAGTCTAAATTTTGTTTCTCAAATAATTCTACAGTATCCCATATTTGATCACTGCTTGATGGATCGCACATTTTACAAGATAAATTACACTTGTTATCAAATTTCATATCAATATAAGATAAAGTAGGTTTATTTTCTATATGAAAAGGAACTCCTAAATATGCTATCCTTGCACTAAACACTCCTTTGCGTTCATTCCTCCAACAAACTTCACATGCTTTATGTTTTTTATTGTCTCTAAAACTTTGTCTAATATCTACCATTTCTGGAGAAAAAAAAGCATCATGTATACTTACTTTTTCAATACATAAATCAGAATCGCAGGTTATTTCATCATATCTTAATTTATATTCACTATTACAGCAAGGTCTATATAAACCTGCCACTCCAGCATTTATATGAATAAAAGGAAGAGGACAAAAATTAGTTTGAGATTTTAATTTTTCAATATCATAATATTCTTCATGCATAGTCTAATTGATTAATCATTAAGTTTGTGTCAATATTTTTGTATTTTTTCAAATAATTTAAATATTCAAATATTTTGTTGTAATTTTTTTGCCCATTTTTTATTCTTAATTGCATTTGGTCTAAACATTCCATAAAATTTTCAGATCCGACTGTATTATAATGTTTACTTGCAGCAAATATTTGTTTTGCTTCTTGTATATAAGAATTCATACTTGGTTCACAATTAATAATATCTAAGGATTCTGGTTGTACTACCCAATTACCCATCCAAGTTGCTTCTTGATCTTTGTTATATTTATCAATAACATCATAAATGTATTTTATATAATTTTTAAAATTTTTTACTACAAATACATTGATAGTGGGTGACATAACAAATAAATCAATCAATTTATTTTGTAATAAGTATGTCATATTGTAATTAAAATTTTCCCATTTTAAACCAAATCTTACGTTTTCTGCTATACTTTCAGTAGATTCATTACTAATACCTAAATGAAAACACCATCCATTGTTTTTAAATTTTTTTATATAGTCTATAAATAATTCTTGTTTTTTTCCACTAGTATTTAAATTACTAGTAATACTAAAATTTAATCCGCATTTTTTTTCATTTTGTCCTATATCAGTGTATAACATATTTTCTAAAAAATTATAAAAATTATTACTGTATGTAGGTTCTCCTCCTAGTATTTGGATTGTAATGGGCTCATTAATTTTATCTTTACAATATAAATCGTTTAGATGTTTGATAAATTCAGTAATAAATTTACTGTTTAAATTTTTATTGAAATTACTTATATTTAATTCACTAGCCCATCTTGTGCTATCACTAGGACCACAATATATACAACTTTGATCGCATATATTATCAAAAGTTAAAACATATGCGGTTGGATTTACAATATTTAAATCTTTATTTTTTTGATAATTTTCTAAATAAGTTATTGATTCGTTTTTAGTCCATCTATTTGCAATGTTTCTCCACGAATAACCTGTTTTTCTATAATCTTTCCAGCACCTATCACAATCACTATTTTCTAAACCATGAAGCATGTCATATCTAGATTTTTCTACTTCTGGATTATTCAGTAAAGTTGCAAAAGTATAGTCATTTTTAATTTGTTTCCAATTATTTTTGCAACAGTAGCGATACTCTTTTCTGTCAAAATTTATGTTTAAATCTCTCCATTGACCACTACAAAGTATTTTATCGGCAATGTAATTATTATCTAATTTCATGTTTTTTAGGTTTTGATAGGGGAGTAATAACTCCCCTTTTTTAGTTATGCAGCAGTATGTACTACTGATTCTCTTTTATTTGGCATAGTAGGCATTTTCCAAGAAGAATTTTGATGATGCTCTAATCGGCTTCTTGTTTTATCTGGATATCCAATTCCCATTATAAGTAATGGTTGTTCTCCATTAAACAAAGAAGTTAATCCTTCACCATCAAAACATTTACAACAACCTGTTTCATATCCTAATAAAGATGCAGTATAATTTACATAAGCACTTGCAATACCTACACTCATTATCCTATCTTCTTTATATGTATCAGCATCAGGATTATTTACTTCAGATGCTTCTCTAACATATGTTGGTGTGTCTTTTGTAAACACTACAACCATATTTGCTAAAGTTTGACTATTAGTTACTTCTTTTCTTTCTCCAGTATCTGAATTTTCTGCCATAATTCCCTCAGTATAGGAATGAATTTTTTCTATTGATTTTCTGTCAGTAAAAACATGTGTTTTATAATAATTTAAATTTTGTTTAACTGGACATTGAACTGCAGATTCTAAAATTAAATCTATATCTTCTTGCGGAATATTTTTAGATAAATCCCAATTTCGGTTACAATGTTGAGATTTATGGATTGCTTTTTTAAGCATTTTTGTGAACATTTTATTCTCCTTAGTCAGGTTAGGCCTGCTCCTTGTAACTGTAAAAAAGTTATTTTTAATAAAGTTACAAATGTATTTATTCTAAGTTAATAAAATTACAAAAGTTAGGTTTTATTTTTAATAAATCTAAATTTATATTATTAGTTTGTTTATATCTTATGTGATTATAAAAATTTAATCTTTCTATAAGATAATTTTTATCTATTTTTTGAGTTGGTATAGATTTTAAATGTTCAATAGTATCTTGTAATGTATTCATATTTGTCATTAATTTATAGAAACTAGGATATAATTTGCTATCTGTCAATAAATCATTAATAAATTTTTTTATATACTTCTGTTTTACTATTGATATACTTTGCTCTAATGGATACTTAATCAACATTAAATTTAATTCATCTATTTGAATTTCACGTAGAATGTTCATATCTTGTAAAAAATTATCTATATTTACACTACCAACAATATAATTAGCTCTTAATAAAATGTTTTTATAGTTTTTTTTAATGTAAGAAATGTTGGAAAAAATAGTGTCTAAACTATAAATTCCTCCTCTTACCCATTTATATAAATCATTTTCTGTAGATTCAATACTAATGTTTATGTTAGGATAAGGAAAATTATTAATTATCTCTAAAGCATCTTGATTGCATACAGTACCATTAGTCAAAACATTAAAATTTAATTTACTATCAGTATAAATTTCATTTAATTGTTTTAAAAAAATTACAAAATTTTTGTTTAAAAAAGGTTCTCCTCCTTTTATAACAATACTTTCACAGTTCTTTAAAATATTTGCAAGCTCTATACACTGACTAAAATTAAAATTCCATGCAAATCTATCTTTTTGATTAACAAATTTTAACCATTCGTTACTCCATGTAGGTCCACACATAGTACATGTTAGATTGCATATATTTCCAAAAGATATATCAGCAGTTTTTATTATATTATCTTTAGTTGTAAAACCTTTATACCTTTTCCATTGATGATGATATTCTACAGGATAGCTCATACCACATGCTTTTTCGCAAATATCAGGCATTTTTTCTTTAAGATGACTTGATATAAAATTTTGCCAATCTTCTTGTCTCAGTAATTGTTGTAAACTTAAATTTAAATCTTTGTTTAATTTACCAAACCCTGTTTCATTTATCATACAACAGGGACTTATTTGACCTATAGAATTAATACAAAACTGTTTAAAGGGTGCAGGACAAAAATTTTTTCCTTTGTTAATAATCATGAATATATTTTAAATTCAGGATAATAATCTAAATAATTAGTAGAATGATGAGTATCAAGTATTTTTGTATACTCTAAAAACAAGTTCCACTCATTTTCTAAATTTTCACTATTCATATAATTTATAACATTATTACCAAATTTTTTTATACGTTGTAATTGCTTATTTACGTCAAGTTTACTATTACTTTCAATAAATTTTTCTGCATCATTAGTTATGAAATTGTTATATTCCTTTGTAATTTTTTCTTTTAATTCTAAAGGTAACAATTTTATGTTTAAAGCTTTAGGATATTGTACTAAACTAGTGTGGAAGTATAAATTTATTTCTGTAAAAAATTTTATAATTTCAACAATTTTTGTTATGTTGTAAATACATGTCGTACAGGTACCACTTATGTCTAAATTTTTTAATTCTTTGTTTAAATAATCAACGTTATTAATAACTTTGTTTATATTTCCTCCTGTTCTAACATAGTTATAAATTTTAGGTGTTGCATCTAAACTTACTCTTAACCATATACTTTTAAAATTTTTCCATAGTTTTGTAACATTTTTTCCTTTATATTTTAAAGTTGTTAAATTAGAATTATAACTTAATCTAATGTTTTTTGCATAAGGTTGTAAATTTTGTAAAAAATCATAATGTTTTTCATGATATAAAGCTTCTCCTCCTGCAATTAATATCTCATTTAAATTAGGAGCTAATTTTGTTGTAATTTCTTCTATTATTTCATTAGTTAAAAATAAGTGTTTATTAGATTTTCTATATGTACCATATTTTATCATTGATTGTAATAAAATATCATCATTTTTTACAGCATTTTCCCAAACAGAACTATAATCCGGACTGCAAAATCTGCACATTAAATTGCATATATTATCAAATCTAATTTCTATTGATTTTAAATTTTTTATATTAAAGTCATAATCATTATCAAGATTTTGTTCAACAATTCCTTGATTAATATAATCATATGTTTTTTCACATTGTTGCCTGGTACTATTACTATTACTTTCTTCTAAATCCCAACAGCTTCTACAACCTGTACTTTTTGTGCCTGTTAATAATTCCTTTCTTAATAGTTTTGTATTACTATTATTCCAAATTTCAGCCAAAGTTTCATTATGATAATTTCCTAATTTATCAGGATATCGCCAACAAGCACTGACTTTACCTTCATGCTTAATATTAAGATGAGTAAATGGCATTACACAAAAAGTATTACTCATAATAAGCCTTCATATACAACGTCTTTTTTTATTATATTCCATAAATCTGGTATACTTACTCTTATATCTTGAGTTCTTATTTTATCTAAATCTACAGTAAAATTTACAAAATTTTGCAAATTGTCACTGGGCTTTTGTTTTAAAACTTGTATAATTCGATCAAATACTTTTTTCTTAAGTTGGTATTGTATTAAATCATCATTTGTTTTTACTTGTTTTTTTATAAAATTTGATACTTCATTAATATTGTCTATACAAATCTGTTTATAATATTCAGGTAAAATATTACAATTTAAGTATTTAGGAGTTGTAAGGGGAGTAAAATGAAATCTACCTACATTAATGACACAATAAGGTGGTAAGTTTTTTTCTACATTAGTTTTAGTAAATAAATAATTTTTACCTGGAAAAAAATATTCTTGTTTGTTATGCCACCAAAAAAATATATCTTTAAACTGTAAAATATTATATATATTAATAGTAGGAGACATAATTATGCAAAAATTTTCGTTTGTTTGAGAAAATTTAATCCATTTATCAACACTTGTCTCAACAGTTTTCCAAACAGAAGGATATCTGATATAATCATTCACTTTTTTTATCCCATCTATGCTTAATATTATTTTTACAAACATAAATTTTTTAAGTTTGTCTAATATTTTTTTTGATGGAATCCAACTAGAATTTGTATAAATTTCTAAAAAAATATGTTGGGCATTACCTGAATCTATTATATCATTCACAAACGGAATAAAAGAGGGAGTAATCATAGATTCCCCCCCAGTCAATTTTATTAATTTAATTTTACTATAATCTATATTTTTATTATGAAGGTTAATAATTGGGTTATGTTCAAAACTTTTCCTATAACCTTTGTTTAAAGGATCTGTGTACAAATTTTGTATTAATTTATCATCTTCTTCCCACGTTGTACTTAAATCACTACTGCAGGTCCTACACTTTAAATTGCAATATCTTCCTGTCGTAAGTTCTAAAAATTTAAATTCAGGATTTATATTGTCTGCAATAGGAAAATAATCAAAGTGTTTATTCCATTCTCGGTTAGCACTAGATCGCATACTATACTCAGATTTAGAATCGCACTTCTCACATCCAGGAATAGATTTATTTTCCATCATATCTTTTCTTAGTTTTTTCCAAAAATCACTATAAAAAATGTCATGAAAATTATTTGTATTAATGTTGAAACTTTTAATTTCATTTTCAATTTCTAAGTATTCCTCATGTTTATGATTAAATCTACAACACGGTTTTACTTGTCCATTTGGTTTCATTTGCAAATGTAACCATGGAAGAATACAAAAATTTTTATTTTCCATATTGTGTTTTATTGCTAAACGGCTTACCACAAGTGTATGTACACGTTAATAGCTTTCCTTCTATAATTTTATTTTTTTGCCAAGACTTACTTATTTTCATTAAATTTTGTTTTGCCTGCTCTACTGATAATAAATGCAAATTATAATCATTTTTGTTGAATAATTTATTAAATTGAAACGATCCTGGACTGTCATGGTATAGAGTAGCTAAAAAACAGCAAGGTAATAAATATCCTTCAAAGGATAGATATAATTCGTCTTTTTTCTTTATTTCGCAGTCTATTTCTATATTATCTAAATGATTATATTTGTCTAATTGGAAAGAAAAATAATCGTTTTTTGGGTCGTGTATTTCATTACCGACATTACTATGTCTGTATGTGTTAATATCAGGTGGATGTAACTTATATAAATATTTTCCATCTTCTAAAACATTCCAAAATTTAAATTTTTTAAATTTTTGTGTTATTTTGAGTCGAAAATCCATACCCATATTTTCTGCTATTTTTCTAGCTTCTTCTACTTGATGCTCATTGTGTTTAAAAACTATAAAAGTCCATGCCCCATTACCTCCAGCTTCTTGAAAAGCTTTTACATTATCCATAACCTTTTTCCATTTTACTCCTCTCCTATATAAATGGTTAGTGTCTTCTAAACCATCTATTGCGAAATGTACTCTCGGTTTATACTTTCCTAATTTTTCCCACCATTTTTTTGTCCTATAACCAGCATTAGTATCTATTGATAGATCTACGTTGTGCTGTTGTAACCAATTTATAAAATCTGGTAACTTTTCATTTAGACAGGGATCTCCATATACTCCACTAAAATATACATGTTCTAAATTTTTGCAAAAATTAGATGTAAATAGTTTATAAAAAATTTTTTCATCTAAATCTTTTTCTACAAGATTAGGCTGTAAAAACCCAGTTGATGTAAATCTACTACACATAGGACACCGACTGTTACATCTACCACTTGCTTCTACATGCACACGTTTTACAGTTTCTATCATTTAATTTTTTTTGTTGTCATTAGTGCTAACATTGCTTTTAATGTCACTTTATTTTTTTGAAAGTTAATACCACTATGTGCTTGGCATCTATCAAACACAATAATGTTACCTCTATTATAATTATAAATATTTTCTAATTCAAATCCTTCTAACCATTTTTTACTATAATGGTCAAAATACTTATTTCTTAATTCATTATCAAAAGGTTTTGTCCAATCCACATTCCATATTTTTCCATTTTCATTATAACAAACTAAATTACTATAGTTATAAACAGAGTCAAAAACATCAGTTTCATACTTTGTATCATCTTTACAAAAATTTGTACCATAACGTATAAATCTATTTTTGAATATTGCAATACCTGCTTCAGGTTTTTCTTCTTCTTTTAAAGTTTTATTTGTATGACAAACATATAATGGAATAACCATTTGTTTACTGGGAATACATTCATTGTTTAAAACCCAATCACTCCTTCCAGTGTCTATATGCAGATTATAAGGGGTACTAGTAATTACAAAATTTCCTTCCCAAGGCGCATTATAATCTAATTCAGGTATATATTCTATCCATTTATCATAAAATTTTTTTTTAATTTTTTCGTTGTTTACCCAAAAATGCAATGTTCCATTTTTTTTAACTCTTCTTTTTGTATGATCTCTATACATCAAATCTGTCAACCATTCTAAATCTTCATGGCTTAAACAATTTTTAATTTCATAACTTTTTTTCCAATCTTGTTTCCAATAATTAATTTGATTCTCAGGTACAGATTTCTCAACTTTACAAGTAGGATCAGTTTTTAGTTTACTTATTAAATTATCCATTTTTTCTATATTTTAGACCTTTGATATGTAATTTACAAATTTATTTTCTATACAATCTGCTATAGTTAGGTTGGGTAACGTCTAGATAAAATATATGTTTGTATTTTCCAAAAATATTTTCTGCAATAAAAGGAAAAGTTGTTTTCCAATGAGTTCCTCGTCTTCTGTCTAATTCATTTAAAACTCTAGCTAATTCATAAACTTGATTAGTGTATTCTGTAACTTTTAATATGTCATAGTCAAAACTATCAATTTCTTTCATCATACTTACTATATAATTGTGATAGTTTTTATTATTACACATAACTTTATGTAAACTTAAAATTTCTTCTATTTTTTTTGTAAAAGTACCTTTTACAAAAATACTGGGATCAAAATGTTTTGGATCTATGACTTTGTTAATATTTACAGAACTATATCTTGTTTTATTCCATTCAATTACTTTTTTCATCAAGGTAGGCATACTATTAATACTAAGACACGTCAAACTCCAATTCATAGTAGGTATTATTTCTGGACACTCTTCTAGTATATATAAATAATTTTCTTCCCAAGTTTTTAAATCATGACCAAATCGTATATATTCTGATTCAGGTCCCCAACAATCAATACTTGCTACCCAAGTTAATTCATTTATAGTAGAAGCCAATTCTCTAACTTTTTTTATTTTTTCTCTAAATATTTTAGGTTTGGTTTGCATATTTGAATAAATTTCGAAATCTAAATTAGGATTTGGATTTTTTATCATGAAATCAATAGTTTCAAAGGTTTCCTCCTGTAATAATGGTTCTCCACCTAAAATGTCAAAAGCTTTTAAATTACGATAATTTTTTTCTAACCATTTTTTAAATTGTAGTTGTTTTGAATGATAATTTTCATCTAATTTCCATGGTTCTTCCATTGAAAATTTATTTTCTCCTTTTGTCCTATCTACAGTTCCAAATGGTCTAGTGTTATCTTTGTTAAGTTGTAATTCTTTTACCCAGGAGCTTGATAACTCAGGACCACAATATACACATTTTAAATTACACTTATTATTAAAATTTACTGATACTTGTGTAGGTTGTATTTTAGTAATATTTTTATTTTTGTATAAATCAGGATGTACATATTTTTTACTATCATAGTTTTGTAAAAATTGCATTCTATCACTTATACCACCTCTTGTTTCCTGATCTCTACAATGTTCACAACCTCTACCCTTATTTGGCCAGTCGCCTTTTAGCATTATTTCCCTATCTTCAATAACTTCTGGAGTATTATGGAAATCAAAATTTTCGGGTATTTTAAAATTTTTATTTCTATGACAACTACTACTAGTTCCTTCCCACAAGTATACACACACTTGAGACCATTTTAACAAACAACTTTTACCACCTAAAGGCCACCAATTATTCATTTTTATTCTCGCAAATAAGATAATTCCGGTATATAATCTATTAATTTTTGATTACGGACTTGTTCTATATAATTAATATAATTTTTTAATTTTTCTTTTTGATCTGTTCTAGTACCTAATTCATTTTTTAAACTTTGTATTTTATTAACAAGACTTTCAATTCTATCTTCTATAATATAATTTTTATATTTTTCTATTATGTCTAAGCATTGATTTAGATAATTGATATTTACAGCATTGTTTTCCAAAACTGCAGGGTGCATGGAACTAGGATGATATACAGTTCCGCACACAATAGATATTTTATGATTATATTGTTTAGCAAGTTCTAATAAACATTCTAAGTGTTTGTGTAAACTTGGTATACAAAAAACATTTAATGAAAGCATAACTCCTATTTGTAACCAATTTTTACTGATATATTTTTCTGCATTGTTTCTATATAAGTCCCATTTAGTTCCATACCGTATATATTCTAATGCACTACCAAATGCTTCTCCACTTAAAATTATTTTAGGCTGGCTATTAATATACTTTTTTTTACTTTGTTCAATAATTTTTAAATTTTTATCTATGATTTGTTTAGGAGTGTTAACATTTGTATTAAATTCATATATAAGGCTAAAATCTTTAGGACATTCTTCATAAAAAGAATCTATATATTTAATAAATTTACCATCTCGTAAAAAAGGACTTAAAAAAGGTTCTCCTCCTAAAAATGCTATATTCATAAAATCTTCATATAAATGGATTTTAGATCCTAAATACTTTAAATAATTATGAATAAAAATATATGAATTTTTAGATAAAGTTGTATTAATTTTTGCATCTATGTATCTATCATATACTTCTAATTTTTCTTTTGCAATTTCTAAATTGTCTTGTATTTCGGTATACCATAAACTACTGTTATGTGGGCTACAATATACACACCCACTATCACATGTTTGATCTAATGCAATTTTTACAAAGTTTACTAGGTTTTTTCTTTCTGAATTGTAAAAAAGTTCTAAATTATTTTTCCATTTTTCAGGTACCTCTCCTTATAAATTTCTCCAACTTTCTAATCCTTTTTCTTCCGAATTCCAACAATAATTACATTGTGATGGTTTATTTTTATCTTTACTATGTAATCCTTGTTTTATTTTATTAACATACTCTAGATTGTTAAAATCTTTTATTGAAATATTATAATCTTCTGTTGACCTAGGTTTAATTTTACAGCAAGGACTGTAAAGAAAACTGTTTTCTTTAAGCCATATTGACATTTCAGTGTAAGGAAGAAAACATTTCATAATATATTAATTCCAACAAAAATATTCGTTTATTATTTTGTTTTGCTTATCTAAAGGTAAATTATAATCTAAATCAAATATCTTTTTTTCTCCAACACAAGCAAAGTCTTTAATATTTTTAATTTTATTTGTAAAATTATTTACAATTGTATTTAATGCTTCTGTATTTTGTATTAGACAGTTATTTCTATAATTAAAAATATTACTTATCCAAAATATTTTTTGACCTTCTTCCGAATCAATAAAAGAATTTATTATTCTGTTAAAATTATAGCTATCTGTATTAAATAAATCTAATTTATAGAATTTTACATTTGCATTGTCCCTTAATTCTTTAAACCATGCTGCAAAATTTTCTTCATTTCCAAAATAATGGTTTATAAATTCTTTGTACTGGTTTTTTTCTCTATCACTTACCGTGATCATATTATTTGTAATAATATTAGTATAATCATATCCATCCCAATTTTTATAAAGGTCAGACATTATACTTAGTGCATACTCATTAACATCAAAAAAGTTAATTTTTAAATTTTTAGTGTAACCGTATTTTTTTAAGTAACATAAATGATTTAAGCCTGCACTCACAGTTGTAAAATTTGATATTTTTTTAAAATCAAAATCTTTTATGGGTTCTGTGTTGATAGGATAAAATTTAAATTGGTAATTTTTTACAAAAAAGGTGTTAATTTTTTTATAAAATTCTTGTTTATTTTCTGGATAAAAGTATATTTTTGCATCTCTATCATCTTCACTAAAACTACGTATTTTATAATTGTGTTGTAAAACTTTAGATATTATATGGTGACCAAATTTCAAATCAGTATATTTTTTTGATTGCTTGCCTTTTGATATCCATAATGGTGTATAATTGTCATGATGATTTTCTTTAGAGCGTATAGGCGCAATATATGTTAATTCTGAGTCTTTGTTACCAAAAGAAGGTTTATCTAGTTGTTTTAAAATTTTTATATTAAGATAAAAACATTGATCATGTAACTCATAATATCTTTCTTTTCTATCTAAAATATGTCCAACGATTACATCTTTATTAGGATCTATTGTAGGTAAAAAGTCAACAAAAAAATTATCATAACTGCCACCTTGTAAATCATTACCTAAGTCAAAAAACAATGCGTGTTCGTATTTTTCTTGATTATACAAATAGTTTAACGCTTCTTCATGAGTTTTAAATATTTTTATAGAGTTATATCTATCAGGAAGATAATAAATTGCATTACGTATCCAATATTCAGCCAAATTTCTACAAAATCCTACAATAAATGGATCTGTATTTTTACAATCTAATTGATTAATAAAACAAACAAACAAATTATTCATTATAACCTTTTATCTTTTTATATGATTTATAAATCATATCTGTTACTTTTTTTCCTTTAGATCCATGTAAAATTATATGGTATCTATTTTCATTACTATTATTTAATACAAAGTGTGTTTTACTTCCTATATTTAATGACATAGCAGTCCCATCTGCAAAAGGTAGTATTCCATATCCATCCATAAAAAAGTTACAATTTTGAGGATTATTAATTGCAATATTTATTGGTCCCAAATGATCAAAATCTCCTCCATCAATATGTGGAGCAATATACCCTCCTGGTTCCAATCTCATTATCCTTACTCGTTCAAATTTAGTATATGGAAAATTTACATTTAAAAAATTTAAAATATTTGGACACATTGCTGCAATATCTGTCCATTTCATAGGTGCGTTATCTTTAGTGTATCCATATGCAGTACAATCTAATGTGTGCAAACTAGAAATACCATGTAATACTACTGCACTCCATCCTGCATGAGATTCTTTATTACTTCTGTGAGGTACATAATTCTTATCAAATTGCTTTGCTTCTTGTAACAAAAGTTCCACATCCATACTTATAGGATAGTAAACTTGCATAAAAGGAATGCCTTTATAGTGCATTAACTCTTTACTATCTTTTATATTATCTGGTAAAATGTAGTTTGATAGATAATTGTTTCTTTTGACAAGTAGATCTAATTCAGATGTCATTAAATATATCTTTCATTTCAGGATAAATTTCTTTAAAGTTGATACCTCTAGTGTTATCTACTAAACTTAAATACTCTTTCATTTCTGGCAATCTTACACTCCAATCTTCAGATTTCATAAAACTTATCATACCTTTTAATCTACTCAAGCCATAACTAGCTTTTTCCCAATCCTCAAATGTTACTTTATTTTTATGCCAGCTAGGAATACCTAAATGCCAATTTTCTTTCCACCAAGGATAAAATTCTTCATATTTTTTTTCACACTTATCTTTAAACCATTGCGGCAAAACTTTAACATTCAAATGAGGTGGATGGTAAACAAAATGATAGTTTATTGCTCCCGCTCCGAATGGCCACATGTTAATTTTGTTAAATCCCTGATTTAATTTCCATTTTATAAAATCAGGCACATAATATATATTTAAAGCATTGACAGCACAAGCAACGGTAACTTCTACATTGTTACTAGTATCTTTGTCAAGTATATGAAACACTTCTTCAGTTCTTTTCCATTTACTAGGATATCTTACATATTCATTACGTTGCATTATATCATCTACACTGTAGTGATACCTTACTATTTTAAACTCTTTCCATAAATCAAATAAGTCTTCTCTCCACTCCACTCCATTAGAATTATATCTAATCTCCATGTCTTTTGCATAACCTTGTTTAATGCATTGTTCTAAAATATCATAATGCTCTTCTATAATTAAACTTTCTCCACCTGCAAAATACAATTGTTTCATATGAGGAATTTGATCATAAAATTGGTCCCAAAAAACAGAATTTTGTTTATGCCAATTATATGTAGCTCCCCAATTTTTTCCTTTATTAGCCCACCCCATAGTTTGTTCTAAGGATTCATTCTTTACTTGGGGAAAAATCTTTTGCCAGTCAGTAATCCATCCAGAACTATCATGGGGACTACACATAATACATGCCAACTGACATTTTGTTCCAAATCTTAAATCAATGTAATACAAACGTGGAGGAATACTACCATCCTCTTTTGTTTCTTTTATTAATGTATCAACATCAACTCGCTGACTCCAATAAGCAGTCTCCCACATCCTTTTACTGTTATGGCCTGCATCCTCTTCTTTATAACATTTTAAACAACTTGATGGTTTTTCTCCTGCAATCATTTGTTTTCTAACATTACGCATGTAGATACTATTCCAACTAGATAGGAAATCGCTGTTATTTAGATTACTTGGAGTTCCACTTTCGTGTTTCAAAACTCCTACCATACCTCCATGAACTTTGTCATTTGTGGGTCCTACAGAACTAGCATTAGCGGTACAGCAAACACGCATGGATCCATCAGGTCTTGTGCTTAAATGCACCCAAGGCAGTATGCAGAATGTATCACTAACTTTTTTATTATTCATATATATTTTTTTAATAGCGGAAAAACATTAACTATGTTTTGATTTCTTTCATTATCAATAAAATTTGTAAACTTTACAAATTCAACAAAATATTTACTATCTATATCTTGTAAAAGATAGTTGTTGACACTCTGTAAAATTTTTTTAAAGTTTTGTTTTGTATTATCAGGAATATCAAATAACTCAACTTTTTTACAGTAATCATTATATTTTTGTGTTATTTCTTGTTTTACATCTTTAGGTAAAATTTTAATATTTGTACGTTTAGGTCCATGCGCTACGTGATGTGTAATTATAGGTCTTCTTTTAGAGCTGTTTATTTTTTTAAAATTGCTATCTAATAATTTCCATTGCATAAAATCGGGTAAATGCCAAACATTATAAGCAGTAACAGTAAATGCTAACCATGCTATCACATTATTGCTTTGAGTACATAATTTGTCTAATTTTAATAAATTTTCATAAGCAGTTGTCCACTTAATCGGCCAACGTTGATATTCTAAAACTTCTTCTTTACCGTCTATGCTAGCTCCAACTCTAACTTGTTTAAAGTGCGTCCACATATCTAATACTCTATCAGGTAAAACAGACATATTAGTATTGTATTCTATAGTTATATTTTTAGAATATCCTTTTTTAATACATTTTTCTAAAAAATCATAATGTCTTTCTATTAATAAAGGTTCGCCTCCTGCCATATATACATGTTGTATATTTTTGATATTATTATCTAGTTGTTTCCAAAAACTTTTGCTTTCATGCCAATCGTAATCTGTAGTTACCCATCTACCTTTTTCATTTTTAGATAATTTTACTTCTCCATGTGTATCCGTATATGTATCAGAATTATGATAACTCAACCATTGTTTATACCAAGTATGACTATCTGTAGGTCCACACATTCTACAAGCTAAATTGCAAAAATTTCCAAATCTTAAATCATAATAAATTACAGGAGATTTCTGAATACTACCATCTATTTCTGTATCCTTTTTTGCATCTTCTAAATTATAATTCCATTGTTCTATTTCATACTGTCTTCTGCTGTTTAATCCTGATTCTTCTTCAACTTTGCATCTTTCACATTCATTATTCCATTCATTATTCAACATATTTAATCTAATTTTTTTCATTAGATCTGCGTTACGAGCTTTTTCTAAATTATGTTTTCCTGCATTATAACTTTTTTGATTTCTATGTCTTACAACTCCTTGATTTTTTGTTACATTTGCTTGACAACATACTCTAATATCACCATTATTTCTTACTGCTTGAAAAATCCAAGGTATAGGACAAAATGTATTATTTTCCATAGATTATTTAAATTGATCTCCAAAAGGATCAAATTTATCTCCGCATTTTTGAGCACAGACTCCTAATTTTCCTTTTTGAATTCCTGTAATATTCCAACTATTTTTTATATTTTCCAATATGTCACTGTTATCTATAACTTGTTGTAAACCATGTATTTTAGCGTTGATAAATTCCTTACCTCCTACATTGTCAATAAAATCCCAAATTTGCTCCACCTTAGGATCTTGATGCCACCACTTATACATACGTCCTGCAGTCCAACAACAAGGTAGCATTAACCCTTCAGCAGTTATAAATATTTCTTTACTATTTAAAACTTTACAATTAATTTTGCAACTATCATAATAGTCCATCATGCTACCATATTCTTTAATTAATTGTTTTTCTTTTTTTAAACTTAAATTTATATTTTTTTCTTCTTTAGGTTTACTTAATAATGTTGTCTCTTTGCCTTTCCTATTTTGTGCTTGATGTTTTTCTTTACCTTTGTTACTAGCACTACTAAAAAATCTTCCTGTTTTTTTAGTAATAAATTTTTCACATCCCCACTTTTCTGAAAGTTTTTTAGCTTCGTCTATTTGGTGTTCATTATGTTCAAAAATAATAAAATCCCATCTAGCTCTTCCGCCAGCTTCTATAAAACTACGCATATTCTGTTCTACAATTTCCCATTGTACATTTTGTCTGTATAAATGATTTGTGTCTTTTAATCCATCAACACTAAAAACAACTGTTCCTACTCTTCCAAAAACATCTGCCAAATCTTTCCACCAATCAGTAGTTTTTGCACCTGCATTGGTATTCATACTAAGCCACATGCTAGAATTATTGTGTCTGAAGTAGTTAAATACATCTAAAGTATCAGTTGCTATTATAGGATCTCCTAAATTACCACACATATACATAATTCCTAATTTATTAATAAATTCAGGAGTAAATATTTTTTTACAATCATCTAAATTTAATTCAGCATCAGTTATGTGTTTATTTTCTTTACCACCATTTTCATTTCTATCACACATTGGACAACTTGCTTGACAACGTTGCGTTATTTCTAAATGCACGCCTTTTATTTCATTAAATTTATACATTTTATCCAGTATTTTTATTTTATAAGTATATAATAATAATAGTTAAAAGTTTATTATGTATGATTTCTGTATATTTAATGTTCCTAAAATGGACCTAAGGGCACCAAGTATTGGATTATCAACTATACATAGTATTGTAAAGAATTCTAATTTAAAAAGTTGCACTTTCGACTTTAACATATTGTGTTGGCAAGTTTTTGTGAAAAATAATTTAGGACATTTTTGGAATTATAATAATAACGTATTAGTTGATAGTAAAGCATTTGATAAAAATTTAACTATTATAGAGCCTATTTTTGATGATTTACTTTTTCGACATATACCAAAAAGTAAAATAATAGGTATAAGCTTATTTAGTATATTTAGTTTTGTACCGTTAAATTTAATTTTAAAAATTGTTAAAAAATATAATCCTAATAGTAAAATTTTACTAGGAGGACCCGGCATAAGTTACAGAAATAAAAAAGAATGTCAAAATTATTTTAAAAATTATAAAAAAGAAAATTTATTTGATGACTTTCTTTACGGAGAAGTAGATTTTACCATAGTAGATTATTTACTAGGAAAAAAAAATTTACCTAACCTAAATAAATTTGTAAATGATAAAAAGTCGTTAATACAATTTAGTAATACAATACCAGACTACACAGACTTCAATTTAAATTTTTATCCAAAAAAACACTTAAATACTGAAGAATTTGCGCTAGGACCCAACAAATGGATTTACATAACAGGTAGCAAGGGGTGTGTAAGAAAATGTACCTTTTGTGATGTAAAAACCTATTTTGGTACATACAAAACAAAAACTGGATATGATATTGCTAAAGAAATGATACATCAACATAAAATGTTGAAAATCGATAAATTTAGATTTACAGATAGTTTGTTAAACGGAAATTTAAAAGTTTTAGAAAGTATGTGTGAAACACTTTTACAATACCCTCATAGATTAATTTGGCATGGACAATATATCTGCAGAAGCAGTAAAGACCAAAACTCAGAATTTTATGATTTATTAGCAAATGCTGGTCTAGATTTAGTTAGTATAGGTATTGAAAGCGGTAGTGAATCAGTACGTAAACATATGAAAAAAAATTTTAGTAACGAAAGTTTATATTTTACTTTAAATCAACTTCAAAGAGTAAAAATAAAAGTTGTTCCATTAATGATGGTAGGCTATCCTACTGAAACTGAAGAAGATTTTGTAGAAACACTTAATTTAATTAATCATTTTTCTAAATACAAAGATATCATTGTAGATTTTAATTTAAATAATCCAACTAGAATACTGCCAGGCAGTCCTTTAGAACTAAATAAAGATAATACTATTCATTTTAATTCCTTAGATACTGATTACGATTTTACTGCTAACTGGTATAGTAAAAACACAAACTATACTATCAGAATAGAAAGATTTTTTAGGTTTCATAATCAATTGATTAAAAATAATTTTCAAAGAAGTTATGCTGGCGGAGATTTTAATTTTTATAAACAGGAATACATAAAACAAAAAAATACAAATCCTGATATTATTAAAATGATTACTAAAGTTCAAAATGGAAGATATTACAGAAGTAAAGAATTTTTTTGTTAATATTGCTGATTTACAAAAAGATAGTTTATATTTTGTAAAAAATAAAGACCTATGGACGAAAGATAATCAGCTTTGTTTTCTTAATACAAAAGAACACAAACCTGATTTACTTGAGGGGGTAGGTAACACTTTAATATCACAATATCCAATGAGTGGTTTAGAAGAAAAATCATTCATAAATTTTAATCCAAACTATAAAAATACTCTTTTTTACTGGATTTACAAAAATTTTCCGCATCCTATTAGTAGGATGAGATTAATGCGTATACTTCCTAAGACCGCCTATACCATGCATGTAGATGGCCAAGGAGAAATTAGATACCACATTGCTATTTTTACTAATCCACACGCTTATATCATATATGAAGACCCACCCACTTTATTTAATGTACCTGCAAATGGAAAAGCTTATAAAATTAATGTTGAAAAAAATCACACTGCGGCTAATTTTAATTTTAACAAGACTAGATTACACTTGGTTTTAAATGCAATACGATAAAATAGAAATTTATAATTTAAACAAAAATTTAAATTTCATAAAATATGTTTATAAAAAAAGAAAAAATTATCCTAATATATTAATAAGCCATAGTAGCGGAGGCATAACTAAGTCATTAGAAAAACTAATCAAAATTTGCTTAAATAATGAATTTAATGTAATTATTCCTGATCATTTTACTAGTAGAGGAGTAGTTACACAATGGTGGCACAAAATGGAAAATAATCCTAGTATGTGTGATAGGATGATAGATATTATAGAAATTCACAAAAAAATAAATTTAAAATTACTATGTGGAATAAGTGCAGGTGGTACCGCAGTAATAATGGCTTCAAGTCATATAAAAGTTCCTAATTTTTCTATTTACCCTAGTACTTTCCCTTTACGAGAGTCTTTAGTTAATTCTTACAAAACAACAATTATTACTGGAAAAAATGATGACTGGACAACATTAAATCATGCAAAAAATTTACAAAATTATAATAACTGTAATATAATAGAGGTACCAGGTTACCATGGTTTTATGAGTATAGGAGAAAACAGATTTTTACCTGAATGTATAACTTATAAAAACTATATTGATAATAAAATATATAAAGATAACTTTATATTAAAAGATCCTCTAAATAAAGGAGTAACAGTTAAATATAATAGTAGATCTGTTTCTATTACATTAAAAAAATTTGAAGAGTTTATAAAAAATAATGCTTGATATAGCTTTTTTAAGTATACCTAGATTAAGTGTAGAGGTACCACCATTAAATATTTCGCAACTTAAATCCTGTTTAACAGAACATAATTTTAAAGCTAAATGTTTCGATTACAATATATCTTTATATAATTATTTAAATTTTCAAGAATGGTTAGAAATAGATAATTACTTTCAAACAGACTTAAGATATACTGGAAATGATGTATCGGAAAAGAAAAGAGATATTCAATTTTTTCAAATGCATGAAAATAAACATAAAAAACTCACAATCCAAATAAAATATTATAATTATACAAAAAAATTTTTACAAGACATTATAGATAATTATTCTCCGAAAATTATAGGTATAAGTGTTTTTAGTGTAAACAGCGTTTTACCAACAATAGATATTTGTAAAATTATAAAAAAAGATTATCCTTCAATTAAAATACTTTTAGGAGGTATGGGTGTAAGTAGTTTTGGAGTTGGTAGTAGACCAAATTTTGGTGAATTTATGGTAAAAAATAATCTAGCAGATTACTTTATTTCAGGAGAAGGAGAAGAAAAAATAATAAACTTTATGTACAATAATTGTACAATTGCAAAAAATAATCAAATAGATAATTTGAATGCTTTACCAGTGCCTGATTATAGTGATTATAGTTTCAATAACTATCCAGGTAAAACAAATTTAGTTTATATCACAGGTAGTAGAGGCTGTGTTAGAAATTGTAGTTTTTGTGATATAAGAAGTTTATGGAAAAAATATAAGTTTAGAGACCATACACATATTTTAAATGAGATGATAAAAATCTACGAAAATTATGGCACTTCAGAATTTTACTTTACAGATAGTTTAATAAATGGTAATTTAAAGGAGTTTAATAATTTATGTAATGCTATTTTAAAAGCTAAACAAAAAAATTTACTACCCAAAAATCTTATGTGGGGAGGACAATGGATAACTAGAAAAAAAGAATCCTTGTCTGAAAATGACTATAAAATAGCTAGTGAAAGCGGTCTTTATAATTTATCAGTAGGAGTTGAAAGTGGCAGCACAAAAGTATTAAAAAGTATAGGAAAAGGCGTAACTAGAGAAGATTATAATTATGAATTTAATTTTTTTTCTAAATATGGTATAAGATTTAACATGTTAATGATTGTTGGCTATCCTACTGAAACTGAAGAAGATTTTCTAGAAACTTTAAAAATGTTTGACGAATTTCAAAAGTATAATTTAGAAGGTATAATTTGGGGAGTCAATTTAGGTAAAACTTTAGTAGTTTTACCAGGATCTTTATTAGGTGAAAATCCTGAATTTTATGACATTCAATTTGAAGAAGATGGTAATTGGATAAATGCTAAAACAGGGTTAGACTATAAAACAAGACTAAAAAGACGTATAATATTACAAGAATATTGTGAAAAACTAGGATATGTTATAAAAAGCACTGTAACAACTATTAACTCCCTGCATACAATAGTAATGGAAGGAGGGTATGATACCATATCTTAAAAATAAAAAGACAATCCAAGAAATTAACAAACTTGATAAGATATACGACCATTATAAGGAAAAAACTAAAATTTTACTAATAAAAACCTTACTTAACAATTATGTTAATCTAAAAAATAATTGTGATTATGACCTTGACAAATGTTTTTTTAATCCATTAACTGATAATTGGGACATATACTACTTAAATACAAGTAAAGAACTTGAAGATATTATTTATAAATTTTTATGTACTCCGTATTATAGAAACTTTCCTATCAACGAGAATGTTTACTTTTATAGGTATTTAAATCTTATCCAAAATTTTTTAGACTGTGAAAAATTTAAATATATTCTTAATTATTTAAAAAAAAAGACAATACATTAAATGGTAACATAATTGAATATAATTCTTATAAAGAAAAAATAGATAAAATAAAAAATAAAATATGTTTGTAGATGTACTTAAAAAACCTATGTATTTTGATTATCTTACTCAAATAGAACAAGATGCACAAAACTACCCACATAGAAATAGTAACAATTATATAAATTTAATAGATAACATAAAAAAAAATTTTTTATCGTATGAAATTATAATAGACGATTTTGACAATGTAATCGCTGGTAGCGGTTTAAAATTATATGACAACTGTGGAAGATGTGCTTCTTTAACTTATATTACATTTAAAAATAGAAGAAAATTTGGAAGTAATTTATTATTAAGTGAAGATATATTTGTACCTTATGAGATCGAGGTCGCTAAAGCTCATAATTTAGATTGTGTATTCTTTACAATAGAACTTTTAAGAAGAAGAAATGCTGTCAAAAAATTTATAAAAAATTTAAAAAATAAAGGTATAAATTTTGAGTTATTTCCACATATGGTAAATACATGCAGGAAAATACATAATAATCATATTAATTATGAACAACCTTGTTGGCAAAATGCGGCTGTTCAAATATTAAAAAAAGATTTAAATTTAGATACTATGAGTATTAAAGATTACAAAACAAAATATTATAAACAAGAAAAAAATAGATTATGTTAAAACCTAACGAAGTTACAGGATTGCATTTAGAATTAACTAGTAAATGTTCTCTTAACTGCTTACATTGTGCAAGAACCGATCAACATACTTTTAAAAAATTAAAAGATTTGCCAAGTAAAAATTTAGATCCTAAAATTTTAGATAATTTATTAAAAGAGCTATCAAATGTAAAAATATTGCATTATTGTGGTAACTATGGAGATTTTACAAGCTATAATAAAATTTTTGAGATAGCAGAAATTAGTAAAAAGCACAAAATAGAATTACTAAGAATGTATACTCATGGTAGTTCTAGAAACCCAGCTTATTGGAAAAAATTAGCTAAAGAAATAAAAGGATTTGGTGAAATAATATTTAGTATTGACGGGTTAGAAGATACTAACAAGATTTACAGAGTAAACAGTAATTTTGAAAAAATAATTGAAAATGCAGAAAACTTTATAAAGGAAGGCGGAAATGCTGTTTGGGAAATGTTAGTTTTTGAACATAATGAACATCAAGTAGAGCAGGTAAAAAATTTAAGTAAAAAATTAGGTTTTAAAGAGTTTAGAATAAAAAAACCAAATAGATTTCACTTATTACATACAAAAGTTGTAAAACAAACAAATAATCAAAAATTTCAAGAAGTAATTAAAAAAAGTAAGACTATTAACTGTAGATACAAACAATACAAATGGTTGTATTTAAGTTTTGAGGGTGAACTATTTCCTTGCTGTTGGATGGGAGGGTACAAATACAAAACTAATCAGCAGAGCAACGAGTTTTATCATTTTTATAAAAACAACGAAGGTGATAATTTATCTTTATACAAAAATACTGCTAAAGAAATTTTAAAAGGTAAATTTTTTAATCAACTCCAAAATAGTTGGTTAGATAAAAGCGACTATACTAACACAATTTTACTTAATAATTACAAAAAAATTATTAAAAACAATGAACTGCATATTAATAAAAATTACTTACAATATGTTGGAGAACTACAACCATTAAATGTCTGTAGCAACAAATGTAAAAATGTTAATACAATAGAAGACAAATATGTGACAACCATATGAATAATTTAAATGACGTGTCTAACATATTTTGCACGAGACCTTTTGAGCATGTATATGGAGAAGGAAACGGAATATGGAAACTTTGTTGTAGAAGTCAAGATACATTTTTTAAAAAATTTAAATTTGAAAATTATTCAGTAGATAAATGGTTTTACAGTAAATTTTTAGATAATTTAAGAAAAGATCTTATTTTAGGTAATAAATCTAAAGTAATTAATTTTTCTTGTAAACATTGTTTTGATTTAGAAAATATAAATGCAATTTCAGATAGACAATTTAGAAATAATTTTAACAATAATGATGATAACTTCAAATCGGCATTAGAAGAATTTAAAAATAATGGATATAATTGGAAAGAAGCTCTATTAAAAGTTAAACCTAAAATTTTTGATATTAAAATTAGAATGTTAGGTAACTATTGCAATTTAAGTTGTTTTGCCTGTAAACCAAGCAATAGTTCAACAAAAATAGAAGAACTTATTTCTTACGATGCGTTAAACTATTTTAGTAATATAAATGGGTACAAAGCAAACAAAGATGTAATACTATCATTAAATAAATTGTTACCATACACAAAGCAAATTTTTTTTAATGGAGGGGAACCTTTTTTAACAAAAGATCACACTACAATTTTAAAAGATATATTATATAAAAAACTTAATAATCAAATTAGTATTCAATATTCTACTAATTTAACAAAATTAGATAATGAAACACTAAATTTGTTAGAAAATTTTAATGTTAAATTTAATATTAGTTTAGATGCATATGGAAAAGATAATGATTATATACGATACAAAAGTAATTGGGATGAGATTTATAAAAATATAATTAAATTAAAAAAAATCAAGTGTGATAAAGAAATATGTGTTACTACTAGCATAGTAAATGTTTTTAATATAGCAAAATATTATAATATGTTTTTAAAAGACAACGAATTTAAAAATTTCCATATAGATTTTGATAATAGTTTAGTAGTAAATCCTGATTGGTTAAGTATAAAAAATATGCCACGCATATTAAAAATAAAAGCTGTTGAAAAATTAGAAGGAGAAAAAAAGTTTAATAATATTATAAAAATGCTATCAGCAGATTATACATTTGATGATAATAAATGGAAAAAAGCTATAAATTATATTAAATTATTAGATAAACAGAGAAATACAAATATATTAAAAATAACACCCGAATTAGCTACGTACCTTACATAATTGTTTTTATATCTTTAGCAGGTCCAACTTTATCTGGAAGATCTCCATATTCCTTTATATACCATTTTATAACTTCTTGATACCATTGTCTGCTATCATGCGGTGCTAATTTATTAAATTTATTTATCCAATTACTATTAGCAGGATGACAAGCTAAAATGCGTGAGCTATTACGTTGTAAATCACGTAGGTTCATTTTTTCTATCATAGTTTTTTAATTCTTGTATCGCTTTTTTATAATCTGTTTTTTTAAAGATACTACTACCAGCAACCGCAACATCTGCACCAGCTTCAGCAATCTCTTTTATATTATTAGAGTTAATACCACCATCTACAACTATTTTAATATCTTTATTTCCTACAATAGACTTAATATTTTTAATTTTTTCTAATTGGTCATGTATAAAAAATTGGCCTCCGAATCCAGGATTTACTGTCATAACTAATATAATATCAATATCATTTAATATATAATTTAAAACACTTTCATTCGTTGCTGGATTCAAACTTACTCCTGCTTTTTTACCAGCATTTTTAATAGTTTGAATTCCTCTATGTAAATGATTACCTGCTTCTGCGTGAATTGTAATATGGTCAGCACCAGCCTCTACAAAGGAAATTATATAATTTTCATAAGGCTCTATCATTAGATGCACATCAAATGGTATTGATGTGCAATGTCTTACAGATTTCATAACATCAGGACCAAATGATATGTTAGGTACATAATGACCATCCATAATATCAATATGAATCCAATCAGCACCTGCTTGACTCACATCTACAACTTCTTGTCCTAATTTACTAAAGTCTGCTGCTAAAATACTGGGGGCAATTAACATATAAATCCTAAATTGATTAATAACTTTGGTTTAATCTCCAAACCAAATATTCTTTTGCTCCTATTGTCTCGTACTTTTGTTCTCCAACAAGACTATCAACTTGGACATTATCGCAGGGATGTACAAAATGAGCGAAACTGTAACGGCTAGTATTGAGGTTAGTATTAACAACACGATGAGGAGTAGAAACATAACAGTCGTTAGTCCAACGTTGTAATAAGTCGCCAACGTTGACAATACAGGTATTTGGTATGTATGGCGCATCGATCCATTCATTAGTATTCCTAGGTTTAATTTGCAGTCCAGGATTTTCATCTGTAAATAATATTGTTACAGTGCCGTAATCAGTATGTTCGCCGCCTCGCATTTGATTTTCCTGTATAGTGTTATTCCATTTAGGATAATGTAAAATCCGTGTCGTAGTTGATTTAGATTTGTTATGTTTTGAAATAAGTTCTAACTCTGGTAAATCTAATGCTAGTTCTATTAGTCTCAGTACTCGATTTGTTAAAACGAATAACTGCCTATTCCAACTTAAACAGGTATATTTTTGTTCTTTGTTGTACCACTGATTATCTTTTCTGTGTTCACACCAATTAAAAGCTTCTTTTAAATCTACAGGTGTACCTGGAGTTAAACTTTCTATCATACCTTGATATCCTGTATTAGCTTCAGTAGATTTATAAGCTATTTTATTCTTTTCTGCTTCGCTCAATGCGAAAAACTTTTGTGCATGTTTTAATATATTAGATATGTCAGTGTCTGTTTTGAGATAAGCAAACCCTGTATCTTTAAAGGCTGCATCTAATTTTAGGTAGGCGTTTTGATCTTGATAGTTTATTATTGGAATTTTCATAGTTTATATAGGGGCACTTGGCCCCTTTTAATTGTTATTGCATAGGAGTAATTACACCATTAACATAATGATTCATAGAATCTACTTCAGTACGGCCTGATCCAGGAGGAACAATTGTGCCGTCTTGTCTCATATAACCTCTACTAAAAGGAAAACTAGCATCATATTCTTCAGATACAAACTTAGCATATTCTGATTCTACAAGTTCTTGTACTTCTTTTGGAACATTAGGTCCCCAAGGACTTAAACCTACACAACCTTCTTTCATACCCCAAAATGGTGTGTCTACTTTCCAAGTTCCATCTTCTACAGATTTCATAACATGCTTGTAATACACATCCCAATTAAACATTGGACCTGTTGCATAACGATTAGGTCCGTATGAATTCATAGGAGCATCGTTACCCATACCCCAAAGTGGTTTTTCCGCTGTAGATTTTTCTTCAGCAACTACTACAACAGAGGGAGAGTCAGTAGTTGTAAATGATACATCAGCACCCCAATCAAGCAAAGCCCGTGCTGCTGACATATCTTTTGCTGGGTCAAACCATGAATTAATCCAAATAATATTTACTTCAATATCAGGATTAACAGATTGTGCTCCTAGCGTCATAGCATTGATATTTGAAATAATTTCTGGAATTGGGTGTGATCCTACTACTCCAATTTTATTGGTTTTAGAAAGCATTCCTGCAGCTACACCTGCTAAGTAGCGAGCCTGAAACAATCTACAATTGTAGTTGTTTAAATTTTCTGCTGTCTTAAATCCTGTGGCATGCATAAACTTCACATTAGGAAACTTTTTTGCTGTTTCTAGCATTGGATCCATATAACCAAATGAAGTTCCAAACACAACGTCATGCTTTCTAGCTAGTCTATTAAATACTCTAGCAGAATCAGTCTCAGATACAGACTCTACATAATCAAACTTGTATCCTGATTCCAACATACCCTGATAGTGCCTCATACTCCAGCCACCATCACTCTTTGGACCAACCAACACCAATCCTGCAGTTGGCTTTTCTGCTGCAATTGCAACTGTTGCAAATGCAATTAAAGTAATTAACACATTAATAATTTTTTTCATTTTTCCTTTATGTTATTTAAATTGTTTCTCAAATTCACGCAAACGCTTGTAAACACTCATTAGCTCTACAATTTGTAACCATGAACGGATTATAAATTGCAAGCTTTCTGCTACTTTTCCAAATGCTCTTGTGGTCTGACTTACAACACCTAATGTAATGCCGCCAGCAATAATACTAGGTCCTAATGCAACATACGGTACAATGACCATACCTTGTAAGTAACTCCATTTAGCAATGTTAAAGTAAAAATAATGCAAGTAAGATCTAAAATGGATTGTTCTTACATTTGCAAATAGTTCGGTAATGTCTGTCAATTTTGCTCTTGTCTTTTTATCCTCACCGTG
>Ga0070754_10000461_pt1 | contig 38009 bp, 37 predicted proteins | sample VirMetDEL_Sep_01_FD_75181 | JGI IMG/M metagenome (GOLD analysis project Ga0070754, IMG submission 75181) | Aqueous microbial communities from the Delaware River and Bay under freshwater to marine salinity gradient to study organic matter... | ecosystem: Environmental > Aquatic > Marine >...
TAATTCCAATGACTTTTGCACCCCAGGACATCCCATGGCCTTCTCCGAACGCATCGCCCGCCTGAAAAGCTCCCTGATCCGTGAAATTCTTGCCGCGGCGCAGCGTCCGGAAGTGATGTCGTTTGCTGGTGGCCTGCCGGCCGAGCCGATGCTGCCGAAGGTGGACTGGGCGCAAATGCCGGCGAGCATGGGCCAGTACGGCATGAGCGAAGGCGAGCCGGCGCTGCGTGAGGCCATTGCCGCCGAGGCGCGTGCGCTGGGCGTGCCCTGCGAGGCCAGCCAGGTGCTGATCGTCAGCGGCTCGCAGCAGACCCTGGACCTGGCCGCCAAGCTGTTCATCGATCCGGGCACCGAAGTGCTGCTAGAAGCGCCGACCTACCTGGCGGCCTTGCAGGCCTTCCAGCTGTTCGGTGCCGACTGCATCAGTGTGCCGCAGGAGGCCGACGGCCCCGAGCTGGCGGCGTTGCGTGAGCGCCTGGAAAAGCACAAGCCGGCTTTCGCCTACCTGATCCCGACTTTCCAGAATCCGTCCGCTACCCGTTACAGCGAAGCCAAGCGTGAAGCCGTGGCGGCGCTGCTCGACGAGTTCGGCGTGACCCTGATCGAAGACGAGCCGTACCGCGAGCTGGTGTTCGATGAAGGCCAGGCCACGCCCATCGTCAGCCGCCTGAAGCAGGCCAGCTGGATCTACACCGGTACCGTGTCCAAGACGTTGCTGCCGGGCCTGCGCGTCGGCTACCTGATCGCCACCAAGGACCTGTATCCGCATCTGCTGCGCCTGAAACAGTCGGCTGACCTGCACACCAACCGCGTCGGTCAGTGGCAGGCGCTGCAGTGGCTGGGCAGCGAGCAGTACCGTGGTCACCTGGCCGAGCTGCGCGACTTCTATCGCATCCGCCGTGACGCCATGCAGAGCGCGCTGGTCGAGCACTTCGGCGACCTGGCCGAGTGGGAGATTCCCCAGGGCGGCCTGTTCTTCTGGTTGACCCTGAAGCAGCCGCTCGATACCCGCACACTGCTCGACACGGCGCTGGCGCAGAACGTCGCGTTCATGCCGGGCGAACCGTTCTTCATCGATCCGGACGCCAACCCCGGGCACCTGCGACTGAACTTCAGTCACGTGGCCCCGGAGCGCCTGAGCGAGGGGCTGCGCCGGCTGGCAGCGGTTATCCGCGACGCGCAGGGTGCGTGATTGAGTCTTACCCCTGTAGGCGTGGCTGGGCGGCATTTCGCTTCAGCCGCGATTTTCGCGGATAGATCCGCTCCTACAAAAGCAGGGTGATTGGCGGCGAGTGTGCCGCGAGGATAGATAGGGAGGGCAACGCGATGTTCAAGGTCTACGGCGATTACCGTTCGGGCAACTGCTACAAGGTCAAGCTGATGCTGCATCTGCTGGGCAAGGAGTACCAGTGGATCGATGTCGATATCCTCAAGGGTGAGACGCAGAGCGAAGCTTTCCTGGCGAAGAACCCCAACGGCAAGATTCCGGTGCTGGAGCTCGAAGATGGCACCTGCCTGTGGGAGTCCAACGCCATTCTCAACTTCCTTGCCGATGGCAGCGATTTCCTGCCCAGCGAGCCGCGCCTGCGTACCCAGGTGCTGCAGTGGCAGTTCTTCGAGCAATACAGCCACGAGCCATACGTTGCGGTGGCGCGTTTCATCCAGCTTTATCTGGGGATGCCCGAGGAGCGCCGCGAGGAGCACGCGCGTTGCTTGAAGCTGGGCTACAAGGCCCTGAAGGTGATGGAGAAACAGCTCGAGCGCACCCCTTATCTGGTGGGTGAGCATTACTCCATCGCCGATATCGCCCTGTACGCCTACACCCATGTAGCCGATGAGGGTGGTTTCAGCCTGGAAGCCTTCCCGGCGGTCCGCGCCTGGCTCGATCGCATCGCCAGTCATCCCCGCCACGTGACCATGCTGGGCTGATCACAGGTCGGCGGCAGCCTGCGTGCGCTGGGCGCAGAGCTGCCGTCCGAACATGGTGTTTTGGGCTGCCAGCTGAGCTTGGACTATCGCGGCCCCGGGGTGGATAATCGGCGTCTGCAATCCTACTGGTCACTGACTGCCCCATGCGCCAACGGCTGCGTACCGCTCTAGTCTGCCTCTTGATGCTGGCCTTGCCGATGCAGGCGATGGCCGCGTTCGGCATGCAGCTTTGCCAGCAGGTTCACCCTGGTGCCGCGCTGCATGCCATGCCCGAGCATGGCGAGCGACCTGCTGCGATGAAGCCGGTAGTCGATGTGCAACCTGGTCAGCAGCATCCTGCGCAGGCCGTTTCCTGCAGCCTCTGCGCGTTCTGCGTTGGTGCCGTGGTGTTCGCCCAGCCCGTCGTTCAGGCCGTTGAGGCGCTTCGCGCACAGCCGCCGCTGATGCTGAGCGAGCGCCTGGTCTCCGTGGTGCCGGATATGCCCGAGCGCCCACCCCGTCTGTCTTTCTCCTGATCGAACACCTTTGAACCACGGCCTGATGCCGGCTGCAGCAGTCGGCACGCCGTACGCGCGCCCTCGCGCGTGAACGATACAGACGATTGGAGATTTACCGATGAAACGACGTATCAGTCCCTTGCCGGCCCTGCTTTTCGCTGCACTGTTGCCTGCGTTGCAGGTGCAGGCCGATGAGAGCAGCCACGCCGGGCACGGCGCGATGAACATGATGGATCATGGGCCGGAGCAAAAGCCCTGGGGGATCGCCGGGCAGGGCGCCAAGGTCGATCGCACCGTGGAGATTCGCATGGGCGACAACATGCGCTTCACGCCGCAGAAGTTACAGGTCAGACAGGGCGAGACCATCCGCTTCGTTCATCACAACGATGGCAAGCTGATGCACGAGTTCGTCCTGGGAACGCGGCAGACGCTGGATGAGCATGCCGCCGAGATGCTCAAGGGGCCGGGCATGGCGCACGGCGAGGCGTATATGGCGCATGTGGCGCCAGCGGCACAGGGCGAGATGATCTGGACGTTCAACCGAGTTGGCGAATTCGAGTTCGCCTGCCTGATCGCCGGACATTACCAGGCCGGTATGCGCGGCAGCATCAAGGTGCTGGCTGATTAAGACAGGGTAGGGGAAGGCCGCGACCCAGATGGGGTCGCGGCCGCACTCTGAATCAGTTCAGAGCGTCGGTCAGGGCCTTGGCAGGCACCAGCTTGACCACTTTCTTGGCAGCGATTTCGATGCTCTTGCCAGTCTGCGGGTTGCGGCCGGTACGGGCGGGACGCTCGCTCACTTTCAGCTTGCCGACGCCCGGCAGGGTGATCTCACCGTCGTTTTCCAGTGCGTCGCCGACAATTTCGCCCAGCTGATCGATCAGGGTGCGGACGGTGGCTTTCGGCAGGGAAACGGCCTCGGCCAGGTCGCTGATCAGTTGGTCTTTGGTGATTGCCATGATGTAACTCCGTTTGCAGGTGAGAGGCTCGGCGCGACAGATATGAGGCTGCACCGCCGAAAACGTGGGAAAGCTAGCACAAAAGGGATCGCTCGGCAGTGCCTGACAGGTTTTGCCGATAGGGCTTAGTGTCGCATCGGTCCCTGTGGTTCCGGTGCGCGAGCAAAAAACCTCGCCCGCTACGGGCGGGCGATGGGGCGTCATTCTGGCAAGGTTCGGCGCGACCTGACGAAGCTGGACTAAGCTACAGGTACCTGCCTAATGCTGGAGTGCCACCATGTTACGCGTCTTCGCTGATTTGGGTTTTCGCTGGAAGATTGCCGTACCCATTCTGTTGCTCGCCGCGCTTCTGGTGGCCATGGGCACGCTGGGGATGCGCGGCATTACCCAGGTCGCAGAGTCCAGCACCACGCTGACCAATCGGCATCTGCCGGCCATCAGCCTGCTGCTCAATGCCGACCGCGACTTGTACCAGGCCTTCGTCGCCGAGCGCAGCCTGCTCGACGAGGACTCCGGTTCGCACGCTGCGGATCTGCGCGCCGCGCATGCCGAGAACCTGCAGCAGGCTTATGACCGTGTGCACAAGTTCGCTGACCTGAAACCGGGCAGTGAGGCGCTGGCGCTGGTGGCCGAGTTCGACCGTGGCTACGAACGCTGGAAGGCGACCTCGCTACGCGTATTGGACATGGCCAGCAGTGATCCCAATGCCGCCAGTCGGCTGAGCTTTTCCGACAGCGAAGCGCAGTTCGAGGAAGCGCGCAGCGCCATCGACAAGCTGGGTGAGCTGGAAGACAACGCCGCCAACGCCGTTGGCAGCGAGGCTATCGCTCGCGGTGAGGCGCTGGCCTGGCAGCAGGGGCTGATCATCGCCATCGGCCTGCTGGTGTGCCTGCTGCTGGTGGTGGGCTTCCCGCTGCTGGTAACCCGTCCGCTGCACAGGCTGCTGCACCGCATCGAACAGATCGCCGATGGCGATGGCGACCTGCGCGTGCGCCTGGACGTGCTGTCCAAGGACGAACTGGGCAAGCTCAGCCATGCCTTCAACCGCTTTCTCGACAAGTTGCAGCCGCTGATCAAGGAAGTGGGGCGTGTGACCGGCGAGGTGGCGGACTCGGCCAAGAGCCTGGCAGGTATGGCGGCCGCCAATGATCGCCTGATCAGCAGCGAGCATGCAGCGGTGGATCAGGTCAGTACTGCCGCCACGGAGATGAGCGTGGCGGTGTACGAGGTGGCGCGTAACGCGCAGAACGCTGCCGATGCTGCGCGGCAGGCTGAGGTGCAGTCGCGCGAAGGTGCCGGAGTGGTGGGCGCGACCATTCACTCCATTCGTCAGTTGGCCCAGGAAGTGGAAAGTGCCTCCGACACGATCCAGACCCTGGAGCAGGAAACCGCCAACATCGGCGCGGTGCTGGCGGTGATCAAGGGCATCGCGGACCAGACCAACCTGTTGGCATTGAACGCGGCCATCGAGGCGGCTCGGGCCGGCGAGCAAGGGCGTGGCTTCGCCGTGGTCGCTGACGAGGTAAGGGCGCTGGCGGCACGGACCCAGGAGTCGACCAAGGATATCCAGCAGATGATCGAGCGCCTGCAAGCCGGAGTGCAGAACGCGGTCAAGGCCACACACTCGGGCAGTGCCCGAGCGCGGCAGAGTGTGGAGCAGGCGGCCGGTGTCGATCAGGCGTTGAGCGTGACCGGCGATTCGGTGCAGCGCATCAACGACATGGCTGCGCAGATCGCCACTGCCTGCGAGGAGCAGAGCAGCGTCACCGAAGAGATCGCCCGCAACATCAGTGATATTCGCGACCTGTCCAATGAAGCGGCGCAGACCTCCGAACAAAGCACACTGGCTAGCCAGCACCTGTCGGAACTGTCCCTTGGCCTGGCCCAGTTGGTGGGGCGTTTTCGGGTGTGACGTGCGCGGCGACGTATCTAAGTGTTTGAAGCGGTTGTAAGTTTGCGTTTAGTCGTTACAATGGCGCGGCCCGTCGCAATGACGGGCAGCGTTATGGTGGCCCTGCCGGTCCCCTCGCAACGATTACCCGTTAACCTGGTCAGGCCCGGAAGGGAGCAGCCACAGCGGGAACATTGTGTGCCGGGGTGTGGCTGGTAGGGTCCACCTCCAGTCTTTCATCTCCCGATTTCTCTGACGCTTCCAGCCAGTTATGTGGCAGGCGGTGTGCCGTTCTCTTCGCCGTTGCCATCGCTTCCCTGGGCCCTGAATGCATTACGCCCACCGGGCGTGAGCCACGGCAGGCGCAATGATCGGCAAGGCTGCGGGTATCAGCGGAACGCTGGCACCACGTGCTTGATGAACAGTTCAAGCGACTTCTTCTTCTCGGCGTAGGGCAGGCTGTTGTCGGCCCAGAAGCTGAACTCGTCGACGCCCAGTTCCTGGTAGTGGCGGATGCGCGCGATGATTTCCTCTGGGGTGCCGATCATGGTGTTCTTGCGAATGTTCTCCAGCTCGAACTCCGGGCGCTCCTTGAATTTCTCTTCCGGGCTCGGCGGCAACAGGCCGTTGACCGGCGTCTGCTTGTTGCCGAACCAGGCGTCGAAGGTGCGATAGAAGCGCGAGATGGCTTCGGCACCGATCTTCCAGCCCTGCGGGTCGTCTGCGCTGTGCACATGGGTATGACGCAGCACCATCAGTTGTGGGCGCGGCACGCTCGGGTTGTTGGCCAGGGCAGTTTCGAACTTGTTCTTAAGATCCACGACTTCTTCGTCGCCTTTCATCAAGGGCGTGACCATCACGTTGCAGCCATTGGCGACGGCAAAGTTGTGCGAATCGGGGTCGCGTGCGGCGATCCACATCGGCGGAGTCGGTTTCTGCAGCGGGCGAGGCGAGGATGTGGCGGTGGGGAATTTCCAGATCTCGCCCTCATGGGCGACGTCGCCCTGCCACAGGGCCTTGACCACCGGCACCATCTCGCGCAGGTACTTGCCGCCGTCAGTGGCGGGCATGCCGTTCATCATGCGATCGAATTCGTACTGGTAGGCGCCGCGAGCCAGGCCGACTTCCATGCGCCCGTTACTGATCACGTCGAGCAGGGCGCATTCACCGGCCACGCGGATGGGGTGCCAGAACGGCGCGATGATGGTGCCGGCGCCCAGGTGGATGGTGGTGGTACGGGCGGCCAGGTAGGCCAGGAGCGGCATGGGGCTGGGGGAGATGGTGTACTCCATGGCGTGGTGTTCGCCGATCCATACGGTGGAGAAGCCGCCTGCCTCGGCCATGAGCGTCAGCTCGGTCAGTTCATCGAATAGTTGGCGATGGCCGACCTGTTCGTCGTAGCGCTCCATATGAACGAACAAAGAGAATTTCATGCTGCTGTCCTCGAGTCTGTGATTGGGCTGCCGGGGGCGGCGTCGAAGCGTGCGTTGCGCTTCTGGTTGGATGGGCCGCTACGTCGGCCGGGTGCTATGCAAGGCGGCGTCGATCGCTATATATTGGTATACCATAATACGGAATATCTGCAAGGGTTCCGATTGATCCTCAATACAAAGGACAGCTCATGAGCATCAAGCACAAACTGGTGATGATCTTCGCCGCCATCGCCAGCCTTCCGGTGATTCTGGTCGCGATCCTGGTGGTCGTTAACCTGCGACAGGCAGCCAGTGAGGATTTCATCGATGGCAGCGGACGCGAGATTCGGCAGGTGGAGAACGCCATGCGCCTGTTCTTCGAAGGTATCGAGCAGAATGTCGATTACCTGGCCAAGCATCCGCAGCTTGCCGCCATCGATGCGGGGCTCAAACGCTACCTGGCCGCCGACGCAGCCAGCCAGCCCGAGGGCGCGCAGGATCGTGCCGTGTTCGAGCTGTTCGCCGGCCTGGCTAACAGTCATCCGGGTTATGCCTATGTTTCCCTCGGTACCACTGAGGGCGGCTACGCGTTTTGGCCGGGTGATCCGAACCTGAGCAGTTACGATCCGCGTACGCGGCCCTGGTATCAGCGGGCGATGGCGCTGCCGGACAAGACCCTGCGCACCGAGGCTTACTACTGGGCAGCCGACGATGTGGTACTGGTCAGCACCGTGCGCAGTTTCGCCAACCGTCTGGGGCAGCAGGGTGGCGTGGTCAACATCGACGTTTCCCTGCGCCAGCTCACCGACATCGTCAAGCAGATCAAGCTGGGCCAGAGTGGCTATCTGATGCTGATGGAGCGCAACGGCACCGTGCTGGTCGATCCGAGCCAGCCCGAGCATAACTTCAAGGCGCTCAAGGATCTCGGCCCCGGTTATGCCGAGCTGGCCGCGACGCGCAGTGGTTCGGTGGAACTGGTCCTCAATGGCGAGGCTTACATGGCCAACGTCTACTCATCGGACAGCCTGGGCTGGCAGTTCGTCGGTCTGGTCAAGAAGAGCGAGGTGATGGCCAGCGCCACACGCCTGACCTGGATCATCGTCTCCCTGGCGGCCATCGTGGCGCTGGCCTTCGCTACCCTGGGTGCACTGTTCGCCGGCATGATCGTGCGCCCGATCCAGGCAGTGGCCACGGGCCTCGAAGGTATCGCGCAAGGTGAGGGCGACCTGACCAACGAACTGACGGTGCGCGGTCGCGATGAAACCGCGCAGCTCGCGGGCTGGTTCAATCAGTTCCTTGCGGCCATTCGCGACATGATTCTCAGCATCGGCCAGGCAGCGAAGAGCATCCACAGCAGTTCGAGCAGCTCGGCCGGGGTCGCCCAGGAGCTGGAAGATGTGGCGGCGCGCCAGCGCGAGGCCGTGGACATGGTGTCGACCGCGTTCCACGAGATGGTCATGACCGCCAACGAGGTGGCGCGTGCCTGCTCCGAGGCGGCGGGTTCGGCCGATGCCGGTCAGCGCCAGGCGCATGCCGGACAGCAACAGATTCAGGCCTCGGCCGATAGCGTTACGCGTCTGAGCGATGAAATCGCACGTTCGGTGCAGTCGATGCAGCAACTGGAGCAGGACAGCGACTCGATCCAGTCGATTTTGGGCACCATCCGCGCCATCGCCGAGCAAACCAACCTGCTGGCGCTCAACGCGGCCATCGAGGCGGCACGTGCCGGCGAGCAGGGCCGCGGTTTCGCCGTGGTGGCCGACGAGGTGCGGGCGCTGGCCAAGCGCTCTTCCGACGCTACCGAGGAGATCGACGGTCTGCTTGGCAACCTGGCCCGACGCACCCAGGACACGGCGCGACAGATGCACGCCAGCCTCGATGTGTCGCGGCAGACGGTCAACGCCATGGGTGAGGCGCGCTCCAGTTTCGAGACGATCCGCGATGCGGTGGACAACATCCGCGACATGAGTACGCAGATCGCCACCGCCGCCGAGGAGCAGCATCAGGTGGCCGAGGACATCAATCGCCACATCAGCCAGATCCACGGCGATTCGCAGCAGGTCGCCGAGCTGGCCAGCTCCACCAGCAGCGAGGCGAAGACCATGACGGCGCTGTCCGACGAGTTGAATGCGTTGGTGCGTCGCTTCAAGACCTGAGGAGGGCGAGCGCCTGGGCGCTCGTGCAACAGACGCGACCACCCCTCGGGGTGGTCGCACAGAGGGTCAGGCGATGGCCGCCAGCGCGCCCATCTTGCCGCGGCAATAGACCATCGGTGCCGGGCTTTGCTCGGGGACGATCAGGTTCTTCACCGCGCCGACCAGGATGGCATGGTCGCCGCCTTCATACTCACGCCACAGCTCGCATTCGATGATCGCCGTGGCGCCCGCCAGCAGCGGATTACCCAGTTCGCTCAACGTCCATTCGATACCCTGAGCCTTCTCCTTGCCCTTCTTGGCGAAGGCGTAGGCCTCATGCTGCTGCTCGGCAGAAAGCAGGTGGATGGCGAAGCGCTGCCTGCGGATCAGTGCCGGGTAGGAGTCCGAGCTGTAGTTGGGGCAGAACAGCACCAGAGCCGGATCCAGCGACAGGGCGCTGAAAGCGCTGGCGGTCAGACCGACGACCTGGCCGTCTTCGTCCAGGGTGGTGATGACGGTAACGCCGGAGGGGAAGGCGCCCATGACTTTCTTGTAGGTATCGGGGTGAATCATCGCAGTGGCCTCTGAATGAACTGCTGAGGTATTACGATAATATGGTATACCAAAAAGGTGGGCGCGCAAGTCCTCGAATGCTGGCGCTATTGCTCCTGCCACGCGTACCAGCGCTTGCTGATGGACGCGCCGTTGCGGCTCCAGTACTTGAAGTTGAGGGTGATCTGGCCCGCTTCGTGTGAGCTCGGCAGCTCCTTGGCGAGCTTGGCCGGGATCAGGGCGGCACTGCCCAGGTTGACGGGGGCATAGCCGCTGCGTGTGGCGAAGTCGGCCTGAGGCGCGGCGCTGGAGGCAAAGCCAAGGAAACGCTTGGCGGCGTCCTTGTTGCGCGAACCGCGAGGAATGACCAGGAAGTCACCCGTGACCAGGTTCTGCTGCCAGTCGATGCCTACGCTTGCACCTTCGCGTTGCAAAGCGCTGACCCGACCGTTCCAGAACATGCCGAGGCTGGCCTGGCCAGAGGCCAACAATTGTTGTGACTGATCGCCGCTGCCCCACCAGACGATGTCCTTCTTGATGGTGTCGAGCTTCTTGAAGGCGCGGTCGAGATCCAGCGGATAGAGCGCTTCGGGCGCGACGCCGTCGGCCAGCAGGGCCATCTCCAGCACACCCGGACTTGGCCATTTGTACAGGGCGCGTTTGCCGGGGTGGCGTTCGAGGTCGAACAACGCCGACCAGCCGGAGGGAGTCTCGCTCAGGGACTGGGTGTTGTAGCCGAGAATGAAGGAGAAGTAGAACGAGCCGACACCATAGATGGTGACGAAGCGTGGATCGATCTGGCGCTGGGCGACCTGTTTCAGGTCCAGAGGCTCCAACAGGCCTTCACGTCCGGCGCGCAGGGCGAAGTCGGCTTCGACGTCGACCACGTCCCAGGTTACGTCGCCGCTCTCGACCATCTTGCGAAAGCTTTCGTAGTCCGTCGGGCCGGCCTGCTTGATGCGGATGCCGGTTTCACGTTCGAACGGCACGGCCCAGGCTTGTTCCTGAGCGTCCTGAGTAGAGCCGCCCCAACTGACGAACGTCAGGGTCTGTTGCTCGGCCTGTGCCGAATTGAACTGGCAGGCGGCGATCAGCGCCCCCACTGCCAACAGCCTATTGTTCATGTGACCCCTCCCTTTCTATGGGTACAGCTCAGAAATATCCCGGTACACCTTCCTGCATTGCTCTACCTGTTGCAGCCACTGGATTTGTGCGGTCTTGCCGCGATTGTCGGACAGGCGCAACAGCGCCTTGTCTAATGCATGCTTCGCCGGCGTGAAGTCAAACGCCAATGTGATCTTTGTGACGTTTAGCCTGTTTCAGCACTATCGGCGCCGCCCTGGCAGACGGCGCCGAGTTTTGCCTGTGGATCAGTGACTGCCAGCGCCCTTGAGCAGGTCGCTTTCGTTCCATTCGCTGTACACGCAGCTCTCCGCGGCCTGCCAGCGTACTCGTATGGGGCTGCCAGGCTGGGGAGTGGCGCCTGCGCCGGACAACGCCTTGAGCGTCATGCGGGTGCCGCCTGCGGTGATCACGCTGCAGGTCAGGCTGTCGCCGAGGAAGACCATTTCCTCGACCCGTGCAGCGATCTCGTTGCAGCCCGCCGGCAGCGGCGTCTGTTCCGCTTCCTGCTGGGTCAGCAGGGTGGCTTTCTCGGGGCGCACCATCACTATCACGTCCTGGCCGTCATGCAGGTTGGCAGTCGGGCGGATGGCCAGTGCCTGGCTCTCGAACGTGACTGCCGCCGCGCCTTGTACCTTGGCCCGGAGGAAGTTGGAGTTGCCGAGAAAGGACGCGACGAAGGCGTTCGGCGGGTTCTGGTACAGATCGTAGCCGCTGCCCAGGCCGACGATCTTGCCGTGGCTGAAGATGGCGATGCGCTGCGACAGGCGCATGGCTTCTTCCTGGTCGTGGGTGACGTAGACGATGGTGATGCCGAGGCGGCGGTGCAGATGGCGCAACTCGTCCTGCAGGTCCTCACGCAGCTTCTTGTCCAGTGCGCCGAGCGGCTCGTCCATCAGCAGGATGCGCGGCTCGTAGACCAGCGCGCGGGCGATGGCCACACGTTGTTGCTGGCCGCCGGAGAGCTGCGCCGGGCGACGGTGGGCGAAGGGCTCGAGTTGCACCAGCTTGAGCATGGCGTCGACCCGCTTGGCGATCTCGGCAGCGCCCAGTTTGCGGATGGTCAGCGGGAAGGCGATGTTGTCGCGCACGTCGAGGTGCGGGAACAGCGAATAGCGCTGGAACACCATGCCGATGCCGCGTTTGTGCGGCGGCACGTTGATCAGCGATTTGCCCTCCACCAGGATTTCTCCGGAGCTGGGCGTCTCGAAGCCTGCGAGCATCGACAGCGTGGTGCTCTTGCCCGAGCCGCTGGAGCCGAGGAAGGTAAGGAACTCGCCTTCCTGAATATCCAGGTTGATGTTGTCGACGGCGGCGAAGTCGCCGTAGTGCTTGTTCAGATCACGCAGGCTGACCAGCGGCGCCTGGGGGGATTGTTCTTGGAGCACGGCACTCATCTCGCTTACCTCGTGGGTCAGGCGCGGTGTTCGCTGCGCCGGCGGACGACGGCGGCAACGATCATGATCAATAGGGAAAGCCCGATCAGCAGCGTCGAAGCGACGGCGATCACCGGGGTCAGGTCCTGGCGCAGGGTCGTCCACATCTTCACCGGCAGGGTCTGCAGGCTGGGGCTGGCCATCATCACGCTCAGCACCACCTCATCCCACGACACCAGGAAGGCGAACAGCGCGCCGGCCATCATGCCGGGACGGATCGCCGGGAACGTGACCTTGACGATGGCCTGCAGGCGCGAGGCGCCGCAGATCACTGCGGCATCCTCGATGGACTGGTCGAACAGCTTCAGCGAGTTGATGATCGAGATGATGGTGAAGGGCAGGGCGACGATCACGTGGCTGATCACGAAGGCCAGCAGCGTGCCGGTGTAGCCGAGCTTGAGAAACAGCGCGTACACGGCCACGGCGATGATCACCAGCGGCACGATCATCGGCAGCGTGAACAGTGCGTACAGCAGTTCGCGGCCCGGAAATTTGCCGCGTACCAGGGCGAAGGCGCAGGGCAGGCCCAGCGCCACCGCGCAGGCGGTGGTCAGCAGCGCGACCTTGAGGCTGGTGTAGGCGGCCTGCATCCAGTCCGGGTTGGAGAAGAACTGTTCGTACCATTTCAGCGTCCAGCCTGGTGGCGGGAAGACCAGCCACTGCGAGGAACCGAACGACAGCAGCACGATGAAGACGATGGGCAGCAGCAGGAATGCGGCGATGGCAGCTGTGGTCAGGAACAGGCCCGCGCGCAGGCGCGGTCCCATGGCATTGGGTGAAAGCAGCATGACTTACCTCGCAGTGCTGGAGGCGACCGGAGATTCCGGCTGCAGCTTCAGATAGGCGTAGAACAGCAACAGGGTGATGGCGATCAGCAACGCGGCGGCGGCACTGGCCAGGCCCCAGTTGAGGAAAGACTGCACCTGCTGAATGATGAATTCCGGCAGCATCATGTTCTGTGCGCCGCCGAGCAGCGCCGGGGTCACGTAGTAGCCCAGGGACATGACGAATACCATCAGCCCGCCCGAGAACAGGCCGGGGCGGCACAGCGGGAGGAACACGCGGAAGAAGTTGCTCCACGGGCTGGCGCCGCAGATCGAGCCGGCCTGCAGCACCATTGGATCGATGGCACTCATGGTGGCCTGCAGCGGCAGCACGATGAATGGAATCATGATGTAGCTCATGCCGATCACCACGCCGGTCAGGTTGTGCACCATTTCCAGTGGCTGATCGATCAGCCCGGCCCACATCAGGACCGAGTTGATGACGCCCGAGCCCTGCAGCAGCACCAGCCAGGCATAGGTACGTGCCAGCAGGCTGGTCCACATCGACAGCAGGACGATGCTCAGCAGCCAGCGTCCCCAGCCGCGCGGCACCAGGGTGATCACCCAGGCCAGCGGGAAGCCCAGCAGCACGCTGATCAGGGTGACCAGGCCGGCCACCATGAAGGTATTGAGCAGTACCCGTGAATAGGCCGAGTTGGCGAATAGGGCTTCGTAGTTGGCCAACCCGGGCTCGGGTTCCAGTACGCCGCGCAACAGCAACCCGACCAGCGGGGCGATGAAACACAGCATCAGGAACAGCAGCGCCGGCAGCAGAGGGGAGGCCCCCCGCCAGCGCTGCAGGCGAGCCGGGCGGCTTGCGCCGCCGGCGGGTGACTGAGTCAACGGCGCGGCGGCGATTTTCATTTGACCAGCCACTCGTTCCAGCGCGCGGCGATCTCGTTCCCGTGCTCGGCCCAGTAGCCGAAGTCCAGGGTCACCTGATCGGCGGCATGGGCGGTCGGCAGGCTGGGGGCCAGCTCAGGCTCCAACTGGTTGACCGAGTCGAGGTTGACCGGCGCGTAGGCGGTCAGGTTGGCGAACTCGGCCTGGCCAGCAGCGCCGCTGGCGGTGGCCAGGAACTTCATGGCTGCGTCCTTGTTCTTGGCGCCCTTGGGGATGACCAGGAAATCGGCCATGACCAGGTTCTGTTTCCAGCTCACGCCAACCGAGGCACCTTCCTGCTCCAGGGCATGGATGCGGCCGTTCCAGAACTGGCCCAGACTGACTTCGCCGGAGGCCAGCAGTTGCTGCGACTGGGCGCCACCGCCCCACCAGACGATGTCTTTCTTGATGGTGTCGAGTTTCTTGAAGGCGCGGTCGAGGTCTAGCGGATAGAGCTTGTCAGGCGTCACGCCATCGGCCAGCAGGGCAAGTTCCAGCACGCCCGGGCTCGGCCACTTGTACAGCGCACGCTTGCCGGGGTAGGTGGCGGTGTCGAACAGAGCGGACCAGTCCTGCGGCTGCTGGTTACCCAGGCGGCGCGCGTTGTAACCGAGCACGAAGGAGAAGAAGAAGGAGCCGACACCGTGGTCGGAGACGAAGCGCGGGTCGATGCGGTCGCGCTGGATCACGCTGAAGTCGAGGGGTTCGAGCAGGCCTTCGCGGGCAGCGCGCAGGGCGAAGTCCGCTTCTACGTCGACCACGTCCCACTGTACGTTGCCGCTGTCGACCATGGCTTTGAGCTTGCCATAGTCTGTGGGACCATCCTGCAGCACCTTGATCCCGGTTTCCTGGGTGAAGGGTTCGGCCCAGGCACTCTTCTGTGCATCCTGGGTGGTACCGCCCCAACTGACGAAACTGAGGCTTTCGCTGGCCGTGGCTGCCGTGGCGGCCAGACCCATGATCGCGGCGCCTATGACCGTGTTGAACGTCTTCTTGAACACCATCTTGCTTGCCCTCGTTTGTTGTGTTTTTACGCAAGCGGGCACTTTGTTTGCCCGCTTTTCAGGGAGCAGTCAGCCATTGAGGCTTCTTGAAGCTTGGCCGTGTCCGAGCGTTTTTTCTTGTTGCTCTTGCTGACTTGAACGTCAGACAACAATCTCGGCCTATGGAATATCATATTATGGTATTCCAAACTTTCTGCAAGTCCGTAATCGCATCCTGATGTCAGGTGTTGGGCCGCGCTGATCGATGGCGCATGGGTTCAGCCTTCGAACGGGACGTTCTCCAGCACTTCCAGGTCGTAGCCGGTCAGGCCCGCGTACTTCAGCGGTGGGCCGAGGTGGCGCAGCTTGCCGACGCCGAGATCCTGCAAGATCTGGGCACCGGTACCGACTTCGGAATAGATGCGTGACTGTGAACGGTTGAACTGGCGACGCGGCTGCGTCAATTGCGGGACGCGCTCGAGCAGTGCCTGCGAGGATTCGCTGTTGGCCAGCACCACCACCACGCCGTGACCGGTTTCGGCGACCTTTTGCAGGGCGGCCCAGAGCGTCCAGTTCTTCGGTCCGTTGTACTCGGCGCCGACCAGGTCACGCAGCGGATCGATTACGTGGACACGCACCAGGGTGGGTTGGTCGCGCTGAATGTCGCCCATGACCATGGCCATGTGCACGCCGCCTTCGATGCGGTCCTCGAAGGTGACCAGGCGGAAAGTGCCATGCACCGTCGGCAGTTCGCGCTCGCCGATGCGCTCGACCGTGTGCTCGGTACTCAGCCGGTAGTGGATGAGGTCGGCGATGGTGCCGATCTTGATGCCATGCCGGGCAGCGAACGCTTCCAGGTCCGGACGGCGGGCCATGCTGCCGTCGTCGTTCATGACTTCTACGATCACCGATGCCGGGCTGAAACCGGCCAGGTGGGCCAGGTCGCAACCCGCTTCGGTGTGTCCTGCACGGGTCAGCACGCCGCCTTCACGGGCGCGCAGGGGGAAGATATGGCCCGGTTGCACCAGGTCGTCCGCCACGGCGCCGGGGGCTACGGCGGTCAGTACCGTATGGCAGCGGTCGGCGGCGGAAATGCCGGTGGTCACGCCCTGCGCCGCTTCGATGGAAATGGTGAACGCCGTGCTGTAGGCGCTGCCGTTGGCGGGCACCATCTGTTCGAGGCCCAGGCGCTGGCAGTGCGCTTCGGTCAGGGTCAGGCAGATCAGTCCGCGGGCCTCGCGGGCCATGAAGTTGATCGCGGCGGGCGTGCATTTTTCAGCGGCCAGCAGCAGGTCGCCTTCGTTCTCGCGATCCTCGTCGTCGACCAGCAGCACCATCTTGCCCTGGCGGTAGTCTTCGATGATTTCTTCGATTGAATTGAACGGCATGGCGGGCACCTGATGAAGGAGAGTGTTGGTTTGTGGTATACCATAATACATATTCAACGCAAACCGCGGAGGTGAAGATGAAGGCTTACTGGATCGCGCATGTGGATGTGACGGATGCGCAGCAATACAGCGAGTACACCCGCCGTGCGCCGCTGGCCTTTGCTCAGTACGGCGGGCGCTTCCTGGCCCGGGGCGGGCGTTCGCAGGCGCTGGAGGGCGGCGAGACGCCACAACGCAGCGTGGTCATCGAGTTCGACTCCTATGAACAGGCGCTGGCCTGCTATCGCTCGGCCGAGTATCAGGAGGCTTGCGTGCATCGCCAGGGCGTGGCGAACGCGCAAGTGATCATCGTCGAGGGCGTCGAGGCGTAGGTTCTGCGCGGTCTGGCGCGTCTGCCCGGCGGCAGGGTAGAGGGGCGCTTGCCGGCAGCGGGATCTGGCGTCGGTTACGGCTCAGATCCGCACTCCGCAACTGGCGGAGTCAGCGGATGAAATGCACCTTGCCGGTGTCGTCATTGCCCATGTAGATGCCGTAGACACCGGCCTGGCGCTCCTCGATGTAACGCTCGAGAATCTGCCGGATGGCCGGGTAATAGATGGCATCCCAGGGGATTTCCTCGGGCGCGAAGAAGCGGTAGTCCATGGTTTCCGGCCCGTGCTCGCCAGTGATCTCCAGCGCGCAGGCGCGAAAGATGATGTAGACCTCGCTGATACGCGGCACGCTGAAAATGGAGTAGGGCGAGAGGATCTCGGCGCGCACGCCGGACTCTTCCCAGACTTCGCGCAGGGCTGCCTGCTCGGTGGTTTCGCCGTTTTCCATGAAGCCGGCTGGCAAGGTCCAGGTGCCGGGGCGCGGCGGTATGGCGCGCTGGCACAACAGGTATTTGCCGTCGCGCTCGATGATGCAGCCGGCAATGATCTTGGGGTTTTCGTAGTGGACGTAGTGGCAGCCACCACAGATCAGTCGCGCATGCGTGTCCCCTTCCGGTTGCCGGTGGCTCAGCTCGGCTGAGCCACACTGCGGGCAGAAACGCGGGGCGGGCATGGCATCAGCGTCCTATGCGCGGCTCTTGCAGGGCGATGGGGGTGACGAAGTCGCGCGGCTCACCCGGTTCGGCCTGTTTGGAACGCAGGTAGTCCAGCGCGACCTTGGCCGCGGCACGGACGTGATCGACCGAGGCCTGGTGAGCGGCCAGCGGATCGCCGCTCTTGATCGCCTCGACCATGCGCTCCATTTCCTTGTTGCTGCTGCCGCGGCGATTGGCCTGCGATACCGAAGTGGCGCGCAGATAGCTGATGCGCGCCTGCAGCTGACGCAGCTGAGTCGCGGCGATCTGGTTACCGGAGCCCTCCAGGAGCACGTCGTAGAAGCCTTGCACCGAGTCGAGCACCTGCGGCAGGTCGCCACCTTCGAGCGTCTTGCGATTGTCTTCCAGCGCCTTTTCCAGGGCACGGATGTCCTTGGGCTTGGCATTGAGGGTGAACAGCTGGACGATCAGGCCTTCGAGCACGCAGCGCAGCTCGTAGATGTCGCGGGCATCTTCCAGAGTGATGATGGCCACGCGCGGGCCCTTGCTGCCGGCGAATTCCACCAGGCCTTCGGACTCCAGGTGGCGCAGCGCTTCGCGTACCGAGGTACGGCTTACTCCCAGGCGCTCGCAGAGGTCGCGCTCCACCAGGCGATCACCCGGCAGCAATTGGAAGTTCATGATGGCGCTACGCAACTTGTCGAGCACGATTTCGCGCAGGGTGACGGGGTTGCGATTGACCTTGAAGCTGTCGTCGAGTGGCAGGCGTTTCATAGGGTCCGCTCTGGTGTGGCTATCCGTAGAAAAACAACGAAGGAGCACCCGCGGGTGCTCCTTCATCAGTTCTGCTGGCCTTGTTCTTCTGCCTCCGCTTCGGCGAAGGCTTCCCGAGCGATGCGGAAGCTGTCCACTGCCGCGGGAACACCGCAGTAGATGCCGACCTGCAGCAGTATCTCGCGGATCTGCTCGCGGCTGAGGCCGTTACGCAGGGCGCCGCGAATGTGCAGTTTCAGCTCGTGCGGGCGATTAAGGGCCGAAATCATGGCCAAGTTTATCATGCTGCGTTCTTTCAGCGATAAGCCGTCGCGGCCCCAGACATGCCCCCAGCAGTACTCGGTGACCAGCTCCTGCAGCGGTCGGTTGAAGTCGTCGGCGTTCTCGATGGATTTGTTGACGTAGGCCTCGCCCAGCACCTGAGTGCGAATGGCCAGGCCCTTCTCGTACTTCTCGTTGCTCATCTGCTCGTCCTTCTGTGGTTACAGGCCACCCATGAGGGTGTATTTGATCTCCAGATAATCGTCGATGCCGTACTTCGAGCCTTCGCGGCCCAGGCCTGACGATTTGACGCCGCCGAATGGGGCGACCTCGGTGGAGATCAACCCTTCGTTGATGCCGACCATGCCATATTCCAGTGCCTCGCTCATACGCCAGGCGCGGCCCAGATCGCGGGTATAGCAGTAGGCAGCCAGGCCGTATTCGGTGTCATTGGCCTGTCGAACCGCTGCGTCCTCGTCGTGGAAGCGAAACACCGCTGCCAATGGGCCAAAGGTTTCCTCATGGGCGACCTTCATCTCGCTCGTGGCTCCGGCCAGCACTGTCGGCAGGAAGAAGCCGTGGCCCAGTGGGTGACGTTCGCCGCCGCACACCAGCCGGGCTCCCTTGCTCAGGGCGTCAGCCACATGATCTTCGACCTTCTGCACGGCGCGTTCGTTGATCAGCGGACCGAGCTTGACGCCGGCTGCGAAGCCATCGCCGATCGCCAGTTCGCCGACCCGCTCGGCCAGGCGTGCGACGAAGGCATCGTGGATGCCGTCCTGAACCAGGAAGCGGTTGACGCAGACACAGGTCTGGCCGTTGTTGCGGTACTTGGCGATCAGTGCGCCGTCGACGGCCTTCTCCAGGTCGGCATCGTCGAAGACGATGAACGGCGCGTTGCCGCCCAGCTCCAGCGACACCTTTTTCAGGGTGTTGGCCGACTGCGCCATCAGCAGCTTGCCGATGGGCGTGGAGCCGGTGAAGGAGAGCTTGCGTACCTGGGCGCTGGCGGTCAGCTCGCCACCGATGGCCACGGCGTCACCCGTGACCACATTGAGGATGCCGGCGGGTATGCCGGCTTGTTCGGCCAGGGCTGCGAGGGCGAGGGCGGTGAAGGGCGTTTCCGGTGCCGGTTTGACGATGCACGGACAGCCCGCGGCCAGGGCTGGGCCGACCTTGCGGGTGATCATCGCCGCCGGGAAGTTCCACGGTGTGATCGCCGCGACCACGCCGATCGGCTCCTTGCTCACGACGATGCGCGCATCGCCCTTGTGGCTGGGAATGGTGTCGCCGTAGATGCGCTTGGCTTCCTCTGCGAACCACTCGATGAAGCTCGCTGCATAGAGGATTTCGCCCTTGGCTTCGGCCAGCGGCTTGCCCTGCTCCTGGGTGAGGATCTGTGCCAGGGCGTCGGCACTTTCGAGGATCAGCTCGTGCCAGCGCTTGAGCAGGCTGCTGCGCTGCTTGGCGGTCAGCGTCCGCCAGGCTGGCCAGGCGCGGTTGGCGGCTGCGATGGCCAGGCGGGTTTCGGCGGCGCCCATGTTCGGCACCGTACCGATCTTCTGGCCATTGGCCGGGTTGAAGATGGTGCAGGTCGAGGCGTCCTCGGCATCGAGCCAGCGACCGTCGATGAAGGCCTGTTGGCGGAACAATGAGGTCATGACAGCTCCGTGAAAGTGGCGCATGAACAAAGGCTATGGCAGCTGTCGCAGGGCGCATGGCGCGCCCTGCGAGGCATAAGCCATCGAATAAAAAAGGCCGCTACCGAGGGGGGGCTGGCGCGGCCAAGGAAATCAGCTGATGTGCGGCAGGGCGCCCAGTTTGCCGCGGTGATAGACCATTGGCGTTACCTCCTGCTCGGGCAGGATCAGGTTCTGCACCGCGCCGACGATGATGGCGTGGTCGCCACCGTCGTATTCACGCCACAGTTCGCACTCGATGATGGCGGTGGCCTTCGACAGCAGCGGGTTGCCCAGTTCGCTCAGGTGCCACTCGATGCCCTTGCTCTTGTCCCTGCCTTTCTTGGCGAAGGCGTAGGCTTCGGCCTGCTGGTCGGCGCACAGCAGGTGGATGGCGAAACGCTTGCTGTCGCGCAGGATCGGGTAGGTGTCCGAAGCGTAGTTGGGGCAGAACAGCACCAGCGCCGGGTCGATGGACAGAGCGCTGAAGGCGCTGGCAGTGATGCCGACCATCTCTCCGTCGCTGTCCAGGGTGGTCACCACGGTGACGCCGGACGGGAAGGAGCCCATCACTTCTTTATAGATGCCGGGTTCGATCATGATGATGGCCTCTCAACGCATGACGAAGGGATCGGGCATGGGCGCCTGCGAGAGATTGATCCACACCGTTTTCAGTTCGGTATAGGCCAGCACCGAATCGATGCCGCTCTCGCGGCCGTAGCCGCTGTTGTTGAAGCCGCCGATGGGCGCCATGGCCGATACCGCGCGGTAGGTGTTGATCCAGATGATGCCCGAGCGCACGGCCTTGGCCATGCGATGGGCGCGGCCCAGGTCGCGCGTCCAGATGCCGGCGGCCAGGCCGAACTGCGAGTCGTTGGCCATGGCCAGTGCCTGGGCCTCGTCCTTGAAGCGGATCACCGAGGCCACGGGGCCAAAGACCTCTTCCTGCATGATCTTCATCGAGTGGTCGTCGCACTCGAACAGTGTCGGCTCGTAGTACCAGCCGTTGCCGTCGATTTGGGGGCGCTTGCCGCCCAGGCGCAGCCGGGCACCCTCGGCCAGGGCGTCGGCGACCAGCCCTTCGACCACGGCCAGTTGCTGCGCGGTGGCCATCGGGCCCATTTCGCTGGCGTCGTCCTGCGGATTGCCGATGCGGATGCGTTTGGCTCGTTCGACCAAACGCTCGACGAATTCGTCGTAGATCTCGTCCTGCACCAGCAGGCGCGAGCCGGCCACGCAGCTCTGCCCGGAGGCAGCATAGATCCCGGCTACGGCGCCGTTGATGGCGCTGTCCAGATCGGCGTCGGCGAAGATGATGTTCGGCGACTTGCCGCCCAGCTCCAGCGACAGCTTGGCGAAGTTCTCGGCGCTGGCGCGTACAACGTGGCGAGCGGTGGCGGCGCCGCCGGTAAAGGCAATCTTGCGTACCAGCGGGTGGCGGGTGAGGGCGGCCCCGGTGCTCGGGCCATAGCCGGTGACCACGTTGACCACACCAGCCGGGAAGCCGGCTTCGAGGGCCAGTCGGGCCAGCTCGAGGATGGTCGCCGAGGCGTGTTCGGATGGCTTGAGCACGATGGTGTTGCCAGCGGCCAGAGCCGGTGCCAGCTTGATCGCGGTGAGGTACAGCGGGCTGTTCCAGGGGATGATGCCGGCGACCACGCCAATCGGCTCGTGGGTGGTGTAGGCGAACATATCCGGCTTGTCGAGGGGCAGGGTGCCGCCTTCGAGCTTGTCGGCCAGGCCGGCGGTGTAATGGAAGAATTCCGGCAGGTAGCCGACCTGGCCACGGGTTTCGCGGATCAGCTTGCCGTTGTCGCGGCTTTCCAGCTGCGCCAGGTGTTCCTTGTTCTCGGCAATCAGGTCGCCCAGGCGGCGCAGCAGCTTGCCCCGAGCCGTGGCGCTGAGGCTGCGCCACACCTGGCTTTCGAAGGCTTTCTGGGCGGCCTGCACGGCACGCTCGACATCGTCTTCGCCGGCGTCGGGCAGCTCTGCCCAGGCTTCGGCCAGGGCCGGATTGAGGCTTTGGAAGGTCTTGCCGGACAGGGCATCGACCCACTGTCCGTCTATGCACATCTGGAAGCGTGCGAGTGTCATGCGACGATCCCTTTTGACTGGTTCTGGAAAGCCTGGGCCTGCTGCAGGAAATCCAGCAGCACCTGGTTGACCAGGCGTGGCGATTCCACCGGCATCATGTGCCGTTGCTCATCGAGTATGGCGACCTGGGCGCCGGGAATGTGCCCGGCCAGCTGGCGTGCCATTTCTGGCGTCGAGCCGGGGTCCAGTTCGCCAGTGGCGACCAGGGTCGGGGCCTGGATGCTGCCGAGGTCCTCGACACGGTACATGTCCTGAGTGGCGAACAGTTCGTAGGTGGTCAGATAGCCCTGCGGATCGTTGCCCGCCAGAGTCTGGCGAATGGCCGCCATCTGCGCCGGATTGGCCGCCTGGTATTCGCGGCTGAACCAGCGCGACAGTGCCGCCTCGGCATTGGCATCGGGGCCATGCTCGGCCGCCTGGCGGGTGCGCTCGATCACGCCGGCGCGCTGTTCGGCGCTGCGGTTGAACACACTGTTGAGAATCACCAGGCTGTCCAGCAACTGTCCATGGTGCAGGGCGAAGGCGCGAGCGACCAGCCCCCCCATGGAGAAACCGATGACGCTGACGCGCGGCAGTTCGAGGTGCTCGACCAGCTCGCGCAGTTGTTCGGCATAACCTTCCAGGCTGGTGCCGGGCGCCGGCAGTGGGCTGTCGCCATGGCCGAGCATGTCATAGGCGATGACCCGAAAGTGTGGCGCCAGGCCAACGATCTGGCCGCCCCACATTTCCTTGTTGAGGCCAACCCCGTGGATCAGCACCACGGGATGACCCTGGCCGGTCGCCAGATAACTGGTGCCGGCTGGCGTGCGTTCAGCGGTGAGCCGAATCATTGCGTGCTCCTGCCCAAGGTTGGCATCACTGCGCCTTCTCGGCGGCCAGTTCTTCCAGATCGATGTAGCGGTTACCGATGCGCGGGTGCAGGCGTCCGCCGTCAGCGGCGCCGAGCACGACGATGATCTCGTCGGCACGCGGGGCATCCTCGATCTGCATTTCCAGGGTGATGTAATGCGAGCGCAGGCCTTCGTCGTCCTTGTGCATCATCGGGATCTGGATCGAGGTGCCCGGGCCGCCGCGCTTGTTGGTGAAGCTCAGGTAGCTCTTGGCCTGGACCGCCTCACGGTAGTGGTTGCCGAAGCGCAGGGTGTGGATCACCGCCGAGGCGTGTTCGATCTCGCCTTCGGCACCAACCACTGCAGCCTTGCCATAGGCCTCGATCTTGTCGGCACCGCCGATCGCGGCGGTCAGGCGCTCGACCATCAGGGCGCCAAGATCGGAACAGTTGGCCTTGATCTCGGGCTTGAGATCCTCGACGAAGCCGCGACCCAGCCAGGGGTTCTTGATGACCACGGCCAGGCCCACCATGGTCACCGGCTTGTCGGTGGCCTTGCCGCCTTCGATGCGGGTTTCTTCGAGGTAAGTGACGATCTTGCGGATTTCGAAACTCATGTTCGGTGCGCTCCTGAGGCGGGTGAGTCGTTGTTCTTGTATCATGGTATACCATAATACCGATTGCGCAAGTCAAGCACTCGCAGTTGCCTTCTGTCAGTCGGTAGACAAGGTGATAGCTGGCAACAAGCAGGCGTTGAATCTCAATTATGGTTGATGGTATACCATAATATATCGCAAGGCTGGCCAGCCTCGAACGAGCGATATGGGTGAGCGTCACGGCGCTCAGGTCGCTCGCTGAGCCTGGCCCGTTTTGGCATCGCCTGTGGTGCCTGCGACGTCCCATTGGTTGCAAAACAAGAACAAGGAGACGCCTGTGAGCGTGCGCCCCAATTCCCTCCTCGAACGCTGCTTCGCAGGAGTAAACCCGACCATGGCGATTGCCTCTATCGCCATGGTGTTCGCCTTCGTTTTATTCACCATTACCAACACGGAATTGGCCAACGGTCTCTATACCGCTGCCAAGGCCTGGATCGAGCGCTCGCTCGGTTGGTACTACGTTGCGGTGGTCAGCGGTGTGCTGTTCTTTACCTTCTGGGTGGGGCTCAGCCGTTTCGGCAACCTGCGCCTGGGCAAGGATGACGAGCGGCCGGAGTTCAGCAATTTTTCCTGGTTCGCGATGCTATTCAGCGCGGCGGTGGGAACCGGATTGCTGTTCTGGAGCATCGCCGAGCCTCTGATGCATATGCAGGGCAATCCCTTCATGGAGATGGCCGGCGTCAAGGCGGGTACGCCCGAGGCAGGCCAGGTCGCCTTGCGCATCACGATGTTCCACTGGGGGCTGCACGGTTGGTGCATCTATATCCTGGTGGGCCTGGTGCTGGCCTATTTCGCCTATCGTCACAACCTGCCGCTGACCATTCGCTCGGCGTTGTATCCGCTGCTGGGCGAGCGCATCCATGGCCCCATTGGTCATGCGGTGGATCTGCTGGCGATCTTCAGCACTCTATTCGGTACGGCGACAACCATGGGGCTCGGCGTCTCGCAGATGAATGCAGGGCTGAACTACATGTTCGGCTGGGAGATTTCCACCTCCAATCAGCTGCTGTTGATCGCAGGTACCACCGTGGTCGCCACGCTGTCGGCGGTTTCCGGAGTACGCCGCGGTATTCTCTGGCTCAGCGAATGGAATATCCGCCTGAGCAGCATTTTGTTCCTGTTCCTGCTGCTGGCCGGTCCGACGGTATTCCTCCTGGGGCTTTACGCGTCCAGCATCGGCGACTACCTGGCGCACTTCGTGCCGATGGGCTTGTGGACCGATCCTGACCCCGAGCGCCAGTGGCAGGGCTGGTGGACCATCTTCTACTGGGGCTGGTGGTTGTCCTGGGGCCCATTCGTGGGCATGTTCATCGCGCGCATCTCGCGTGGTCGCACGGTGCGTCAGGTGGTGCTGGGCGGCATGCTGTCCTCGACTCTCGGCGCCTTCCTGTGGATCGTGATCATGGGGGGTACCGGCGTACATCTGCAGCTCAATGGCGTGGATCTGTCCAGCGTCGCCAACAGCGACCTGACCATGGTGCTGTACAAGACCATCGAAGGCCTTGGTGTGGAGTGGGCGACGCTGCCCATGGCTGGCCTGGCGACCTTGATGATCGTCAGCTGGTTCGTCACCTCGGCCGACTCGGCGACTCTGGTGATATGCACCATCCTGTCGATGGGGAACCAGAATCCGCCGCAGCGTTATCGCGTGATCTGGGGGCTGGGTCTGGGAGCGCTGGCTGGCACCCTGTTGCTGGCCGGCGGTCTGCAGGGCCTGCAGGCGGCTACCATTGTGGCGGCCTTGCCGTTCTCGGTGATCCTGTTGCTGATCTGCTATTGCTTGGTCAAGGCCCTGCATCAGGAGGAAGTCGCCACCGCCAGAGGCGTGCAACCGAGCGCGGCGTTACGCAGTTCCTGAGGGCTGGCGTAGAAACGAAAACGCCCGATGCCATTGGCATCGGGCGTTTGCATTGGGCGCGAAATGGAACTCAGGCGATGCGGTAGTTCAGCACGCTGTCCTGCTCCTTGAGCATCTTGCGCAGGTCGGCAGGAATGTTGCCTGCGCGTACGGCCAGTTCCAGTCGAATTTCTTCCAGGCTCTGGGCGAAGGCATTCTGGTCGGCGATCTGTGGCTTGGCCAGGACGCGGCTGTAGACGGTGCTGTCGCTATCGTCGAGCAGGGCGAGGATGATGCTGCCATCCGGGCGGGGCGAGCTGAAACTGGCACGCAGCGGATTGAACAGGTGATCGACGAGCTGTTGGTTGGTGAGTTCCATGTCCTACTCCATCCTGAGGTTGATGAAGTTTGACCTCGGGATGGCGGATTGGTTCAGTCGATCAGGCAATGAGCGACTGGCGGGTGCGTTCGATCACCTGCTGCAGCGATTCGTCGTTGTACTGGCCAGGGTAGAGGCGCTGGCTGTACTGGGCGATACCGGTCTTGTCGACCAGGGTAAAGCTGAAGCTGCCCTTGCGCGTTGCCTGGATACGGCAGTCGAACGGTGCGAAGGCGTGAGTCAGGGTGCTGATGGCTTTCTGAACTTGATGTTGAGTATTCATTTTTCTAGGTCTTTCCTTTAAAGCATGTGCGCTTCGTTGCGCGTGGTGTAGCTCCATGTGGTTGGCCGAAAAGCGGCCATAGCATGTCAACCGATCGGAGCTTGATTGGCACGATAAAGTTCCGTTGTTACGGTTCGTCGTCGTGGTCGGTACGTCGGAGGCAGGCAGAGGAACTGCACCGATAAACGGCGAGTCGGCCTGATCAGTCAGCAGATGGGATCGGGGAGGGCGGCAGCGCGCAGATGCGCTAGACGTTGAACCGGGAAACCAGCGAGGGGGCGCAAAAGGCCTTTTTGACTTACAGCGTGGTACGAACGGGGCGGATCATACGCGGTTGTTCAAGAATTGAACAGCTCTATTTGTTGGCGTTCGCGTGCGACGTCTACCGGGTTCGGTTGGCGGATGCAATTTGCCGGTTGCTCCGCTAGGATTAGCCCACTTTTGCTTTCCTCACATGACGGTTTTCCATGAGTTATCAGGTTCTTGCACGTAAATGGCGTCCGCGCTCGTTCCGCGAAATGGTCGGCCAGACTCATGTGCTCAAAGCCCTGATCAACGCACTGGATAGCCAGCGCCTGCACCACGCCTACCTGTTTACCGGTACGCGCGGGGTGGGCAAGACCACCATCGCGCGCATTATCGCCAAGTGCCTGAACTGCGAAACGGGTATCAGCTCCACCCCCTGTGGCACCTGCTCGGTGTGCCGGGAGATCGATGAAGGGCGCTTCGTCGACCTGATCGAAGTGGACGCCGCCAGCCGTACCAAGGTCGAAGACACCCGCGAGTTGCTCGACAACGTGCAGTATTCGCCGAGCCGTGGCCGCTTCAAGGTCTACCTGATCGACGAAGTGCACATGCTCTCCACCAGTTCCTTCAACGCCCTGTTGAAGACGCTGGAAGAGCCGCCACCTCACGTCAAATTTCTGCTCGCCACCACCGACCCGCAGAAATTGCCGGTCACCGTGCTGTCGCGCTGCCTGCAGTTCTCGCTGAAGAACATGCCGCCGGAGCGGGTGGTCGAGCATCTGACCCACGTACTGACCGCCGAGAACGTGCCGTTCGAGGACGATGCCCTGTGGCTGCTCGGCCGTGCTGCCGATGGTTCGATGCGTGACGCCATGAGCCTGACCGACCAGGCCATCGCGTTCGGCGAGGGCAAGGTGCTGGCGGCCGATGTGCGTGCCATGCTCGGTACGCTCGATCACGGCCAGGTCTACGGCGTGCTGCATGCGCTGATTGAAGGCGATGCGCGGGCGCTGATCGAGGCGGTGCGCCATCTCGCCGAGCAGGGGCCGGACTGGAATGGCGTGCTCTCGGAAATGCTCAACGTCCTGCACCGCGTCGCTATCGCTCAGGCGCTGCCCGATGCCGTGGACAATGGTCAGGGCGACCGTGAGCGGGTATTGCAGCTGGCCCAGGCGCTGCCGGCCGAGGACGTGCAGTTCTACTATCAGATGGGCCTGATCGGTCGTCGTGATCTGCCTCTGGCACCTGAGCCACGCGGCGGCTTCGAGATGGTGCTGCTGCGGATGTTGGCCTTCCGCCCGGCGGGAGCCGACGATGCGCCAAAGGTCACGCTAAAGCCCTTGGGGATCAGCCAGGCCACTGCTGATTCCCAACAGAATCCAGTGGCCGGCACCGCTATGCCGGCTCCTGCTCCTGTGGTCTCCTCGCCAGCTCCAGCTCCAGCTCCAGCTCCAGCTCCAGCTCCGGCGGCCATACCTGCAGCGTCTGTGCCTGTTCCCGTCCCGGTTGAAGCAAGCCCGGTAGCGCCGCCGCCGGCCCCGGAGCCCGTCGTGAGCGAGCCGCCGCCGCAGGCTGAGCCCGCAGCGGCGCCGGCAGCGAATCTTGCGCCTGAGCCCGTCGCCCCTGCGGTTGTCGATGTGCCTTGGCAAACTGCCACGCCTGCAGAGCCTGCGGTGGAGGCTGTTCAATCCGCTGCTGCGCCTGAGGCGGAGCGTGCAGAGCCGCAAGCGCCGGAAACACCAGCGGTGGCCGCGCCAGCGCCGAGCGCGCCTGTGCAGTCTGTCGTGGGCGTCGATGGCGCTGATGACGAACCGCCGCCCGGCGACTACGACTATGTCGAGATGGACGCCGAAACGCTCGACTACGATTTTGGTCACGCCGAAGCCGAGACGCCTGTGGTCGAAGAGCCGTTGCCGGCCGCCAAGCCGGCAACCGGTCTGGCGGCAGAGTGGCTGGCGTTGTTTCCGCAGTTGGGCCTTGGCGGCATGACCGGTAGCATCGCGGCCAACTGCACCCTGATCGAGGCCAACGGCGACGATTGGCTGCTGCACCTGGATCCCGCGCACAGCGCGCTGTTCAACCCGACTCAGCAGCGTCGCCTGAACGATGCGCTGAACCAGCAGCAGGGGCGCAGCATCAAACTGCGCATCGAGCTGTGCAAGCCGGAGCAGGAGACCCCGGCGCAGGCGGCTGCCCGTCGCCGCGCCGAACGCCAGCGCAGTGCCGAGGCGTCCATTCATGCCGATCCGCTGGTGCAGCAAATGATTCAGCAGTTCGCCGCGAAGATTCGCGATGACAGTATCGAACCTATCGATACCCCCAGTTAATTCTGAACACCGAGGATACCGAGATGATGAAAGGTGGCATGGCAGGCCTGATGAAGCAGGCTCAGCAGATGCAGGAAAAAATGCAGAAGATGCAGGAAGAACTGGCCAATGCCGAAGTCACCGGCCAGTCCGGTGCCGGTCTGGTCAGCGTGGTGATGACCGGCCGTCACGACGTCAAGCGCATCTCCCTGGATGACAGCCTGATGCAGGAAGACAAGGAAGTGCTCGAAGACCTGATCGCCGCTGCGGTCAACGACGCGGTGCGCAAGGTCGAGCAGAACAGCCAGGAGAAGATGTCCGGCATGACGGCCGGCATGCAGCTCCCCCCAGGCTTCAAAATGCCCTTCTGAGCATGTGACGCCCAGCCGGCACGCATTACTGCGTTGCGAAAGGCCCCGAGCATCCTCATTTACAGACGTAAACTCCGGTGCTCGGGGCCTTTCGCGCCTTGTACTGCATTCCGTCTGGACGCCCCCTTGGGCTTGTGGTGGTAATGACATACGCCGGATTAGACGAGCGCGTAGCCCGGATGAAATCCGCGGCGCTTGTATGCCCTGTTTCCCCGGATTGCTTCCGGGCTACCAACCTGTAGGACATCCATGAGTTTCAGTCCCCTGATTCGCCAGTTGATCGACTCCCTGCGCATCCTGCCCGGTGTGGGGCAGAAGACCGCGCAGCGTATGGCCCTGCAACTGCTCGAGCGTGATCGCAGCGGTGGTCAGCGTCTGGCGCAGGCGCTCAACGCGGCGATGGAAGGCGTGGGGCACTGCAAGCGCTGCCGCAGCCTGAGTGAGGATGAGCTGTGCCAGCTGTGCCTGGATGAGCGCCGCGACGACAGTTTGCTGTGCGTGGTGGAAGGGCCGATGGATGTGCACGCGGTTGAGCAGACCGGGTTTCGCGGGCGCTACTTCGTGCTCAAGGGCCATCTGTCACCGCTCGATGGCCTGGGCCCGGAGGCCATTGGCATTCCCGAGTTGCTCGAGCGCATCGAGGCCGGTGCCTTCAGCGAGGTGATCCTGGCGACCAACCCGACGGTGGAAGGTGAGGCCACGGCGCATTACATCGCGCAGATTCTCGTCGGCAAGGGCCTGGTGGCCTCGCGTATCGCCCACGGCATGCCGCTGGGTGGCGAGCTGGAGCTGGTCGATGGCGGGACTCTGGCGCACGCCCTGGCTGGCCGCCGTCCGATCAGTCTGTAGTTACCCCAACCGCCGGACCCGGAGTGCCCGTGATCGCTGACACTCTGCGTCGTATGAGTCTGCTGCTCCTGCTTGGCGCGCCGCTGGCCGTACAGGCCAGCCAGTGCCCGAGCGGGCAGGTTCAAGTCTGTCTCGGGGCCTCCTGCCTGTGCGTGCCGGATCCTGTGCAGGTGCGCGAAGGCGGCCTGAACATGGCCGCGGCTCGTCTCGAAGCCTGGTTGCTGCAATCTCGCCAGGCGGCGCTACGCGCCGGCACCGAGCCCATTCCTTTGATGATTCGCGCCCAGCTTGCGCCGTTCTACGACGACGCCTTGCTCGATGAGGTGCGCTATCGCGTCGGTATCACCGATGAGATGGATGCCGCTACCGTCATGCTGCAGAACCCGGACGTGCAGGCCGTGACCCTGGTCGATGTGGTGGTGTTTCGCGACGCCGCTGCCGCCGCGCAGGATGCTGCGCTGTGGGCGCATGAACTCTGGCATGTGCAGCAGTACCGCGAATGGGGCACCGATGGCTTCGCCCAGCGCTACACCCGTGACTTCCAGGCGGTGGAAGGGCCGGCCTACGAGATGGGCGAGCGGGTGAGAAAGGCATTGCGTGAGCCAGAATAAAACGCTCGCTTGAAAACCAAGCAAGCGCTAGGTTAGGGTGGCCAAAACAATAACGGGAGTACCCGCATGGCCGCCGTTCTGTCGTATTTCGATGAATCCCATCAATTGGTTCGTGATTCCGTTCGGCGTTTCGTCGAGCGTGAGATCCTGCCGTTTATCGACGAATGGGAGGAGGCCGAGGAGTTTCCTCGTGAGCTGTACCTCAAGGCTGGCGCGGCGGGCATTCTCGGTATCGGCTATCCCGAGCAGTACGGCGGCAGCCATGAGGGTGACGTGTTCGCTAAGGTGGCAGCCAGCGAGGAACTGATGCGCAGCGGCTCCGGTGGCCTGGTGGCCGGGCTCGGTTCGCTGGATATAGGCTTGCCGCCGATCCTCAAGTGGGCCAAGCCGGCGGTGCGTGAGCGCGTGGTGCCGCAGGTGCTAGCCGGCGAGAAGATCATGGCGCTGGCGGTGACCGAACCTTCAGGCGGTTCCGACGTGGCCAATCTCAAGACCCGCGCCGTGCGTGACGGTGATCACTACCGCATCAATGGCAGCAAGACCTTCATCACCAGCGGCATACGTGCCGATTACTACACGGTGGCGGTGCGCACCGGCGGCGAGGGTTTCGGCGGCGTCAGCCTGCTGCTGGTGGAGAAGGGCACGCCGGGTTTCAGCGTCGGCCGCAAGTTGAAGAAAATGGGCTGGTGGGCCTCGGACACCGCCGAGCTGTTCTTCGACGACTGTCAGGTGCCGGTGGAGAACCTGATCGGCGTGGAGAACGCCGGTTTCGCCTGCATCATGGCCAACTTTCAGAGTGAGCGCCTGAGCCTAGCGATCATGGCCAACATGACCGCGCAACTGGCGCTGGAGGAGTCCCTGAAATGGGCGCGCGAGCGCCAGGCGTTCGGCAAGCCGGTGGGCAAGTTCCAGGTGCTCAAGCACCGCCTCGCCGAGATGGCCACGCAACTGGAGGTATCGCGCGAGTTCACCTATCGCCAGGCTGCGCAGATGGCGGCTGGCAGGAGCGTGATCAAGGAAATCTCCATGGCCAAGAACTTCGCCACCGATATCGCCGACCGGCTGACCTACGATGCGGTGCAGATCATGGGGGGGATGGGGTATATGCGCGAATCCCTGGTCGAGCGCCTGTACCGTGATAACCGCATTCTCTCCATCGGCGGCGGCACGCGGGAGATCATGAACGAGATCATTGCCAAGCAGATGGGGCTGTAGACGCGGTACTTGGGCCTCTATGGCGCGAATCCTTGGTCGAGCGCCTGTACCGCGACAACCGCATCCTTTCCATCGGCGGCGGTACGCGGGAGATCATGAACGAGATCATCGCCAAGCAGATGGGGTTGTAGCCGCTTCTGTGGGAGGGGCTTTAGTCGCGATCAGTCTTAAAGAGGCGGTAAAGCTCGCCGCTCAAGCGCCGCCCACGGAAAGCGGTGATCAGGACGCTTGCTGATTCTGCGCTGCCTGGCGCAGACGGGCGATGTCGCGCTGTGGCGGCTCGCCGAACAGGCGACTGTATTCACGACTGAACTGCGATGGGCTTTCGTAGCCCACGCGGTAGCTGGCCGCCGCCGCCTCGAGGTTGTCGCACAGCATCAGCCGGCGAGCCTCCTGCAGGCGTAGTTGCTTCTGATACTGCAGTGGGCTGAAGGCGGTAACGGCCTTGAAGCGATGGTGCAGGGTGGACGGGCTCAGGTTCACCTCACGAGCCAGCTCCTCGATACGCAGCGGCTGGTCGAAGTTCTTGCGCAACCACTCGATGGCGCGGGAGATGCGCTGGCTCTGGCTGTCGGCAATCACGATCTCATGCAGGCGATGGCCCTGCGGGCTGAGCAGCATGCGATAGAAAATCTCGCGCAGGGCCAATGGCGCCAGCATGGCGATGTCGCGCGGGGTTTCCAGCAGGCGCAGCAGGCGAATCACCGCATCCAGCAGGCGTGGATCCAAACGGTCGAGAAACAGGGCGCGTTGTGAGGCGGCATCCGGCGCCGGGATGGGCGGCATTTCGGTGAGCAGGCTGCTGATCAGCGCCGGGTCGATCTCCAGCGCCAGGCTCAGGTAGGGCGCCTCCGGGCTGGCTTCGATGACCCGGCCGGTCACCGGGAGCACCACCGATGCCACCAGATAATTCAGCGGGTCATAGACGTAGAGTTCGTCGCCCAGGCGGATCTCCTTGCGCCCCTGAGCGATGATGCACAGGCAGGGGTCGTACACCGTCTGCATCGGTAGGCTCGGCGTCGTCGCGCGCGCCAGTTTCAGACCGGGAATGGCCGTGAGGTGCAGGCCGTCCTCGGGGACGAAGCGTTCGACGAGGCGCGCCATTTCATGGCTCAGTTCGGCAAGGGGCGTGTCGAGATTTGTGGCGGTATGGATGGGTGAGTGCATGGCGCGCCTCCAGAAAGTCAGCGAAGCCTAGCCAGGTTTTTCAGGCAAGTCATGGGGTGCGGCAGGATTAGGCAAATATTTGCCAGTAATGGGCAAATTCCAGCAATGGCGAGTATTTCAGGGGCTCCTTGGCAGCACCTGCAGGATCTGTATCGAATTCGCTGGATACAGTTTTAGGCAAGAATCTGCCAGTAATCGACTAACGTCCTGATGACCTTGTGCGTGATCCTTGTCGTCATCGCGGCTTCCCTGCGCCGACTCGAATGCCCGCCAAGCGGTGCCCCAACGCCTGATCAAGGGAGCGAGCCCTGTCCAGCAGAGGGCTGATCGCGCCACTGACGCTGTTGTTGCTCGCCACTGCCTGGCTCGACTCCAGGGTCTCTGGCGGGGCGGCTCGTGCTGAGCCTGACGCAGCGCCACATGTTTTGCAGCCTGAGGCTGCCGGTATGTACTGATTCACTTCCAGGAGGTTGCCATGAGCATCATTCACCGTATGACCGTTCGCGCTCGCCACGACCGCTCGATCCGGCTGGGGCAATGCCTGGCGCGCTTGCACGAGGTTGGCCGGGATATTCCGGGCTGCGAACGCCTGAGTGTGTCTGCTCTGCATGGCGATTCGCTGACCTGGCAGGTCGAGGGGCAGTGGAGTTCGGCAGCGGCACGCGACGCTTTCCTTGGCAGCGAGGGACTGCGTCAGGTAATCGCTGCGGCGATAGACGAGGGGCTGTTCAGTCATCTCGAATGCAGCATGGAGTTGCAGCGACAGGTTGCCTGAGGCCGCTCAGGCTTGCCTTTGTGAATTTATCTCTATAGATTTTCATGAAATTAATTATTTTAAATTTCATGAGTCGTCTATGTTTCGCCACGCCAGTGAGCACGTCGACAGCTACTACGCGCAAAGCTGCAGTGATCGACTGAAGCATCATCCGATCCTGCAAGGTGATTTGCAGTGCGATGTGCTGGTGGTCGGTGCCGGTTTCAGTGGCCTGCATACCGCCTTGCGTCTGGCCGAGGCTGGGCGCCAGGTCGTTCTGCTGGAAGCCAGTCGTGTGGCCTGGGCGGCTTCGGGACGCAACGGCGGGCAGGCGATCCTCGGTTGGTCCTGTGATATGCCGCCGCTGGAAAAGGCACTTGGCATCGAGCGTGCGCGGCGTCTGTGGAGTGGCATGGCCTGGGCGGCCAACGAGCTGCGCGAGCTGCCCCAGCGCCATGGCTTCGATTGCGATTATCGCCGTGGTCATTTGTGGACGGCGGTGTTGCCCCGGCGCGTAGCGCTGCTGCACGAATGGCAGGAGCAGGCGGCCTATAAGTGGGGACACCGCGCGCTGCAGTTCGTCTCTCGTGAGCAGATGCCGCAGTGGGTCGCCAGCGAGCGCTACCAGGCCGGGCTTTACGACCCCGAGGCCGGGCACCTCAACCCGCTCAAGCTGGCACTCGGTCTGGCCGAGGCCTTCGTTCGCGCCGGTGGGCAGATCTTCGAGCAGAGCCGTGCGCTGAGCCAGGAGGCGTATGGCGGCCGCTACCGTGTGCGTACTCAGCAGGGCAGTGTGCAGGCCGATCAACTGGTGCTGGCCTGCAACACCTATATCGATCGCCTGGAGCCGCGTCTGGCGCGGCGCATTCTGCCGGTGGGCACTTACCAGATCGCCACCGCGCCGCTGGGGGCGGAGTGCGCCGAGGCACTGTTGCCGCGCAACACCTGCGTCACCGACAACCAGTTCGTCCTCGACTACTTCCGCCGCACGCCGGACCACCGTCTGCTGTTCGGCGGCGGCTGCACCTACCTCGGCGGTTTGCCAAAGGATATGGCGGCAGCGACGCGGCCTTTCCTCGAGCGCGTCTTCCCGCAGCTGTCAGGCGTGGCCATCGATTTTGCCTGGGGCGGCCATATCGACGTCACCCGTGCGCGCACGCCAGACGTTGGCGGCGAGAACGGGCGCTACTGGCTGCAGGGCTTCTCTGGTCACGGCGTGCTGCCGACTCTGGCGGCGGCGCGGGCGGTCAGCGATGCCATCCTCGGCCACGATGAGGAACTGGCGTTGTACCAGCAGCTACGCAATCCCGAATTTCCGTTCGGCGAGCGCCTGGCGGGGCCGCTCGAGGCCGTCGGCAAGGCCTGGTACCGACTGAGAGACAGCTTCTGAAATGGACAGCCCTGACATGGACAATAATCTGGAAATGGCGGCTCTGGCCGTGCTTATCCACGACTTGCGCAAGCACAAGAAAGTCACCCTCAACGAGCTGGCCGAACGCGTCGGTCGCTCCGTGGGCTTTCTCTCCCAGGTCGAGCGCGGCCTGTCGCGTCCGACGGTGGCGGATCTGACCGCCATCGCCGAGGCGCTCGACGTGCCCACCACCTATTTCTACAGCCTGCCCAAGCCCAAGGCGCTGGACTGGGTCACCCGGCCGGATGAGCGCCGCACCCTGTATCTGGCCGGTGGCATCACCGACATCATGGCGTCACCCACCTTGCAGGGCGCCTTCATGGTGGTCGAGAGCCTGCTCGAACCCGGTGCCAGCAGCGGCGAGCGGCAGATGAGCGACCGCTCGGAGCAGGCCGGCTACGTGCTCGAAGGCCAACTGACGTTGTGGCTGGGTGAGGACGAGAGCGCCACTTTGCATCCCGGCGATGCCTTTCAGGTGCCCAGTTACGCGCACCTGCGTTATGCCAATCAAGGCGACACCCCCGCGCGGGTGTTGTGGATCTACACCTGACCTCCCGTGAATCGGAACTAACCATAATGAACGCCACCCGAGTCGAGTTGCTCGACGAAGTCCGCCAGTTTCGCCAGGCCCACCCCGAGGTGCGCTTCGTCGACCTGATCTGCCTGGACATCCCCGGACATTTCTACGGCAAGCGCTATCCCATCGAGATGCTGGAGAAGGTCGCTGCCGGCAGCGCTCTGAAACTGCCGCAGAACTGCGTGCTGCTCGGTGCCCAGGGCGGGCTTTACGAGATCGGCGACTACTGCCTCCACGATGGCGACCCGGACGCGCCACGGCGCCTGATTCCCGGCACGCTCAAGCGGGTGAACTGGGAGCGCCAGCCGCTCGGGCAGATGCTGATCAGCTCCGATGGCACCGAGGCGCCCATCGAATTCGAGCCACGCGAGGTGCTGGCGCGCGTGGTGCAGCGTCTGGCTGCGCGCGGCATTCGTCCGGTGGTGGCCTTCGAACTGGAGTTCTACCTGTTCGACAAGGCGCTCAAGGACGGCTTGCCGCAATACCCGCGCGATGACCTGAGTGGCGATGCCGACGACCAGCCGAACATGCACATCGAACGTCTCTCGCGCTTTGCCGAAGTGCTCGATGACATCACCGAGACCGCACGTCTGCAGGGCATCGATACCACGGTGATCACCGCCGAGATCGGCCCGGGGCAGTTCGAGATCAACTTCAGTCATAACGCCGACCCGCTGCAGGCTGCCGACTGGTCGGCGCTGTTCTGCCGGGTGACCCGTGGCGTGGCGCTCAAGCATGGTCATCGTGCCAGCTTCATGGCCAAGCCGTATCTGCAGTATCCGGGCAGTGGCATGCATATCCACGTCAGCCTCTACGACGAGGCCGGTGACAACCTGCTGGCCCGCGACCAGCAGCGCCCGCTGCGCCATGCCGTGGCCGGTTGCCTGGAGCTGTTGCCGGAGCTGATGCCGATCTACGCGCCGAACCACAACAGTTACCGCCGTTTCGGCGCCCAGGTGAACTCGGCCAGCCAGGCCAGTTGGGGCTTCGAGGACCGCGACGCCTGCGTGCGCATTCCCGAGTCGGACGCGCGCAACCTGCGCCTGGAGTTCCGCCTGCCAGGCGCCGACGCCAACCCTTACCTGGTGCTGGCGGCGCTGCTGACGAGTATCGAGCAGGGCCTCGACGCTCAGGTCGAGCCCATCGCACCCCTGAATGACGACCGCGCCAGCGGCGTCGACTTTCCCAAGGACATGCTCGACGCCGTGCGCCGCATGCAGACCAGCGAGCGCGTCGCCGCCGGCCTGGGCAGCGAGTTCGTCATGGTTTATTGCGAGAACAAACGCCAGGATCACCTGGCCTTCATGCACGACATCAGCCCGCGTGAATACCGCTGGTATCTGTGATGTCCCGGATCGAAGGAGGCGACATGAACAACTCGAAAACCGCACATTGGCAAGCCCTGAGCCAGGCCCACCACCTGGCGCCGTTCAGTGATTACAAGCAGCTGGCCGAGAAAGGCCCGCGCATCATCACCGAGGCCAAAGGTGTGCACCTGTGGGACAGCGAGGGCAACAAGATTCTCGATGGCATGGCCGGCCTGTGGTGCGTGGCCGTCGGTTATGGCCGCGAGGAACTGGTCGAAGCTGCCAGCGCGCAGATGCGTCAACTGCCGTTCTACAACACCTTCTTCCAGACCGCCCACCCGCCGGTGCTGGAGCTGGCCCATGCCATCTCCCAGCTGTCGCCGGCCGGCATGAACCATGTGTTCTTCACCGGTTCGGGTTCCGAAGGCAACGACACCATGCTGCGTCTGGTGCGCCACTACTGGGCGTGCAAGGGCCAGCCGAGCAAGAAGATCATCATCGGTCGCGAGAATGGCTACCACGGCTCCACCGTGGCCGGCGCCAGTCTCGGTGGCCGGCGGATCATGCACGAGCAGGGCGACCTGCCGATCCCCGGCATCGCCCATATCCCGCAACCGTACTGGTTCGGTGAGGGCGGCGAGCAGTCGCCGGAAGAGTTCGGCATCTGGGCTGCCGATCAGCTGGAGAAGAAGATTCTCGAGCTGGGCGAAGACAACGTTGCAGCCTTCATTGCCGAGCCGATCCAAGGCGCGGGCGGCGTGATCATCCCGCCGGAAAGCTACTGGCCGCGCATAAAGGAAATCCTCGCCAAGTACGACATTCTCTTCGTCGCCGACGAAGTGATCTGCGGCTTCGGCCGTACCGGCGAGTGGTTCGGCAGCCAGTACTACGATCTCAAGCCCGACCTGATGACCATCGCCAAGGGCCTGACCTCAGGTTACGTGCCGATGGGCGGGCTGATCGTCAGCGACAAGGTGTTCGAAGTGATCGAGGCGCACGGCGACTTCAATCACGGCTTCACCTATTCCGGGCATCCGGTGGCGGCGGCAGTGGGTCTGGAGAACCTGCGCATTCTCAAGGAAGAGGGCATCGTCGAGCGGGTTAAAGCAGAAACGGCACCGTATTTGCAGCGTCGTCTGCGTGAGCTGGCGGATCACCCGTTGGTGGGTGAAGTACGCGGTATCGGCATGCTCGGCGCCATCGAATTGGTGCAGGACAAAGCGACGCGCAAACGTTATCCGGGTGACAAGGCGGTAGGCATGATTTGCCGCGGCCACTGCTTTGATAACGGTCTGATCATGCGCGCCGTGGGCGACACCATGATCATCGCGCCGCCTCTGGTGATCAGCCAGGCGGAAGTGGATGA
>Ga0070754_10000464_pt1 | contig 37903 bp, 42 predicted proteins | sample VirMetDEL_Sep_01_FD_75181 | JGI IMG/M metagenome (GOLD analysis project Ga0070754, IMG submission 75181) | Aqueous microbial communities from the Delaware River and Bay under freshwater to marine salinity gradient to study organic matter... | ecosystem: Environmental > Aquatic > Marine >...
ATCATCATCTCTCGACAGGTTTGGCTTCTCCCCAGAGTTTTCAATATCTGTCTTGGCTCTAAGCAAGGATTCGTACCTAGTGGTGAGCTGTTCTCTCTCCTCCTTTGTCAAGTCCTTTCTTCTCAGGGCGTTTTCCGTGTACGCCATATCCCTGTGGATCTTGAGAAGTCTTCTTCTCTGACCCTCAGAAAGGTTTTCGAACGCAACCCTTGATGCGTCATCAATAACCATAAGCTCCGCAGAAACTCCTTCTTTTATTTGGTTGAGTCTCTTTTTTTCCTCTGCAGAGTCCGCGTTAAATATGGCGTCGTCGATTTCGCTAATTTGATCAGCAAGCTGCTTTCTTCTTCTTATCAATGAGTTGTGAGCCTGAAACGTGCCTACTCCAGCAAGCGCACTCGTGGGGCCCGCCCCAATAAGACCAGCAAGTCCAGCATCAATAAGTGAATACCAATCAACATCTTTGGGCTTCCTGCCCATGGCGATGTCGTTGAGTATTTCCGCACCCTGAGCAACAACCTCAACTCCAAACTCCTCAAGAAACTCTTCGCTAAGTCCTTTTCCTGTAGTCTTAAACGCTTCTCTTGCGCCACGAGCTCTGCTCACCTTTGCAAGCTGCTCTTTTGCCATTTTAGCAAAGCTTCTTGTGGCCTCGGCTCTGGCTGTGGCCGTCGCTCCAGAAACAAAAAGTCTTTCGACATTGCCAAAAATTGCATTTAACGTAGCCTCTGCCGTTCCCACCAGTGCTGCCTGAACTGTTTTCTCTCCGAGAGACAAGTCAGGCCTCTCGTATAGAGACTGATAAGTGTCTGCTGCAGAAGTCAATCCAAGAGTGCCAAGAACAGCTCTGTATCCTGCGTTTGCAGATTTGTATGCCGCGTCTGCGGCTCTGGCTGTAGCTGCTTGGCTTGAAGTAAGTACGCCAGCGCCCCTTGGCACAGCTGCTTGCGCAACCTTTGCGGCACCGCGAGCTCTCATAGCCAATCCGATTGGGTGCATGTAAGATGCTGCAGAAGCAAATATCTGGCCCGTCTCTATTCCAAGCTTTGTCCTAAAATCATCACCACTAACGTCCCCCCTCATAGCCATGCCTATGGACTCGGTCAAACCAGCCTCAGAGAGCTCTTTGCTTACGCCTCTCTTCTGCTGATACATCTGACTCGCCATGCTGTTCACGTCCTGAACCCGCTTGTTGTTTGCAGCAATGGCATTTGCCTTTTCGTCTTGTCCAGTGAACTCGTAGTAATACTGAGGCGCTGCAAATACAGCCATCTCAAGTATTTCTTTTGCAAATCCACCAAGATAGTTTCGAACAAATGTTGCAGGAGCACCAAGGGGTTTGTCATACAGGTTCTTTCTGAACTCAGCAACCTCCTCGGCTTCTTTCATGACTTCTTGCATGTACTCGTACTGCTCGCTAGACTCAAAGTCTATCTGCTGCCTCTCAAGAGACTCGCGCATAGCGTACATAAAGTCGACATTGGAGTCTGGGTTGAAATCAGACGGAAGCCCGTACTCATCGTTGATGAGATTCCTTTCGTTGATCAAGGATTTTTTCTTGTCCTCGATGTCGAAGAACATTGCTCTGGAGTTGCTTTGAGCTTGATCGAAATCATCTTCGCTCTCAAGCTGGGGCATATAGTTGCCCATCTCCTCAATCTGCCGTGCGATTTTGTTGTAGGAATCTAAGTCCCTATCTCTAATCGCCTTGTTTACATCCGAAAGGAGTTCTTGCTCCCTCCTAACGTTAAATAAGGCCTGATCGTTTTCGTAAGACTGAACCCTAAGGCCAGCGTCTTCGTTGTTCTTTAACGCTTCAGCAATGTCTGATGGAGTTGCTGTAGCTGTGAGGGGGTTGATCTTTTGATCCTTGTAAGACCCAACTCCAAGCTCCTCGAAAACACCCTCGGCAAGCCCCTTGAAGTCATCTATAGACTCTAATGGTGTACCCAAAGAGTCGGTAGGTTCTTCCTTTTTTTTTTCAACGTCTAGCTTGGCAGACATCTCATCGGCTCTTGCCTCAGCCTGAAGCCTTCTTTGACGATCCTCTTCTTGTCGCTTCAGAAACTCTTCTCTTTGAGCCTCGTACTGAGAAACCATCTCATTGTAGACGTCCTGACTGTTGTATCCGTTTCTAGACATCACGGAAACAGCGTCGGCGTCATCAACACCCATGCTTCTTAGTCTACCCAGGTATTCGTTGATAGAGATATCTGGAGTTTGCTGTATTTCTTGTTGGGGCGATTGGACCTCGCCAAGGGTGAGATTGTTGTCTTCTCCGTTCATTTCTCAAAGATAAGGACTTAGCTAAAGAAAATCATTTCCCCTGTATCCTCTCCAGCTTCGTTTTTGAAACCAATAGCTTTTTCCCCTGCAGAGTTCTCTGTCTCGAAGGCATAAATCTTTTGGGGTAGTGCCTCATTTATTATTGAAGTCACTTTATCCTTCATTTCATCGGGAATCCTTGCAATGACTGCGCTTGATTCTTTAGATAGATCTTCTCCGACCTTTTCTGGCCCTGACGGAATAGCCTCCTCTGGAGACATCCCCTTGATTCTGTTTTTTATGTAGGAGCCAACGGTCTCGTCTTCAAGGAGGGATTCCATCTTAGACTTGACGTCTTCTCTACTTTTTGTAGAGCCAGGAACCATAGCCAGCTGATTGTATTGTCTCTCAAGAAGCCTGTATCTCTCAAGGGCGGACTCACCTCTCTCTCGTCTTGATTTGGATGGATCCTCTTTGACCTCTGGCTTCTTTTCGTCTTTGGTGGATCTGACTCTCTGGTCAAGGACGCGAGATCTATCCGCTTCAACCAGATCGGCCATAGCGGTCTCGCCCTGATATATTTGCTGATATATATCTGCCCCAACACCCTCTTGGTCTGGACCAATCTTCACTTCTTGCCAAAACTCCTTGGAGTCTACGCTTGGCGGAAAGTCAGGACCCAGTGGATTGGGGGTTTCGACCACCTCTTCACCAAGTATGTACGCAACCCTTTGTCCAACCTCATTAACACCCACGGCGTGGATGTGAATTTTGCTGGTATTTGGATGGTCTGGGAGTCTGTATGTACCAACTATTGTTGGTGGCTTCTTAAACCTATTGAGGGCGTGGCCCATAGTACCTCCAGCAGCAAGGTGCTTCTCCATTTCTGGGTCCTTTAGGTCTGCAAATCCAGCAGCTGCGGGCTGAGTAATGTTCATGCCCCCAACGATTATGTTTGAGTCCTCGGTGTCTCCGTCACCAGAGCCCTTGCCAGAACCCTTTTTGGTAGACCCACCAACAATACCGTCAAATCGGCTTCTGTTGACAAACTCATCCTCACCCTTCTTGATGATCTCAGAAAACTTCTCAGAGCCGAGATTCACACCGTTTCTAAACTGCTGCTTCTCCTCCTCCGTCAGGTGTGCAGTAAGGCCTCTGTCCTCCATAGTTGTGAGGAGTTGGAGTCTGTGCTCCTTACCAGCCCTTTCTTCGAGCAACACGTTGTCTCTGTAGTAGTTGCGAGCCCTAGACTCGTCCCAAGTGCCATCCTTAAACCCAATAGCGGTTTTCGTGGCCTTAGATTGGGCCCAGTCGACAAGAGACCCCACATCTACAGAGTGAGCGCCAACCTGATACATGGACGTATCCTGAAGGAATTCAGCCTCATCCTCTTTGACGAGGCTGCCATCTGGACCCAAGACGTAAATCTCACCATCCTGGTACACGTACTCCTTGTTCCAAGCTGCATCAGCATTGGCCAACCAAGAAACGTCTACTTCGTCGTATTCCATGCCAGCAGGCAATCCGCTGTTCAGCGCGTCGATCTCCTTCCCAGAAGCCCCAATCATAGCCTTAGCCTCCTCAGAGGCCTCATCCCTTAAGCTTTCACGCGCCACACCAGTGTTGTAGTACTGCCTAAACTTATTAATAAGGGCTCTCGCCTTTACAGGGTCGTTCATCTCCCTGATTTGCTCTGATATGTCGTTAGCCATGGCCGTAAGAGCCTTGGCCTTGTCTGGACCAGCCTTGGTGACATCAAACGCAGCCATTGCGTTGAGGTCGGTGCGCATCATGTTTTGAGCCCTTTCGTATATCCTCGTAGCCTCTTTCTTCTTGGCCTGAAGCGATGCGTCAGCTGCTCTGATTCCAGCGGCTATGCCGCTACCTTGTTGGGCTACAGCTTGCTGCTGAGCCATGCCAGTGCCTGAGCCCTGACCTCTTTGTCCTACTGGTACGTACATCAGTCTTGAAATTGAGGCTTAGACAAGAGCCCCTTCATAAACTCAAGGAGTCCCTTATCGTCGCCTTGCTTGATGAGCTCTTCCATCATTTCAGATTGGTCTGGGTTAAACACCAGCTCCCCACCTGTAAGCTCGGCTTCCTTCTCTCCGTTCTCCTCGTCAATGACAGCCTTCTTGTTGGTGTCGTGGTTAAACTCACCCTTGGTCTTGAAGCCTTGATCAGCCATGTATCTCATGCCATCCTTAGCTTGACCTGGGTTCCCCAGATCGAAGTCCTTGAGAAGAGAGGCAAGAGCTGTAGCCGTCTGAACACCACTTGCGGTTGCAGCAGGTCCAGCAGCTTGCTGTCTTTCCTGAAGATCGAGAAGCTCTCTTCTACCTTCGTCGGCAGCGGCAGCTCCACGCTCCATGAGCAACTGATCAAGTGCTGATTGGAATCCTTTTTCTTTTTCGGTGAGATCTGCTCTCAGGGCTTCAGAGGCCGTCTTCATGCCCAAAGCCTTTGCTCTTCGTTCGTCGTCCCCAGCACTAAGTCTCTCAAGAAGGTTTGCTGCACCTGCAGCTGATCTTGGATCACCAGACTGAAGCGCAGAAACAATGTCGCTTCTTTGCTCTTGAAGTCTTCTGTCACCAGCCCCCAGCAAGGCCTCTGCAGCCTCCTTTTGAGCCTGAATGTAATCCTCACTAGCCTGAGTTACAGCGGGTCTAGCACGCAGCTTCTCAAGCATCTTCTCGTATGACTTTCTGCCTGCTGCTTGTTGCTCAAGGGCAGCTGCTCTTCTGTCTTCAATGCCAGCCTCAAGGCCCTTTTTTGCTCGGCCCCTTTCTAGGGCGCCTGCCCCGAGTGTCAAGGCTGCTCTACCAAGCTTCTTTCCTTGGTCTGATTTTAAGAAGTCGAATATCTTATCGAATGGAATATCTGCCATAATTGCAAAAGTAATAAATGTTATCTATCGTGGTCAAGATCAGTGGGTTCGTAGTCCACGTTTATAGAGTAAACCTCAAAGTCACCAGCTCCAAAGCCTATAAGGGAATCAGCGAACTGACCCCTAGCTTGGTCTCCGTTTGAATCTACATAAACAAGAAACAGCGAAAGCCCAGGCTGAAACACTGAAGATGCGTCATTGAAGAATCCCTTCTCAAAAACGCCTGTAATCCTCTCAGATGAATTGGGGTCAAATGCCGCAGGGTCTGAAGTAATAAAGGCTTCCTGTCCCGTCCAGGAGTTGTCTCCACCGCCGTCAAGAACGTTAAAAACCCCAAGGTCTTCAAAGCCTGGTACGGAATCTCTAGACCCAACCACGGTGCCCAAGTACTGGACATTTGCCATTGTTTTTCTCTGCTCGCCAGAGATACCGCCATACAGAATGCCGCCTTTGTTCTTCAAAAGGCTCACAAATACTGTCTTCAGGGTTGAGTTCCCTGTACCTGCATTAGGCACAAAAGTATTGCCTCCAGAAATGGCGTTTATGTCTGGGGTCTCAACAGAAAAAGACTTGTATATCTTGTTGGTTGAAGGGTTGTCGTTAAAAGAAACCCCAATAATAGAGGAAACAGGCTCCTCACCGTAGAACTGATTGTTCGTGGATGCCGACTCGTCGTGCTTCCAGAAAGGAGTTACCCCTGCCTGTGGGCATGACACGTGGTGCTGCTTAACCCACGCCATCATAGAAGGCGTGTAGCTAAGCCGCGTGGCCCAAAAGTTACCCCCGTTGTTGAATGCTACCGTCTGTCTCATTATATGTCGTCTGAAGTTAAGAAGTTTGCTTCGTCACCAGTGAATGTCTGCTCATTATTAAACGAGGTCTCAGAACTCAAAACCGACAAGAAATCAAGAAGATCCGCCGTAGAAACCAGACCATTGTTATCGAAGTCAGCTCTTTGAGCAGTAGAAAGCCTTTGTGAAATCTCTCCGTCTGAAAGCTGCACCGCAACAACGTCAACGACTTCTACAGGGCCTCCGTTGCCACCCTGGTCTGGGTCTGGCTCTGCAACAGGATTTGAATCCGTGTCGTACAGGTTGTAGACGCTGAGGATAAAAGAGTCCTTTTCTGGGTCATACCCGCCAACGACTTTTACTGGGCCCAATCCATCAATCTCGTCCTGCTCAGCAGCCTTGAACAGCTTTCTAAAGTAAGACTTCATGTTGATGTCAGATACGACCTGTATGCCGCTGCTTCTGTTGAACTTGTAAACCTCCCTGTTGGACTTGCTGGCGAAGTATATCGTATTGCTAACCTCGCACACCGACTCGGGGTTGTCGTCACAACCGAACTCTCCAGCATAGAACCCTTCGGTGCCAAGCACAGCTTTAGCAGCCACAAGAGACTGGGTATCTCCGAGATCCGTGATGATGTTTCTATTCACTGGAATAGAGCTGCATCTACTAGACTGAATAACGAAAATAGAGTCGTCCGTATTGGCAATGTAGTTGATGTCTCCGTGCTCAATCGGCAAGTCCTTGAACTGGCCCTTCGTTGGGTTAAAAGACGTCAGCGTAAACACCCTTGATGCAGGATTGTTCTTGTCGGAGTACGTGATAGAAGAGCTTCTCACTGACTTTTGTTGATCAGGGAGATACACCTTGAACTTGCCCTTTCCGTTTACATCAGAGTTAAGAACCTTGTAGCTAAATCTATCAGACTCAGTGTAATACGGGAACAGATTCGAGTTGGACGTCTGAGATGTGATAAGGGTTTCGAAGAACCCAGAATCAATCTTTGAGAAATTCATAGGAACAGACCTCCACCAAGAGTCTCCGTTCTGTATGGTTTTCTCAGAGTTGAAATCTGCAATGTCGAATACATTCCCAGTCTCGTAGTACACAAGGCTGTCTTCGTCAGAACCGAGCTTAGGAGAGTTTATCTCAACGACACATCTCTTGTTCCAGTTGTGGGTCTGAGCGTTTATGTCATTACCACCAGCCTCAACATCCTCAAACGAGAATCCAAGAGCGTTGATGTTGTTTTCAAGAATCAAGAACGCCCCCGTTTTTGCTGGGTGCGGTGCTTCACCGTCCTGCTCTACGTCGTACAGAGGATTGTCTGTTCCCTCAGACAGCGTGACTTGATCCACAATGTTGAACTCGTAGTCTTGAGGATTGAAAACCCTTGCGCTTTCAGTATTGTAGTGAGACACTACTCTGAGCCTATCTCCTTGCCTAAAGGTGTATATATCTTGAGATCCATCAACACTTCTAGCGCCAAAGGACTTGGCGAGGGAAGCGGGGTGGTCCTGAAGGTAGTTCAGTGACACATAGATGTTTCCATTTCCAGAGTCTCCCTTGGATATAAAGGCCCCAGCTGTCGCGTACTGAAGATATCTTGAGTAAGACGTCTGTCCAGAGTACACGATCTGAAACTTCTTAGCCTCAGGCGGCACGGCACCAGAAAGAGTGATGGACATGTACACGGCCCCCTCGAATCCAGGTCTTTCACTGTACCAAGGTGCGTTGGCAGACCCTATGGGGTGAACATTAGAAGGCCTTCCTCTGTCGTCATAAAAGATGACTCCAAAAGAGTGGTTTGCACCAGCCTTAAAGGTTCTTCCAAGCCCCACAGCTGGAGGCAAGACGTACATCTGAATGTTTCTTGCGTCAGCGTTAGAAAGCTTCAGCTCGTAAACCTGACCGTCGTTTTCTCCGTCGTGATGCGTTCCGCCGTGGGCGCCGCCAACGCTGCCTTCGTCGTAGTCTACTGGCAAAAAGGCCCCACCGTTTCCGTTCGCGGGCGGGAAAGGCTCAGAGCCGTGAAGCAGAGGTAGACTCGATGTAAAACTAACGGGGTGGTAAGCGGGCTGACCCGACAACCCAGAGTCACTGCTGGCAACGCCAGCGGGGGTGTACTCGCCAGTATCTTGATCCAAGTACTTTGGGTTCTTCCAGTTGTTCTCAGAATTCCCAAAAAATTGAGTGACTGAACTGTGACGGATATTATATCCAACCATAAGGTTGTTTCCTAGGGCTGGTCCATAGACTCCTGGGTGAACAGTCTCGTAGAATTGAGTAGGCCCTCCAGGGTCCTGAAAGACATCAGAAAGGCTAAACAAAGGTGCAGAGCCGAGATTCTGAATACCATTAACCCTACCCTCTATCCCAAGTCCGTTCTGGGTGTAAAGAGTATAGTTGCCGTAGTGACTTTTAGGGTGGGGAGAAGAACCTCCTGGACCGCCCTGTCCGTCCATCAGAGAGTAAAGTGGTGTGCCGTCGGGCTTCTCTCCGTCAAAAAACCTTATGGTCCTGTTGTCATCAGTGAATGATGCAATCCATCCCGCGTCGGGCAAAAGGCCACCAAATACATTCGCCCACGGAGCTCTGTTGTCCTCGGATTCTTCACCTCTGTCGTGGTTTATGAAAATATCCCTCTCTTTCATCGCAGAGAGCCTATCCCCATAGCCCTTACGTAGGTAATCCATAGGGACGTTGAACTGGTGATATTGATTCTCAGCGTCCTCGGCAAGGCCTTGTTCATAAAGGCCGATGTTGTTTGTCAAGGCGCCCGAAAAACTTGACTCCTCCTGAACGCCAGGGGTGTTCGTGATGCCCGACGGAAAAAGGCTTTTGTTTACAAAACCTGTAGGAGTCTCCCTAAATCCATTAGGCACGTTCCAGGGTGCATAAGCATACCAGTTGGACCCTGGCCAAGGCCTACGCATGCACGTCATAACTGCGTGCTTGTCGTCAGGAAGGTCGATAGCCCTAATGTAAAGGCCTATTCTGTTTTTGGTTTGATCCTTTCTCTCTGAGAAGGCATTGGGATTACCCGAATAGTTCGTTACCCCGTCTAGCTGAGAGCTGAGATTTCTGGGCAAAGAATACTGAGTGTCAAGGTAGGTTCCAAACTGAACCTCAGCCTTGTTAAGCACAAAGAAGCCTTTTATTACATCTTGAGCGCCGTCAGGGTTGGAGCTTGGGTTAAGTGGAATTCTGGCGGCACCACCACCTCCGTCCTCTGAATCACCCTCAGAGGAGGTCCCTCCCCCACTCACAAATCTGTAATCATCAAGAACGTCGTCTTTAGAGAACTGTCGAACAGCAGTAGTTACAAGCTTACCTATAGCCCCAGTGTCTGGGAACGTAGAATTATCAGTAAGACCAACATCTACGGTGTAGGACAAACTTTCTTGAGTTGGAGGAGTTACAGAGGAAGCAAACGCAGAGAGCTCGTTTACGGGATCTCCTTCCGCAGGAAGTGTCTCACCGCTAATGATCAACGCCAAGGCCCTACTTATGTTCTCTCTGCTGAGAGTTCCATTAGCAATAAATGAGCAGCTAATTGTAAATGACTTCCCCTGAACTATCAAGGGGTTTCCTGCGCATGTGCCAAAATCAGCATTTTGTGCCTGAGCGTTGTTTGACTGATTTGTAGCAGGGTCTGTAGCACTCCACTTCCATCGTGACGATCTAAACTGGCCGCCATTTAAGTACCACACCTTGTTTACTCCGTCAGAACACGCAAGAGGAATCCTTTTGAAGTTCTCAGTCATGTACTTAATAAACTGGGCCCCACTGTGCTCGGTGTTCTGCCACCAAAATCCCTTCGGTCCGTTAGAAACTTCACTCTCACCTACAGAGTTGTCTGGAGATCCTGGATCACCTTCGTTCTCTCCGCTGGAGAAGTTAAGAGCCCTAACGTTTCTGAGATATCCTTCATTGCTGAAGTCGTCACCCATTTGTGGGCTTTGGTGATAAGAGTTGTGAGCGTTGTATACGTGAAAGTTCTGATTGGGGGTTACGGTAAATGAAAAATTGATCAAAGACCCCGCGTCAACAGTTTCTTCAGTTATCGTAGATGTGTCGATAACAAACCCCATGTTCTTGTTCTGAGCACCGTCATCAGTCGTGTATGGTGAGGGAACGGTGGTAGGAATTGCAGACACATTGTATACTGCAAAATCGGTTGCTCTTTCCTGTGGCTTCGGCGTTATTGTTGCCGAAATAGACGCTTGATCTCTGTTCTCCACGTAGTTCCCGTACATCAACCTGTTGTCAATGATGGTTTGAGCCTGTGCTCTGTATGGGAGCGCATCGTAGTCCTTCGTCTGAACATCTCTAGGGATGGCAGCATTCACCTCAGTGTTATTGAAGAGGTAAGTGACGCCCTTATCAACCTCAGAGAGAAGGAACCAAGAGCCTGACTCACCCCTCCTCCCAAGTATCTTAACGCTCTCCACCTCGCTAGACATGTCGCCTGTAGGCACGGTAATTTCAAGGGCGTTGTTGGAGTTGAAGAGAGATGAGCTACCGCTTGGACTGTAGTTGAGATACCCAGGTGGTATGTACACATCTGAGTAAGTAGATATGGCGGACTCGTTTGAGTCCTTGTAGACGCACTGGTAAGCAAACTGAAATCCTTCTACATTCAGGAACTCGTTACCAGTCACACTGGTGTCATTCGTCCACACCGCCGTAGGTGGGTCAACAGGAGTCTTTGTGCAAGCCAAAATAAAGTCAGACTCCCCATCGGTTGCGGCTGGGCCCTCTTCGGTTATGGCTCTGAGGATATTGAGCTTCTTGGGCTCATTCTTGTTGTCCGTGAAGAACAACATAGGCGTATCCTCGTACTCATCATCACCGTTGATGAATCTCTGCTGCGTGTAAGTGATGTCAGCCTTGACAAAGAGTTCTGGGTCAAAGTTGAAAGATGAAGACAGATATACAGCCACCACGTCATCGACGTCGTGGTCGTCAGGAAGGTATCCGTTGGGATCGTAAGCATACACCCCATCCAGACTTGTGTTGTCTGGAACATGGACAAAGAAGTATATGACATCGTACTTGCTGTCTATACACTTTCCAAGGACGTACTTTACGCTACCGTCCTCACCCTCCATATTCATAGCAAAGTTGGACTTGATAGGCTTGATTACCCCACCATTTCCATCTCCGTCTCTACCGTCCTCAGTCACAGAGACGTTGAGGGCGTCGTACATGTCCAGCTTACCTCTAAGCTTTGAATCTAAAGACTTGTTGAGTTTTCTAGGTGTCCTCTTATCAATCATCAGTACTTAGGAGCTAGTTTGAAATTCTTACGAGTTATTCTCATTGCTTCATCCTTGGAGAAGTTGGAGAGCCTTCTGTTAGCCTTTCTTCGCTCGTTGTAGTACTCTGATCTAGCCCGAGCCTTTTCGTTAGCAGGGATAGTTGATTTTCTCTCGCACAACTTGTAGTAAATGTAGGATCTCAGTGCCTCCTCTGCATACACATGGATAACAGGGTTGGTCGAACGAGCCTCATCAGCAACGTACTCCAATACAACCTCGCTGTAAGAGCCGTTTGTATCCACTTCTATTCTATTCTGATCAAGATTGATTCTGTACTCCCCATGCTTGAAACCCCCTCCAATACCATACAACCTTCCGAGAGATCCGTTGTACATGTAGTTCTCAAAAACGTAGTAATCGTAGTCCTCAGCCGTGTTTGAGTCTGGGGCAGTCGCTGACTTTGAGTCCTTTCTGTCAAGAATAAAGTTGCCCTCTATGTCAAGAGGACCATTTGGGCTATCTGTAATAGTTCCATCAATTACCTCTCTGGAGTAGTTGATATGCTTGTTCTCCCCAAATATCTTGAGGATTCCGTCAGAGTCAACAACTCCGAGTTTAATCATATCCACGTAATCATCAGGGATGGCCACAGTGTTGTTGGTCTTGTTGATGGTGAGCTTAAGGCTCTTGACCCTGCTTACGACGTCGAAACCAAGCTCTCTGATACCTCTCAGCGCAAAGTTTCTAAGCGCAGCATCAGATGCGTTGGCAGCAAAGTCATCAATATCTCTAGTTATCTTAAAATCATTGATAACCTGGCTCAGTGGAACGTAATTCATTCCAGAGGCCGAAACGTCTTGATAGGCCATTATTTATTTTGAGTTTCTTGTACGGCGTATCCAGAAATCACCTGATCTCTAAGCCTCACGCCAACCATCTTACAGATCTCCGCAATCACCTCGCCTATGTATCTCGCTGGAAGGTCAAAGTTCCTTGAGTTCGCAACGTCTGGGACAAAGAATCCTTCATTGTCAAGGGCCCCAAATGTAGCAATACGAGGCTTACCGTCATAATCCACATCTCCAATCTTCACCCTACCTATAGAGGCGGCGTAAGCGGATGCAGGTTGTCTGTAGTAGGTCATGATGACACTATCCACAGTTGTTGGGAAGATCTCTATGTTCTTTGACACAAGGGCCACAGGGAAAAGGTCTGTAGGGGCCGAAAGCTTGCTGTTGAGGATGTGAGCCATCTTAGCTGAGTTGTACACCAACTCTGCCTGAACTCTGTCATCATCATCAACTCTAATAGATATAAGCTTGCAGAAATCTTCTGGCTTGCTAAATACATTAGAGTCACCACTTGCGGAACCGTCAGAACCCCCAGAAAGGACTTCTTCCACGATATATCTTGAGAGGTCGTCTTCAACGCCCCTGTAGGCAGACTCACCTTGAGAGGGGTCCACACCTCTTACCCTAAGGGAATAAGCAGCTGTAAGCTCTGAGTACATCTCCATGTAGACGTTCTCCTGAGCGATGGCAGCGAAAGAATTGAAGACCTTGGGGGAAATGAATCCTTTCTGGTCTTTGTTTGCCAAGTCCCTAACGGCGTTGTATACTTCGACTACGCTGATCATATCGCAAATATACAACAAAGAAAAAGGCCCCTTTCGGGGCCTTCCTTTATGCTAGACGCTCTAGCCGATCTTCGATGTCAGCTAGTACGGTGGATCCTTTCTCCGTGAGGCAGAACCTCGTCAAAACGTCGGTGGGGTCTTGTCCCACTGGAACTGAAACAATCTGCGTGTTGGAATCAAACCACTTGCAGGCGCTACGGTCCATTTTAATTATCTGATAATCAGCCGCTTGCTTGAGAATAGCGCGAGTTCTGACTGTCGGAGAATCAAAGGATTCGATAAATTCTTTTGGTTTGCTCTTGGCGATACGCAACAAGTTGTGGCGGATCTCCGCTGTAGGAGCATTGATGTTCACTTTGAAGTACAAAGCAACCGCGAACAAATCCGTGATCTCTGTGTCACGAACCATGGCAACTGCATCTGTAACAAGAAACTCCTTTTCGAGTTCCTTCTCAGCGTCCACCTTCTTGTTCACTTCCTTGAACTTGTTTCCACCGTTGGAAGCGTTGCCAGGGTGAAGCTCCAAGAAGCGACGAAGGTTGGGTTGGTTCTTGTCCACAAAGATGCGACCGTTTCGGAAGATCACAGACTTCTTTACAGCGGCGCTTCCCTGCTCATCAGCCCAGATAGAGTTTTCGTTAGGACAGTAGCGAATCTCGCGAACACTGTCGGTCTCTTTGTCGTACACCGTCTCGCCTTGCTGAGGGAGCATGTATACGATTCCACCCCCACCAATGACTTCGAACTCCTTTCTTTCGTTAGGGGTTTCGTTGCGTACAATAGGTGGTCTCTTAGTCACCTTCTTCTCTACGACTGGTGCAGCCGTAGCTTCGGTCTTTTTGGGGCGACCTGGAGCCCGTCTAGTTTGTTGTGTCATTAAATTAAACTTTGTATAGGTTATTCAAATCAGTTGCTAATTTACTACAAGATGCGGAACCGATGTCTTTTTCGATAACGCCAAACCTTGCAATATTCCCAATAAAGGCTGTCGTGGCCGCAATGTCAGCCACAGTTCCAAGCCTTTCTATCTTGAGATCTCCGTCAGTTCTGAAGTCTGTTGTTGTTGTAGGCTTGTATGGTATGGAGGCAGGGTCGAGGGTGGGTATAAATCCAACCAAGTCTCCATCTTTGTTGTACATGTACAGGTTTGATTCAGAATCTCTTCTGATTACAAACACCTGAAAAAGCTGCTGTTCTTCAGCATCATTAATTGGATAGGTGTAGCTAACCGTTCCGTTTTCATCGTTGTCTACGTCAGTGTTAGGAAAGTCCCCAAACCTATCATGGTGCCTGGTCACAAACCTGCCAAACGCAGATGACCTCATCTTGGTGATTGCACCATTTGAATCCGTCAAGGTCTTTCCAATAGTTGGTCCAAAACACTCCCCGTCACCATCCGAGTAGATTGCATGGGCCCTCTCAGACTGGTAAACAACGTAAAGAGTGTAGTCGTTAGCAACAGTAAGAGTAGGGATGGTGAAGTTATCTGAACCAGTAAATCGAGCTGACCTTTTTGACAGATGGTCTGTAACGTCAGCGACACTAGGAGCCCCAGTATTATGCCCAATATCATAGGTATTACCGCCTGTGCCGTCATTAGCCCACGAGTTTATCTCATGACCTACAGTCTTTGATTCCAGTTCAGTATGATTGTAATCTACGATAGGCTTGTTCTCTGAAATGCCGAAGTCAATGCCAGCAATGGTTGTTGACACTACGTCTGCCCCCACCGTACCAGTACTTCCGATAAAGCTCTGTGTGCTGGCCTCACCAGTAATCCTTTTTGTGGGGTTGATGTGAATCTTAGATTCAATCTTGCTGTCGTAAGACACAGGAGAGAACGTAGAGGTTTGATCCACTGCATCGAACTTCATCACAGACTCGCCACCCTGACGAGAGATGAATGCGAGGATAGACTCGATGAGGGCTACCTCCTTGCCGATCTCACAAGGAATCTTTACTGAGGTTTTCTCAAGGGACTCACCGTCTGTGAGGTTGCTCTCTTCGTACTTAGTAGCCCCATTGAAGGAGAGTACGATATGGCCCTTACCCGCGCTTGCAAACGCTAGGCTGTCGGCAGGAAGAGCGAGAACACTAAGGCCTTGGCCACTGTCTGATGCAGTGACGCTTGAGGCGTTGATCTCTTCCTTTCTAAATAAGAAAAACTTTTTCATGCAATTAAAATAAAAGGGGGGAAGAGCGATTCCCTGCCCCCCAATTACGATTATGTAGCAGACACAGTTGCTGAACCGCTACCAAGCGGCAACAAGCCAATGTCTTCGTTTACGTACAAGAATGATGCAAAATCCTTTGCAGGGATTTCAAAAGTATCCATGTCAGCACCTCCGAATGGAGAGCCACCAAGGGTGACCTTAAGAGCACCAGCCGTATCGTTAGCAACAATAACAACCGTGCCAGCAGCCACATCGACTCCAGAAGGAGCTTCCAATGTGAATGCGCCACTCATGTTAATTCTGCTAGTCAAACCATTCCATGCTCCTGCAGCGCCGATATCTTGAACGGCGTCATCCTTCACGATCAAGAATGCGTTCTTTTCTGAAAATTTTCCTCCAGCCATGATTAAAGGTGTTATGAAGATCAGAGCGAGAGCCCGAAGGCTCTCACCCGTCACCTCAGGTTTATTATCCCTCGATCAAGACGTGCTGGTTGGCAGCTCTCGTGATCAAGTTAATCTCAGAACGGTAGTGGAAGGTCATCACGTCCTTACCAGCGTCGCCGTTGGTGTGGCCCATGATTCCGCCGCCAGTTACCCAGTGCTCCAACTCACGGCTGTAGCCGTTAGAAGCCTTGTAGTTCATCTCCAACGCAGGAGCCTTAGTTCCAGTGCGTGGGTCAACAACTTGAGTCATTGGGCACATAGCACCTTGGATCTTGGTTGAAGCACCACCCAAAGTTGGGTCGTTCAACAACTTCCAGTCGTGCTTGTGGAAGGTGTATCCACCGCGAGTGAATGACTTAAAGCCGAGCTTCACAGCCAAGTCAGCGTCGTTGTTAAACGCACCGAACTGACCAGCCAAACCAGCAGTCACCTGAGTAGCGATACCTGCAGCCAACATGTCGTCGATAGCGAGGTCTTGCTTTCTGTTCAAGTACATAGCGTACTCAGCAGGAGCACCTTGCTTGTCCAACTCGATGATGATGTCGTCGAAGTTAGAGAGAGTCAAAGGAGCAGCCTCTGCGCCAGTAGCAACCAAACCTCTGTCCTTGATGGCAGCGAAGTAACCTTCAGAACCAGCGATGTCAGCACCAGTAGCGGCACCACCATCGTGGAGCTCACCGTACAACATCATCATCTCTCTGCGGTCCTCGAAGCGCTTGCGAGCTTCCTGCTCACCGTACATGAACCATCTGTAATCGCCGTTGCCAACGTTCACGTAACCGACGTTAGTGGCCTGTGAACCATTGACTTGGTAGCGATCCTTGATGATCATGAATGGGTTCTTGTAACGCTTCAATTCTGGCTGCATGAAGTGCTCAGGCTGATCAGAACCTTGTGCATACAAGTTGCCGAGAACGACAAACTCCTGGTTTCCAGCGAGGTCGTCAGAAGCGCTCATTACAGCGCCATCCAAACGAGCCAAAACGAGTTCGTCAGCATCAGTACCGCCAGGAGAGTTAGCTCTGTTATCCTCAGTAACGATGTAACGAACACCAGTAGAAGCGTTCATAATCACGTCACGAGTCTGAGCAAACTTAGTGGTTGCTGGGTCTTCGGTGGTGTCAGCAGCGATGACGAAGTTACCAGTAGCACCTGTTCCAGCGGTAGTAGCAGCCAAAGTCAGTGTTCTGTGACGACGACCTTCTTCGAAGTATTCGATTTGGTCGGCAGCACCTGCGTTGTTCACAGCACCAGTGAGCTTCAAGAAGCCAGTGATACCCTGATCACCAAAGGTCTTGATCAAGAGGTCGCGGACCTCAGGCTTGTTGACATCGTTTGCGCCAGTCAACAATTCGTCGAGAGAAGTGTACTTCTCGGGGGTAAGTCTAAAGGCGGGATTTCTATCGTGTACACCGCCTGTTGGAGTACTTGGGCTAGTAGCCATAGTTTCTTAGTTTTTAGATTTTGAAAGTCATGCGACCCCCATCACCCATAATTTGTTTTAGTTGGGAAATGACAGGGTCTGCATTTGAGTTTTGTTGTCCGACCTGCGGTGTCTGAGCTTGTACGTTAGCCGCCTTGTCTACAATGCCACGCTGACCATCGCCCATGCCCTGCCGATAAGCAGCAGAAACAATCTTGTCGATGTTGTCAATCACAGCTCTGTGTGAAGAAAGCATATCGTAATCCCAGCTACCATCCTCTCGGACGTAAGGATCAAAGTACTCGTCGAGTCGAGAGTTCTTATCAACGAGCTGAGCCTTGTAATCGTCATCAATGCCAAACGTGAAGGTGTTGTCATTACCAAGGTCGAATTCCAACCCTGTCATGGCATCAACTTCTGTGACCATGTTTTTGATCCAAGTCTCGTCAAAGACGTCGTTTGCTTGAGGTGAGTCCTTTTTCTCAGGGGCCATGTACTCATTGCGCATCGTCTCGATGTTGGTCTTGGCCTTCTGAGCGTCAATCTTCATCTGAAGCTTAGACAGCTGAACCTCTTCCTCCGAGTGGAGGTCGGGATCCATTTTGTACTTGCTATTGACAAGAGTGTTGATTTCATCAGTAGTCAAGCTGGGGTACTCCGTAGCAAGGTCTACACGAATTGCGGTAAAGTCGTCCATCTCGGACGGATCAAGCCGCTGGTATGCAAACCAGTCCTCTGGAGCTCTTCCAGTCTCTTCTACAAAGCGAGAAATCGCTTCTACTCTCTCGTCAAGAGCATTTTGTTGAGGCGTAGCCAAGGCATCAAAATCGCTAATCTCTCTTCCGAGCCTCTCGCTCAGGTAGTTGAGAACAGCACCTTCGATATCCTCGTCGGCATATTCCTCTTGTTGTTCTTGTTGTGGTTGCTCAGCCTGAACCTCTTGCTGAGGCTCTGATGGAGCAGCGTCTGGGTCTACATAAGGCGTCTCTTGGACAGGCTCTGGGGCCTGCTCTTGAGCCGCTTCTTGTACTGGGTTCTGAGGCTCTTGCTGAGTCTCACGATCCATACTTGCCTGCAACTCTTCTGGAGAGGAGGCAATCTCAAAGTTGGTGATGTTAGTTTCTTCCATCTTAAATTAAATTGTTGTTTTTTATTACTTGACGTAGCAGACAACGCCAGCTGCAGCGGCCCCAACCTTGCTAAAGGTTCCGTATATAGTGGCCCCCACAGGCAAAGCAACAGATGCAAGCTCTGTGGTCAGTGGCTTATAGTCGTCTGTCTGATATGTGTATATATCACCAGTAAGGTCTACGGTTGTGGCTGCTGAGCCAAGGTTTGTTACTGCGTAAACCCTGGTTCTAACTCCGTCTCCAGTAAAGTCTAGGTCATTAGTACCATTGAGGTAATAAACCGTATTTGGGAGTGAATGAGTAGAGTGTGCCATGATTATCCGAGTTTAGCTTGTGTATCGTCGACACCGAACACCGCGTACTCAATGGTGGTGTTAGCCTTTGCTGCAAAGACCTTAAAGTCAAGGTCTGGGTAAGCAGGGAAGAAAGCAAACTCACCACCAGCGATCTTGGCAATGTTAGTTGTTCCGACGTAAAGTGTTATTGTGTACTCTCTTTCACCAGCAAGGTTTCTGACGTAGACGTAGGCTACATCCGCCTTATCATCCGCCTTAGCAACAGTGACAGCGTCAGCACCCTGAGCAGTACCCAAAACCTTAGACCGAATGCTGTGTCCAGAATCTGCCAAGGCAGAAAGCTGGGATTCGATAGAGAATGGGTAAGAAAGGGCGTTTTGGCTGGAAAGAGAAAAGTTAGCTCTTATCGTAGCCATTATGCTTCAAAGATGAGCGCGTACTCTACTGTGAATTCCGTAGCAACACTGGGAGTGATCTTGATGTCAGCACTAGCGGCAGCAGACCAAGGGATCAAAGTCCAGTCACCACCGTAGAGTCTACCAACCTCCTGAGAGTTGACAGTCAATGTAGCGTATTCGGTGGCGTTAGAAGACACAACTCTGATGTAAACCTTGTGAGCCTTATCAGCAGTGTAGAGTGATGCGTCGAAAAGAGTGTAGATGGTAGAAGCTGTAGTTGTCTTTCTACCGACACCTGAGGTTTGATCGAGTCCAGTAGAAACACCAGCCTTTCTCAACGTCGTAGTCTGATTCAGAGACAAAACGTCTCCAGTCAGGTCGGGACTGTTGAGAGTGAGTGTTGCGGTTGTTGTAGCCATTTTAGAAAAAGATTGTGTTTGTTTTCCGCAAATATAGGGATTTATCGTTTCTTCTTTTTCACTCTGTACCTAGATACACGACCTTTCTCCCTCTTTTCCTTTCTGGCTCTACGCTTCTCTCCCTCAGTAAGTTCGGATGCGGTGACTGGAGTTTTACTTGAAATCCTTTTTGTGGGACGAAACGTTCTATCTCCCTTGGAATAATCCTTGTCTCCAGAGAGCGTTCTCCAATCTTCTTTGAACCAGCGCTTCAAGTTGAGGCCAGCCTGTGTCTTTCTGACCCTAGGCATTACTTCTTGCTCTTGTTGCCCCAGTTGGCGGCTCCAACCTTACGACACTTGGCCAAGGCTCCAGATGCGTAAGCAGAGGGCCACACGCTATAGCGAGCCTTCACTTTGTGGTAGCATGCGTCTTTCAACACCTTAGCCATGGTTTACAGTTTTGAACTTTGCTTTGGCAACTGCGCCTGGGTGGGTCTTGTATTCACCCTTCATCAGGAAGTAGCGCCCACGCTCTTCCATCCAGTGATAGCCCTGGGGTGGATCGACAGAAACGGTCTTCTGTGACACCTTGAGCTTACCTCCCTTGTTGTACTTTACAGCCTTCATGAGCAGCGGCATCTCCACTTACGCAGAGACTTGTTGATTCTTGAGTTAGGATCTTTAGCTGTCTTGGCGCTGGTAAGCCTTTTCTTCATCCCGCACATGCGAGAGCAGAAGGACTTTCTTCTACCAGCTCTCTTCCCCTTGGGGTTTGATTCTGTAACAGCAGTCTTAAGCTTGCTCCCTGGGTTGGCTCTTCGATATGCAGCGACACCCTTAGCGGTAAGTCCACCAGATCTACTCTTGTGAACACCCATCTTCATCTTGGGCATCTTAGCTTTTCTCTTTACAACCTTGGGCATAATGCAAATATAAACAGTATCAGTAAACCGAAGTTCCGTCGGTGTATTCGGCGGTCATGCCTACGGCCTGCATAGCCGATATTGTGGCCGAGTCAAGAGAGTTGGCGGCATCGACACCGCTGAGAGGGATCTCTCCAACCTGAGCGTTAGCTACAATACCAGAGTTCGTAGCCCAGTCAGTGAGCGTGGCATCGAGATTTGCCTTTGACATACCTGATTTCAGAAAAATTCCAACAATGCCTGAAGAGCGATCTCCGTTGTCGTTAATATCATTCACCATAGACACGGTGCCCGTAACACCATCACCGTCGGTAATTTGAACAATCCCGCTAAGGTCCCAGCCTGAGAGGTCTTGATCGAAGGTACTGCACTGATTAAACATGGTTCTAGCGTCGGCTACGTTGCTCATATCCCATCCAGACAGGTCTCTGTTAAATGCTACGTTGTTGAAAAACATCGTTCTCGTAGTTGTCATTGAGGATGTATCCCATCCAGCGATGTTGTGATTCACACCCTCGACATAGCTGAACATAAAATTGGCTTCCTGCACACTAGAGACATCCCAAGTGCTCAGGTCTAGAGTAGGTGAAAGCGAAGTGGCACCATAAAACATTTGGTGCGTGTCAGTTACGTTTGAGACGTCCCATGTGCTCACCCCCTGTCCCTCAAAGGCCCTAGCATTCAAGAACATGCTCCTCATGGACGTTACATTGGACACATCCCATTTACTCCCGTTCGTAGAGAGATCTTGATTGAAGCTATTGGCATTAGCAAACATACTGGCCGTGAGTGTTGCGCTAGAAGTATCCCAATTTGATAGCGGCTGGTTAAAATTCCGAGCATGACGAAACATGGATCGAAAATCAGTTACGCTTGAAGTATCCCAGGTGTTTAGAGGTTGGTCAAACAACAAGCAGAAGTTGAATGCAAATTCCATGTTCTTAACCCTAGAGGTGTCCCAGTTGCTTAAGGGTTGATTGAACGATTCACATTTTTCAAACATACTCCTAATGTTCGTGCAGTTAGACATGTCCCAATACTTAACACCATCTTCCTCGTGTGTATCGACGGGTTGATTGAACGGTGTAAAAGAGAACATAGATGTAGCGTTGAAGCCGCCAGGCACATCTTCACTATTTGGAAGTATCCACTTACTTACGTCCTGATTAAAGGAAGTGTTCTTAAACAGCTCGAAGAAATTGTTACATGTTTTCCAGTGAGCATTCGTCCAAGGAATTAAGCTGTTGTTGGTTACATCCCCGTTATTAAAGGCTGAAGCCCCATTAAACATTCTGATGGCTGACCTTATATTTTTCACCTCATCCCCCCAATCAGAACACGGCTGATTAAAGGATGTTGCACCCGACAACGTGCTGTCGCAGAGTGAGGATGGGGGGAACTTAAAGTGACCTATATACTTATTGAATGCTGTGCAATCGTTAAAAGTACCTATGAAATCTGTGCATCCAGAGGTATCCCACGTCTGAACACCCTTGCCAGTAAAGGAAGGATTTTTAGAGAAAGCATTGGCCAGCCTGGTGCAATATGATGTCACAAGACCAGACGTATCTCCATCAAAGCTATTGGCTGCATTCGCAAATTCAAGCAAAGAATACGGAGATTCTGGAGGGTTGAATAGGTTAACGTCAAAGTTCTGACTTGACGGGTGCATAGTGAAAAAACTGCTCCCGAGGGTAACGGAAACCTCCTCTGGAGATGGAGCTCGGCGCAAATTGCCCAAAACCCCTCTAAGAGCATCAGGATCAGCAGCAGCATCAAATCTCCAGTTGTGCCTAAAGTTTACACCAGGCTTAGCTGCACGAGATCTGCCATGAAAACTCATAGAACCAGAAAACCTTTTTGAGGGTGTAGTCCAGTGTCCTAGATCAGAATTCAAACTATTGGTGCCTCTAAACGGCTTAACAGTCTCGCCAACAAATGTCATTCCAGATCCCGATGGCGCATGAGTAGACGCTGTACCGCACTTCTGAAATAGAGGAGCCACCTCAGAAGAGTCGTACCAGTTTACACACCCGTCCCAGACTCCACCTGTGTTTATGGTTGAAGGTATATTGTTCGGGCTATGAATCGGCACGTAAGACGCAATATCAATGAAAAATCCAGAGCCCCATCTAGATGTTTCTATAAGCTTCCTGCAGTCCATGTGACCCGTGGCCTCATTTCTGTGAAAGTTTGCCCCTTCAAACGTTCCAATTATGGATATCTGATAGACCCCAGGAGTAGAATAGGTGTGAGTTATCTCACTTTGATCCCACGATGTGATCGTGTTTGAAGAGGAGTCGCCCCAAGACACGGTAAAGTCGTAAACACCCCCCTCAACTGTAGGGAGAGTGTACTGATTGTTGGCACTAGAAATAACGGTCGCTCCAGAAGCTGGTGTTGCCGTAGGAATCCAGTGAGTAAAAGCGGGATGATGATTTTCATCCTGTCCAGATCCGTCAAAAAGAACTTCCTCGCCAGCGGCATCACCATTAACCCAATCGCGATAGTCGTAACCAGAGTATGCGAGCTCTCTCGTATCAATAGTGAATGTTGTTCCACTAAACCTAGGAGTGAGGAGATCAAGAGTAGCCTCTCTTCCGCTCAGGTAGGGATCAATGACTGCGACTTTATCTGAGTCAGAAGAGAAAAGGTATTCGACATCAACCCTGTCTTCATTGGGTATATCTAGCGTAAAAACGTCCAAAACAACAGACACCTCCTGAAGGGAGATGTCTACTGTGGCGTCCGCAGTGTACTGCAATGCCATGATATCAAACGTTTACGGTGACGTCCTCGTTGACAACAAAGCTACCCTTAAGCCAAGTCTGAACAAGGCTATTGTCTGTTGTGTGGGTGGCCTCAAGGTCATATACGTACTTACCTCCGTTTATATTGCTCATGGTTGAGGCAGACATGTGTATTGTCACATCTCCACTAGATCCAATCTCAAATCCATTTGAATTTACAGAACCGTCTCCAGAAAGATCAATGATTGCCCCCGAATCAGTGTCGTCACTGGCATCATCCCTAACCTGAAGTCTGTACGTGTAATTGCTCACAGAGATGGCTATTCCACTGCTGTCTGTAAAAGTTACCTTTAGCCTAAAGGTGTCGCCCTTCCTGGCCGTTATATTCAGCTTTTGAGCTACATCAAGATTTGCTTTCGCTGATGCCATAAATCCTTAGTTTTTGATAATTACAATCCCAAGATTTCGTCAATGTCACTTGACTGATCCTGACCTCCAGGGGATTCTGAAAGCTCCCCTCTCTTACCCTGTCTCTGAGAGATAAGCTTGCTCTGTTCTGAAGATTCCTTTTTGATACGATCGTCCTTGCGATCCTCTTTGAGGACTTCGAGCTTTTCCTTGAACTCCTTATCCTCAGTTCTAAATCCGAGAGTTGCCTGAGCCCTAATGGTTTCGATTTCTTTTCTGTACTCGTGCTTGACCTGCTCCAGCTGTATCTCAAGCTGATTCTTGAGCTGCATCTTTTGAGCCTCTATCTGGGCCTCCATCTGCATCTCCTGCTGTCTAGCCTGCGAAGCTGCTTGCGAGGCCTGAGCCTGCTGTTGGGCCTGCATCTGAGAGTTCTGCTGTGCCTGCTCTTGCATCTTCTTCATGCGCTTCTGACGTCTCACAATCAAAAGGCGCTCCGCCTGATTGATATCCTTGAGTTGTCTGATAGCTATAGCATCCTCAAGATCCAACTCTTTCTGCGAGAGAGATACCTGGATGTTTTGTTCAAGGAACTGGCGCTCAACATCCTCCATCTCCTTCTGAACACTTACACCGAAGTTGTACATGGGGAGGTCAGAGAAAGTAGAAAGGACTCTCATGTTCTCCTCTCCAATGGCATTCTCATAGGCCTTCATCAAAACAGACCCCGAAGGAATAATTTGAAGACACTTGACAATGTCTTCGCAAACCTTCTTGAACAATACCATAGATGCGTTAGTGATGTCGTAGATGGCATTGTTTCCTGCAGCAATAGCTTGCTCACGAACACCAACCAAAGCATCACCCTTAGGAGAGCTTGCATCCATCGCCTCATTAACACCCGTAGCGTCTCTGATAAGTCGCAGGTAGTGGTTGTAAATACCAATGAGTTCGTTTATGTTTCTGATGCTGTTTCCAATCTCACGGATAGGTGGGTTTTGGAAACCTCCCTCTGGGTCCTTGCTTCTGTAGTAGAAGACACCTGTCTGCTCGTAGATGTCATGAAGCTCCAGTGGCTGAAGCTCACCACCCTTCCCGAGCTGGACGTTCTCAAGGCCCTCGATGTCAATGATCAAACCGTCAGGCTTCGCCTTGGCGATAGCTTGCTGGATCTTGAGGTGAGTAATCTGGAGCATATCCGCAAAGCCAACACAGCTGTCAACCATTGACTTAGGAACCATTCTCCGAAGGTTCGTGGCGACAGCTGAGTAGGACAAACGACACTTAGAGATGTCGTGGATGTTTCTTGGCATATTAGCCTTCATGCCGTAATCGTACATGAAGTTGGTGCCAATGATGTAGCTACCGCCGTAAACGGTGGCGATATTCATCTTTCTAGGCTGACGCTCAAAGACGCTGCCTGGTCTCTCCTTGTATTGGAATCCTTCGTAGAAGAAGAGCTTGTTGCCATATCTGTTCTCCTTGTCCTCAAAGTACATGCAGTCAACTGACATAAACTCAAAGTCAAGGACGTCGACCATGTATTCATCGTACCCAAAGACATTTCTCTTCAGGTAATCGTCAAAGTACTGATGGTTAAGCTTGCTGGAATCGTTTCCATTCATGCCAGCAGCCCCCTGCGCCATCTTCGCGTAATCCTCTTCTGTAAACTGATCACCAGCCAAGCGCTTCAGCTCCTGGATTGAGATTTTTTTAATGTGTCCAGCATAAGTGAGATCGTTGAGGCCAGGGTCTTCGGTGTAGCTATGCACAAACATGCACGGATCAACGTATTCAGTCTTGATTCCATAGTTAGGGTCGTTTGACCTCTTGACTACAGCCATGCCGAGGGAAACAAGGTCGTTGACACATCTTCTGTAGATGCTGTCGTTGAAATTGTTCCAAGACAGAGTAAGGCTAGTGCCAATCTGGGCAGCTATCTCTGCGTCAGTCTTGAGGTTGGTTTCCAAAAAGATCTCTGCCTCCTCCAGTGTATCTGGAAGGTCTGCTGGGTCCTTGTCGAGGATAAGGCCACCAGTTTCTGCCTTGAGAGCCTCAAGCTCTGGCTTGATCTGTACTTGCGTTCTTATTCTTTGCTTCTCCTTGTTCTTTTCAGAAGAAGAGATGGGGTCGATGGCCTCAAGGTTCGGATATGGATTTCTTGAGAGAATCTTGTTCCCAACGATGCGAGAAAACTTAGGGAGTATAGGTACTGGCGTGTAGTCAAGATTCACGAGGCTGCCGTCAGCAGCATTCGGATCCATAGAGGTAAGAATCCTCTTGTAGATGTTCGTGTCCTGAGTGCCGTTAGCGTAATCTCTATTTCTCTCCCAGATCTTATTTCTCTTCCTATACAGAGACTCTGAGTCCTGCATTTTACCCCACTGACCTTCAATAGCCTTGGCATACTTCAGACCGTACTTTTTGCCCTGCTTTACATCCTGAGGAGCTAGTGGGTCTGGAAAGCTCTTGCTCTGCCTTTTATCGTTACTGTACATCAGGGATTCTGCATTTTTGCAAATATAGAAATAATCTGATTGTTAGCCTATTGGCCTATATCTCCTAAAGAATTTCTTCTCGTCAAAGTTGACAACCTCTTTCTTAGTTTTTGACTTTTGAGCACCAAGGAGAGCCAAACCAGAGCTAATCGTAAGGTCAAACTTAGTACGGTCGTTGATCTTGAATCCAATCCAATCCTCAAGAGTTTCGTTGAAATACATGTTCCCGTACTCCCCAGTCTCTCTGTGCATGCCAATGTGGTCATGTACGTATGCTTCAATGGCGTGTGCATGAGCTTGAATTACGTCCTGAGAGTTAGACGGTATACCCTTGGTCTTGACGTTGACCTTTGAGTTGGCGGCCCTCAAGTGAGAAGGCCTTGACATTAAGTAACCGTCGTAACCTCTTGATTCAAAGTATCTTGCGATACCGTACTTATTGTTCTCAATTAACAGTGGGTACCCGTAGAACACAGCTGCCATCAGGCAGTCTTCGTAGAAGATCTTAGCCAAAGGCGGACGGGACGCATACTCCAGCACAAACATGTTCGATGGATGCTCCATGTGAAACTTGTTGTACAGGTGTAGCGCTCCTTTCGACCCCCGTCCGTCGACGGTGGCGTCAAGGTCGTAGGAGTCAACCCCGCCTACCCCCAGCTCTGCATTAGGTGCAATACGTTTACCTCTCTCTTCTTTCTTGAGGTTTCTTAGATTCTCAGGCGGCATCCAGGCAATCTTGAACCTCCCCTTCGCGTCTGGCTTAAAGATGACTTTCGTGTCCTGGACACCGTCCTTCCACACGAAGTTCCCTCTGACAACAGGGTTTGGATATAGATCGTCATTATACTGGATTTGCTCATAGATCTTTCCGATGTTAAACAGGCTACCGTCAATACTATCCCGAAAGGCCTCATCCGTTGTAAACGGGAACTGCCTTGTCACCTCGTTGAGTTCCGACGGATCGCTCTTAAGACTATCTCTTTCGTTCTTAAGGTAAGTCTTAGCTCCGAATATGATGTCCTCTCCATCAAGCCCTTCTATGACTTTGTCTGGATCGTTGACAACTGGATTTCCGAACTTATCGAAGAATCCTTCTAGGGATTCAAATGCAGGGATAAAGAGTCTATACAGGCCACTCCTGGTTCTCCCATTCGCGTTCCTCTCCTCGGGGTTAGAATCCCTCCAGAGATCCTTGTACTCTTTTCCTCCCTTGTCCATCGGATTTACGGTGCTTCCCACCATTGCTTTTCCGACGATTCTTCGCCCGACGATCAAACACGTCCGTTGAATCCTCCAAGCGTCTCTTATGTCTGTAGGTTTTTCCCATTTTCCTGCCTCATCGAGATACAGGAGGTGAAGCTTTTCACCGTCATAAGCGTTGTTAGTGGTATTCTTCCAGTTTATGACCGTATTAAGAGCCTCGCCCTTCTGCGTAGTCTTATTGTTCTTCGTGATTCTCTTACTCGGCTCGCGAAAAGCCAACTCCATGCGCGGATTGGTCGTTCCATCCTGAATAGGTTTAAAGAAGAAGGGGTAGTGCCTGAACATCTGCACGACCTTCTTCATGAATATATTCTCCTGGGCGTCCTTACCAGTCTTTGACTGTATCCCCAGGAGCTTGTCTTTTACTTGTGTGGCCTCGTCAAGCAGAACGGCAGAGCAGATATTGGTGTATCCGCTCCGCCTGCACTTGGTATATAACTGCCCGATACATCGGGGGTCCGCCTCACACGCAGCTAAATGTAAGAAAATTTCTCTTTGGAACGACAGGAAGCTCGGATAACCTATGTCCATCCGAGTCCATTGGAGCATCATATAGTGCCTGCCCGTAATATATGTAGGCTTGCCCCCATTGTAAAACCAAAAGCCTTCACGCCGACGGCGAAATTCCTCTTCGATATACGGAGAAAACTTCTGCCTGAACTCCCGAGGCGTCTCGGCCCACTCATCCATACTCTTAATCCTAGACAGTTCCTCAGGCATAGTAGTCCTTTCCCACAACTGCAGGTCGTCTGGCCTTCCATGTCCTGCAATCTCTTTTTTGGGAGGCTGAGCGGGAAGTGCAATGTCCAACCCACCGATCCGAACAACTTCTCCTTTCGTACCGTGGGGGCAAATTGCGATAATATCCTGATCATCAGAATACTTGTCCATACCTATTGCTTCTAAAGCTTGGGGCCCCAGACTTTGGGTTCTTGAGCTCCATATACTTTCCGCATGGACACTTGATGTCGTGATAAGCTCCGTCTGATCCGAACTTAATGGATACTCCGCTTCTAGACTCTTCGTGCTTTTTTTCGCAGTTGCAGATGTAATCAGCCATGGATTGGTTTCATAAAATTGTTTACAGTAATAATAGCCTCGTAAAGCTGAGCGCCGTTCATCCTGTCCTGCATTCTGTTTCTTGCAGAAGTAGAGTCATCAATAAAAGGAATCAGCACGATAACTAGCAATAGTAGCCTTGAAACGAAACTAAGCATGATTATCGTCCCTGTGAAGCGTATGGCTTCTTGTAGGCCTTGGAGTTTTTGTTCTTAGACTGCTTCGTCTTTGCATGAACCCCTTTGCGCTTGACGCTTTTTGACTTGTAAGTTGACGATTGAATTTTAGCCATTTTATTGAATTTAGTACACCTGCAGGGACTCGAACCCCGAACCTGCGCATTAGAAGTGCGCTGCTCTATCCTGTTGAGCTACAGGTGCATACAGTTACCTACTGCGTCTTCGCCTAGGCCTATTGTTTGCTCTGTTCTGAGACTCGGGCTGAGGTGTTGTTTTGTCAGACGTGCCGACGTGCGCTTCGTCGAGACCATCGCCGTTACCGTATGTACCCTTACGGCGGTTGATTCGGTTCAAGTGAGCACGGTACTTCTTGGCTTTTCCGCCCTTCCCGTACTTCTCGTACTCCTTCTTATAGTCTCGCTTCTTGAGCTTCATGGTACAAATATAATAAATTGTTGGGGCGGCGGGACTTGAACCCGCGACTTCCTGTGTATAAGACAGACGCTCTAACCAACTGAACTACGCCCCAGTTGATAAGCCCATTATGCGTAGAGGGCCGCCTGACGAAAACCAACAACTCAGTCCTCGAACTCTTCGTTCCAGGATTCATCCCAGAACTTAAAATCTATCTTGTTTTTTTGATACACGATTTCTTTCCAATCATTTAGAGTATCTCTCAGCGAAACCTCCGCTGTAGTCTTTGGCTTCTTCGATCCCTCCATTTGTTTGTAGGTCTTTGATCATTTGTTCCAATCGCTGTCTTTCAACGATTAGCTCCTTGCAGTCTGTGGCTGTTTGCTTGATAGACTGAAGTTCTGCTTTACGTGCGCTCCCGTTGATCTCAGGATCAACAGGTTTCTTGACTTCGTCAATCATGTTATTGATAGCTGCTTCCATCGACTTCATGAGTCGCTCGGCAGCATCAATCGTTGTGAACTTCTTCCTCGACATAAAGAATATCTTCTGCTCGAACTCTAAAGTAATTAACGTCGTCGATAGTTATCTCGTAGTCTCGGTTCTTTTTAATGCCCACAACATCGCCAGTAGCGATCCCAAGCTCTTCAAGCCAAGGAGCGTCAAAAGCAACGCGAGCTTTGCGAACAGGAGACTCGGTAAGCTTGACCACTTCGATGAGGTCGCTTTGCTCTCCAGGCTCAGGACCTTCTTCAACAGGCGTGAGAAGAGCCCAACCGCCGAGAGTATATATGTGTCCACTTTTTGCACTCTTGTATGCGATTGCTTGGTTATTGATTGTGTGTTCAGCATCGTACCGAACCAGGAAGTGCTTATCGTGACCAGTCAGTACTTGACCCTCATTAAGTACAACTAGGTGGTGGAAGTACAAGGTGTCTCCTGGCTCTACGCCAGTATCGTGCTTAAGCGGGGCGCACACCACGGGACCCTCGGTCACTCGGTGCTTGAACTCATTCCACTTGGAGTCTACGTACAGCTCCAAGCCCCCATCGGTAGTCATCGTGTCTTTGATCTGCTTGTCTAGCTCGACAACGAATAGGTCAAGAGTCTTCATTTTTGTAGGGAAACATTTCATTTAATTTATCGCGTCGTTGATCACAGCCGCAGTCCTCTGGGCCGTATTTCTCAAGAAGCTTTTTGATTCCAGCTGCTGTAGCGATCTTCTCTACTGTATCGCCCAGTCCTTTACTCTTAGAAGTTGCAGTCATACTCTATAATACAAGGCATGTCGTCGACACACTTCCACAAAACCTGTGAGTCGTCTCTCTGCAAATATACAAGGTATCTCTTCTTATTGTACTTAAAAAGGTGTTCGTCGTCCATAATAATGGTTGAAACTTCACCCCCGCCAGCTCTCATGCCGACGTAATAAGCCATAGCATCCTTCGGGTCTCTCCCGATGATGATTTTCCGTATAAGTCCGTCCATTAGTTCAATGAAATGCCGAGGTCTCCCAGCAGGTCATCTAGATCGGGTCCACTGTTCTGCTCCTCGTAGGTATTCGATATGAATTTTATCATCTCCTCCATCTCTTCTTTAGATCCGAGATTGTAGCTGAACAAAGCTTTCATGTTGCTGGTGTCTTCATCAACGGGTTCGAGAAGACCTGTAACGACTACAGACATGACTCTCTCCCTCATATTGTAGCGCTCAATCAAAATGTCCATTTGACTGTGGAGCTGCTGCATCTCTAGTAGGAACTGGTAGTCTTCTGTATCTTCGTAATCCATCATCACTTTATTTCATGCCAAAAAGCGTAGTCTCGAAGAAGAAGCTTTTCAGAGAGTTTTCTAGATTAAATCAAAGGTACGTAAAAAAGAACTACCTCAAGAGGCTGAGAACCAGCGTCAAAGACTTCTGCAGAGAGAAGGATATCTTTGAAAAAGAGCTCATGTTTTTGCTGTGGGCATACGACCTAGAGTTCTGGACGCTGAGGTACGCCGCCGAGGACTACGACTATTCAGAAAAGAAGCTAGGCGAAAGGCTTGTGTATGAGTTAGTTAAGCAAGGTTACATCTACAAACACTTTGACAAGATGACACCTTCTCAAACGTTTGAGGATCACCTGTTTAGAGAAGAGACGAAATACAACTACAGAGTCAGGTATGCCATAACGCAAAAAGCCCGCTTGTTAGTGCAGGCTTTTTACAGATATCTAGAGGGTGATTAAGTTAGAGAGAAATCGAAGGTGCTGCTCAATGAAGTGAGGGACGTGTTTTTGTTTCCTGGGAGATATCTAGCATAGATACCGTTTGCGGCTATTTGGCCATTGTTAAAGTAAGCGTTTATGGGAACCAAAACACCTTGCTGAAAAACATCTTCATTCCAGGGGAAGAAGGGAAGTCCACTCTGACCCACGAAAACGTTTTGAGCTAAATTAAAAATATCCAGAGAAACAAGAACCTCATTTTCCCCAAGAGATATTATAGAGGTTATCTTGGGCTGGGTTTTAATTCTGACACCAGACTGGCTAACATTGGCAGATCCGTTGTCGCACCCAAGGTATTGACCTTTGTCCGATGCAACCTCTATGGTTTCGGCCAAAGAAACTGGAATCTGACTTGGGGGAGCATCTGCGTACTGAGTAAACTCAGAGATATTGGTTCTAATAAAAAGACCAGTAAGGCCAACCCTGGGGTACACAGGGAAATTGCATGGACCAAGGCTACTAGTGCTAAGCAGCCCAAGAACATCCTGCAGTGTTACGGGGCCAGTGTTGGAGCTTGCGTAGGGTGTGAGGTCAAAAGTCTGGACAGTATTCAGGGGGACGCCTGGGGCAAACCAGTCCCACACGGTGTTCTGCTTAGCAGCTCCGCCGCCGATTGCTGTAATTCTATTGCTTCCAGAACTAGGCCTTGGAGTTGTTTTTCTTCGAATTGCCATTATTTATAGGTTAGAGTCCAAGGTCTTCGGCAGTTACAACTTCTGACCACTCGGAGTTTTGCATTATGAGTGTAATATTCTCTAGTGTGTATGTGGTCTTTCCTGAAAGGAAAGAAGGGATTGGTGTTTCGTATTTAATACATGCTTTAGTTCCGTCAAGAGAATATCTAAAGTATTCCTTGCCAGAGCTAGGGAGCTGACTGATGTCAATAGATGAATCTGCAGCATCCACTTCTGATCTATCTACAATTACGTACTTAAACATGATTATGGGGTTGCTATTGCGCTAGATGGGGTAAATGTAACTCCACCTGATGGGTTAGTTGCATCTCCTGCATTACCCATTGTGTCAGAAAAGTCGTTCTCAAACCTGTAGTAATACTGAAGGTTTGAAGAAGAGGTGTAGTCACCATTGTCCGACTGCAAGTCAAACGTAGATCCACTGTTGTATATAGCGGTTACTTCTGCAGCACCAAGTTCGGCATCCCAAAGAGCTACCTCATCATAGTTACCCTTTGTGTAACCATTAAAAGACGAAGACCCAGTCATCTGAGCACCAACCGCATAATTGATCCCGCTGGATACGTCAGCAGCAGCGTGGTTGGTACCAGAAGCAAGCGTATGCGACACGGCTTCAGTCCCGTTTACGTAAAATTTGGCCAAACCTGCAGCAGCACCAACACCCTTCTTCACAGAAGCTGCAATATGAATCCAGGTTTCGCTGGCTGGTGCTGTAATAGCACCAAGGCCAGAATGTCCTGAACCGTTGTGAGTAACGCCCGTCTGGATGTAGCTCGCACCGACGTTCAAGTATCTTATCCAAAAAGCATTTGCCGTTCCAGATAGTTGATTAAATCCAAAGAGATATGAGGTGGACCATGTCTTTCGTCTAACCCAGAACGACACAGAAAAGCTATCTGAGTGGAATGCTGACACCTGGGCATCGCTGAGGCCCAGAGGCACAACATCATCCACCCCGTCAAGCTGAATAGAGTATTCGTTGCTGTAAGGAACAACTCTATTTACACCAGCTTCCTGGGATGAAGAAGAATTCATATTTAATCCTAGTCCTAGCATATCAGAGTCCTTTACCAAATATCACTTCGTAGTACGTCTTCCCCTCATCATCACGACAAGCCTTGAGACACCGACCACGATTAATCCCATCATAAACGAAAGAGACGTGAACCCAATCAGGATTATCGTCATCACCAAACTCCCAAATGAGTTGATCAAACGTAACGTTGTTGAGTATCCAACGGAAGATTTCACCGTTTGTACAGCGTCCAAATACGTCTGCGTCCAAATCAAGTGCTCTGCCTTCCACATGTTGACTGCGCTTCGAACCGCCGATAGCATCATTGAGCTCAGGCGAACGATAGCCGCTCGACACGTATATAGGACACTTGAAAGTGTCCCTAAGAGGTTGAAATACGTGCTCTGCAACCTTTCGTAAATTTTCTGTAGCCCAGTCATCAGGTGTGTTATCTATTCCAAGTCTTTTAGCCGTGTTGCTTTTTGTCACCTCGGCGAGCGACAGATTTTTTGACAGCTTCATTGTTGAGTCTGCGTTTTTCATTTTCTACTCCAGGATCCTTTCGCTTCCTGATAGGATTGAAGTAGGTTTTTTTCACTTCGTCTTAGTCAGGGATCTGTATCTCTCAACCAGTGGCTTAGCAGCTGATGTACCCTTGACCTTAGCTATCTGGGCTTCTAGCTTCTTTATCTCTGCTGAGATCTTTTTTCTGTCCGCCTCTCTTCTAGTGACACTTCTGTTGTCCCCAAGGGAGCCGCCACCGTTGTACTTCTTTACTTTCATTACGCAGCTACAAATAGTTCGACATTGCATGCGGCTGTGTTAGCCACTGCTTTAATAGAATCAATGTTTGACAGTGATGCTGTGGCAGCGCCTGCATCATCATCTGTATCCATGACCGTCTCAAACAAAACAAAGGAGTCACCAGCTGAGAGCTTAACGAAATACTCGTCGTCTCCAGAGGTCATGCGCAGTGTGATGAAGTTTGTGAGGTCCAAGTTCGTGATACGAACGTAGTCTACGCTGGAGTCAGCGAACTGACCTGCAGCCTCCGCCGTATCGAAAAGGGCCAGAGACTGTTCTGTAGTCCCCACCTTTACGATACGTTGATCCAACTGGGTGATGCCAGTCATATCAATCGTGTTCGTGGATCCTCTTTCAGATCCGTTGAGAGTGATGCTCTCCTGTATAGTTACTGTGAGTGTTGCCATTATCTAGGGAGTCTTGCTCCGAGCATCGCTCTAAGCATTTTGAAGTCTTCAGCTGTGATCTTACCGTCGTTGTTCTTGTCGAGCTTCTTCTGTCCACCGACAAGACCACCCTCTTTGAGAACCTTCATTCCGTTCTCCCCTACTCCAAAGCTACCCAGGAGTCTCATGAGGTCTCCAATACCCATGTCGGGTCTAGAGCGATCGGCCTGACGACCAGTGTATTCACCAGCACCGATTCTATCCATCAGTGACGGACCTCCGAGGTTGTCGTCGATGTTCTCTTCAGCCATGTCAATGTCCTGAATCTGTCCGAGCTGCATGTCATCAACAGACATCCCAGGTGCCCCGTAAGCATCAGAACCTGGGGTCTCCCCCATACCTCCAAAGAAACCTGCTTCACCAAGGGCCTGTTGAACCTTTCTGGCTTTCTGAGCCTTCCCCAACAAGCCTTTCAGCCCTCCCTTTCCGAGGGACTTTGCTGCAGCACCTTTAAGAGCACCGCCCTTCAAAGCACCAACAAGTGCAGGAGCTCCGAATGCTGCCCCAGCAGCCAGAGCACCAGCAGCTATGCCTTTCTTTGCTCTGTCTTTCTGTACGTTTCTGAGGTAATCGAGTCTGTCAGAGCTCTGAGGTCCGTACTCATTGAGTCTACCTTCTCTTTCGAGCTTCTTGAGGTATCTCTTCTCCTGTCTAAGTGCGCTGCCCTTGGTATCAAAAAGGCCTCTGTTGGCGAAAGCCATGTTGATGCCTCTGCCAGCGCCCTCCATATCGGAGTACTTGGCTTGAGAGTTCCCGAAGAAGCCCCCACGCCTGTATTTCTTGGTTACTTGCATGCTTGTTCCTTTGCACGCAAATATACTTACTTATTTTTAAAGGCTTCTACTTGCCTTAGCCGCCTCAAAGCAGCCAGCCTGCTCCCATAGGGCCCCCCTAGATTCCTTCCCTTCTTGCTCTGGACGTAATACCCGTCTTTCTTCTTGACAATCATTTCTGGACCCTTCTAAAGTGATCCCTTCTGTCGTCCTCACCCTTGTAATGTCCGATTTGCCACTGATCAGCCCAGTTTTCCTCGTCCTCTAAGACCTTCCTCACTGATGTCCCAGGATCTTTGGCGAAGTGTGCTGTAAAAAGCATGTCCTGAACCTCAGGATCCAACAAACTAACATCTTTCAAATCCTCATCAGATAGATCGGGCACTTGCATACCACGCTTCTCCCCAATAGACTTCAATCTGTTGTAAGCTGTCTTAGCTGTAGGGGGGTCAAACTGATAAGCACCCCTACCAACCCCCACAGGCAAGATAAAGGTCTCCCCATTCCTTTCCACCTCTACCTCTTGTCGCTGTCTGTATGGGTCTGGTGAGTCAGGACCAGCTTCAACAGTCCTTACTGCCGCCCTGAAATCCTCAAAAGGCAACCGACCCCCGTAGTTGGTCTCCAAAATGCTGTCCAGCTTGGCAAGATTCAAGTAGCTGTCACCCCCCTCCTCATGAAACTCACTCCACCCCGTAGGAACCAGCTCCCCAGAAGCCGTGTACTTGTAACCTTTAGGAGGATCCTTCTGCAATCTCACCCCCTCCTTAGCCCTAAAAACTGTTTTCATGTCTAGATACAACTATTCTCGCGCCATAAAGAATAAGGATTCATCTGCGTACACGCAAAAAAAACATCTTTGAGTGCTTTCTTTAATCTGAATCGCTTCGATGCCGTAAAGGTATAAAGGAATTTTTTGAAAGTCAATAGTCTAGTAACACTTTAAGACAAGGCTTCTAAGTTGCTGTAAACGAAAGGCTTAGAGGTTTTCGTGTGAAATTGTTTCTGAAGGCAATGACCCAAGATCACGTCGAAAAAAGAGGGGAGTAACATATACCGTGGGGATTATATATACTTACACACGCCCGACTGCACGAACCGAAACGGATTCAGCAACCCCACCCCCCTACTATCTTCGATAGTAGCGCAAATACTTTTCAGCTTTTACCTACTGACTTTCAGTCAGTTAGGTAGCTTTGGTTCTACCACTGATGCAAGACCTGCGAAGCTTGCGCCGTCTCCTGAGCGGTGGGACAATCCCTCCCAAACTCCTCTTACTGCCTTACCCCTTCCCCTCTTAGGGGAAACATTCAAGCCGATTTGGTCGGCCTTCACGATGGCTAACCTACGGAGATAACAAGTTATCTCTCAGTGCGTTAGCAGCCTCGACTTCCACTACTACTACCGAAGGTAGTGTAGTGAGGACACTGAAAGGTAGAGATATGTATTAGAATGAAAGAAACCTTTAGGTTTCATTCTAATACATTATCTCATAAACCGATGAAAAACTTCAACTTCTCCGATTGCCGTAAGGCAACCAACCAAGCCATCTTCCGTCCAACTGCGGCCCGCAAAGCAGAAGCTGTAAAGCTTCTGACTGAGGCCTTGGACTTCATCTCCAACCTCGAAGAGGTTGCCGACAAGCCTTCGAAGAAGGCTGGCAAGAAGCGTCGTCGTAAGACGACGAAGAAGGCCACTCCACAGCAACGAGTTGCTGACCGTCAAGAGAAAGCCTTCCATGGGAAGGCTGACAGCCCAGTCAAGCCTTCGAAGAAGGCTAAGACAGCTTCAGTAGAAGCTGCAAGAGAGTCAGCTAAAGCTGTCTCGGTGGCCACAGGAGCCGCTGCTAAAGCAGCGAAGAAAGCTCAGCTGAAAGCTGAGGCTGAGGCCGCTGAAGCACCGAAGGTGACTAAGCCGAAGGCTAAGGCTCAACCGAAGGTTGACGAGTCAAGAGTAGCTTCCTTGGAAGCTAAGATTGAGGCTCTCACCGCAGTGCTCGCCCTGCACATGGAGTCTTCGACTCAGCCCTCAGCTAACGAAGTTAGCTTGGACGAACTCCCCTTCGAGCTCTAATCCTTTAGGATTAGTTTAATTGATAACCCTTAATTCATTGAAAATGAATCACTTAGTTTCTGACCTTGATATCGAAGATATCAGCCAAATCACTGCTTCCTACCCGCAGGGCACGACGCTCGACCATGCGACCTTCAGCGAAGCTGTCGACTTTCTTGACTCCTTCGTTGATAACGAAGAGGACGGCGACAAACTCCGAATGCTGTGGGACTTGCAAGGTCTGAAAGACCTCCTGCGTGACGCAACAGCAGGCGCTGTGGAGATTACCATCTCCCGAAGCTTGCTTGCCCTTGGAAGCGGTTGCTCCATCGGCTAACCTCTTAGAGTATCTTGATATATACACTCTCTTCATTTATGAAGAGTGTATATATCTTAGATACCTCTTGACTCAACATTTTCAAACTTCAATTCAAACCCCTTTGCTATGCAGACATTTGCAGCTACCCGCCGTCAGCTTATCGCTGACCTCCTCGACCTTCACCTCTCCTTCGACGCAGTGCGTGCCACCTCCGAGTGGGACGAACTCACCTGCCTTGAGCAGATGACCTTGGAGGACTTGATTGAGATGTAATCTCAATTACAGGTACACTGATGAGCCTTGAGTAGGCGAAACACCCCCTTGGGGTGTCTGTATCAAACTTCAAACTTCATCTACGATGACAATCAAATCCTTATACTTCCTCGTTCAAGAGAGCGAGGGCTTCAGCGTCCGAGCCAACGACCTCCTCACCTATGCGGCCAAAGAGGGCTACGCAGTCGGTGGTGCAGAGCCAGCGGTGGGCGTGTTCAAGTGCAAGAACGACGACCTTTCGTTCCGAATCTTCAACAGAGAAATCAACAGACTTCAGTCGGTGGTGACTGACCCCAACCAAGTCATAGGTGCGTGGGTAGACGTGGTCGAAGACCCCAAGGGGGTGGCCTACCTCGAACTCTCTGACGTAGTCAAGTCGAAGCAAGTGGCTCTCGAACTTGCCCGAGCACGTGGTGAGAAAGCCATCTACGATTTCGCTAACTCTGAATCCATCTACCTGTGAACGTGTGGGAACGCTACCCCGAGCGGGGCACGATGAGCGATGGCCTCCCCAAGTCGGTACCAACCGACGAGTACCGAATGGTCTTCTACTACGGCTTTGACCGAGATGACTGGGACGCACTCACGTTCAAGGCGAACTCGATCGGGCACGCAAGGGAGCGGGCACTCGACCTTGTCCCTGACGGACACCG
>Ga0070754_10000470_pt1 | contig 37524 bp, 29 predicted proteins | sample VirMetDEL_Sep_01_FD_75181 | JGI IMG/M metagenome (GOLD analysis project Ga0070754, IMG submission 75181) | Aqueous microbial communities from the Delaware River and Bay under freshwater to marine salinity gradient to study organic matter... | ecosystem: Environmental > Aquatic > Marine >...
CGCTGCAGGCGACGCAGAAAACCTATTTGAAGATCAACGGGCTGTCGCTGTTCGGCATGCTCTGACCGAGGTAGCGTGAATGAAGATTGGCAAGCAGCTCCCCGCTGTTTCCGCAATCAACCCGCAGGAGCGTCGCGAGGCGCTGCTGCGGGATGCGCCTGCGCCGCTGCGTGCCGGTGCGCCGGCTGAAACGCCGCACACCGAGACGACGCCCAGCAAGAACACCAGCTTCAGCCTGCAGCTCAATCAGCAGCTGTCCTCGATGCAGTCGGCCGACAGCTACCTGGGCGATCTGCAGACGCGCTTGTCGCAACTCAAGCTCAGCCTCAGTCGTCAGATCAGCTCGCCGCAGCCCAACGGCGAGGAAAGCATTCGCCAGACCGTGCAGCAGGTTGGTGAGTTGCTCAAAGAGCGCAGCAAACGCTCCGGCAATTCTCTGGACGCCAATCTCAAGCTGCGACTGACCGAGCCGGTCCGCAGCCGCTTCAGCCTGCAAGGGCTGGAGTCGCTGGAAAAGATTCGCCAGTCAGGCCGCGAGACACTGCTGTTCAGCGGCGGTCGCCAACTGGCCGAGCCGGTGGCCGTGGTGCTCGACGATGAGATGAGCGACGAGCAGATTCTGCGCCGGTTCAACGGCAGCCTGGGCCAGGCCGGTATTCGCGCCGAACTGGACCCGAACGGCGAACTGAAGTTTTCCGCCCGAGAAGGCGACTGGCAGAAGCTCAAGGGCCAGCTGGCGGTGCAGGGCGAGGGCAAGCTGTTCGACCAGGGCCGATACGTTCGCGTGCAGAGCGAGGACGAGCAACTGCTGAGCTTCCCCGAAGAGCTGCAGCTCGATTCCTTCCGCGAGCTGCGCCGTCTGCTCGACTCGGTCGTCGCCGGGCTCGACAAGGTCACCTCGCTGCGCGAGCAGCTGAGCAACCGCCAGCAGGAAATCCGCGAATTCCTCGCCCGTCAGGCTCATGCCGATGAGAAGCAGTGGGCGATGGACTTCTCCCGCTCGGTGTTCAACCTGATGCAGCGCAGCCCTTCCAGCTACGCGGCAGTCACCCAGACCGTCGTGGCTCAGGCGACCATCAGTCGCTTCGCGGTGGTCAGTCTGCTCTCCTGATCGGTGCTGCGCCGGGCTGCTTACGGCCCGGTGCGATCGATGAATTTCACATCCGAAGGTCGCCCCATCGGCAACGTCTGCACGGTATCGCCCAGCTTGCCGCTGTCGGGATCGCGTGCCAGAACTACCAGTGCATCGCTCTTCTGGTTGGCAATGATCATGAACTGGCCGCTCGGGTCGATGGCGAACTCCCGCGGCTCGCGGCCCTCACTGTCGCGCTGCTGGATCTCGCGCAGATTGTCGTTCTCCTCGATGGCGAAGACCATGATGCGGTTCTTCTCGGAGCGGTCGCTGACGTAGAGGAAGCGGCCGTCCCGTGAGGGATGGATGGCGCCGGGCGAATGCAGACTGACGTCGCCGCCTGCGGCCAGATCGACCAGCTGACGCTGCACCAGGCTGCCATCGACATGATCGAAGCGCGCGACCTGAGCGCTCAGCTCCAGCGTCGCGTAGGCCTGGCTGCCGTCCGGGCTGAACACCAGATGACGCGGGCCGCTGCCGTCCGGCAGGCTGATGAAGGCCGGGTCGGCTGGCGACAACGGGCGCTCGGCGTTGGTCGGGTCGTAGTGATAGACGAAGATCTTGTCGGCGCCCAAGTCGCTAACGAACAGCGTCTTGCCGTTGGGCGACACCACCGCAGAGTGCACGTGGGACGATTGCTGGCGCTTCGGGTGCACTTCGCTGGCCTTGTGGGTCGCGATCTGGGTGACCGGCAAAAGCGTCCCATCCTTGGCTAGCGGGACCACCGCGAGGCTGCCACCCGGGTTTGCGCGCGACCCGTAGTTGGAGACGAACAGATAACGCCCGTCGCGGCTCTGGCTCAGGTGCGTGGGTTCGTCGCCCAGGGTGACCTGCTGTTCCAGCACCGACAACTTGCCACTGGTCGGCGCCAGGATGAACGCGCTGACCCGACCCACCGGATCAGGATGGCCCGGCCCGTTCTCGTTTACCGTATAGAGCCGGTTGCGGTTGAGATCCAGCGTCAACCAGGACGGGTTGTGGGTCCGCACGACCTGTAGCGGTTGCGGTTCGATCTGGCCGCTCTCAGCATCGAACTGCATGCGATAAATCCCTTCGCTGTTTCCTTCGCTGGTGTAGCTACCGATCAATATCTGATGCATGGGGGCCGCTGCTCCGCTGGTACAAATGGCTAGGAGTGCCGCGGCTATGCCGTGGCGAAAGGTGCGTGGTTCGTGCATGCCTGCATCCTTTTAATGGCGGCGCGTGGCTGGGAGCCGTTCTTGCCTGTGGATCGTCTTTGACCAACTTACTGACGGTACGTTGTGAAGCTCCCTGCCGAACTGCGTAGGGCGATCTGTGTCATTTCTCTGACTAGACCATTGCCCAAGCGAAAAGCTCGGGCATTATGACGGGGCCAATCCCACCAGACTTCATCCCGAACCCTTCCGGGCACTGACTCTTATCAGCGTGGCTTATCTCTCATGGAACTACCTGCTTACCTTCAGTCGCTCCAGGAACGCACGGCCGCCGTCGTTGAAGCCGAAATCGCGCCGCGCTCTTCTCAGGTGGATCAGGCCGCTCAGTGGCCAGCCCATTCGATGAAGGCGCTTGGCGAAGCAGGGCTGCTGGGGCTGATGGTGCCAGCCGCGCTCGGCGGCCATGGCCAAGGACTACTGGGGTTGAGCGTGATTACCGAAGCCATCGGGCGGGCTTGTCCGTCGTCTGCGCTGTGTTTCGGCATGCACTGCGTGGGCACGGCGGTTATCGCCGCCAAGGCTACCGAGTTCCAGCAGGAGCACTATCTGCGGGCCATCGCTGAAGGGCGTCACATCACCACGCTGGCGTTGTCCGAGCATGGTTCCGGTGCGCATTTCTACGTCCCCCAGACCCGAATCGAGGATACCGGCCAGCATTTTCTCGTCGACGGCACCAAGCAGTTCGTTACCAATGGCGGACACGCCGACTCTTATGTTGTTTCCTCGGTCGCGAGTTCGGACAGTGATGCTGGCGACTTCAGCTGTCTGATTGTTGATTCCGACAGCGCTGGCATGAACTGGCTCGATCCCTGGCGGGGTTTCGGCATGCGCGGCAACTCATCGCGTCCGCTGCATCTGGATCGGGTGCAGGTGAGGCACGAAAATCTGCTCGGAGAAGAGGGCGACCAGGTCTGGTATGTCTTTGAGGTAGTCGCGCCGTTCTTTCTGATGGCCATGGCCGGCACCTATCTCGGCCTGGCTCAGGCTGCGCTCGACGTTACCGGTGAGCATTTGCGTGCGCGGCGTTATACCCATTCGGGCGAATCGTTGCGCGATATCGAATCGATGCAGACGCGTTACGCCGAAATGTGGATGGCGGTTGAGAAGACCCGTGCGCTGATTCGCGAGGCGAGTCGGCGCGGCGACATGAACCATCCCGAGGCGCTGCCGTTCATCCTCTCCTGCAAGGCTGACGCCGGTGATACGGTGGTGCGAGTCACCAACGAGGCGATGACGCTCTGTGGTGGAGCTGCGTACCGGGAGAACAGCCGCATCGGCCAAATGCTGCGTGACGCCCGTGCCGCTCACATCATGAGTCCTACGACCGATCTGTTGAAACTCTGGGCAGGCCGTAGCTTGCTCGGCCTGCCACTGCTTTGAAGAGGACCGAGGCCGTGCAATCGCTGCTCTTGCTCACCGCCGTGGCAAATCAGGAAGCACCGCGCCGCATGCTTGAAGACATTGCGGTAGGGCAGCAATTACGGCTGGATATCCTTGACCAATCATCATTAAACGAGCGGCTCCAGACAGAAGATGAACCCTCGCTGGTGCTGCTGGCACCTGGGCTTGGCAAGACGTTGTCGCTGGCCCGCGCGGTGCGCAAGCGATGGCCGCAATGCGAGCTGATTTTTCTCTGCCTGCCGGGCGGCGTCGATACGCTTCGTCAGTCGTTCGGTATCGCACCGCTCATTGGGACGCACTGGTCCATCGCCGAGATGGAGCGTGACCAGCTCGCCCGTGAAGTGGCTCGCTCGCTGAACGCGGGGCGGCGGCGTAGCAAGCTGCGAACCACGCTGGACCGTGCCAATGCGACGATTGCCAAACCCCGTATGGAGTTCGAAGGCATATCGCAGCGTCGGCTGAATGCCGATTACTACGTGCACAACATCATCGACGCCGCCCGTGATGCCATTGTCGGGCTAGATACCACGCTTGAGGTGTTGTACTGGAGTGCTGGCGCTTGCGAGTTGTTCCGGCTCTCTGCTCGTGACACCGTCGGGCGACAGGCCGAGCAGCTGCCGTTCTGGTCGGAAGCGCTGGTAACCGCGGTGCGCCAGGTGTTGTCGGGTAGCGGTACGCAAAGCCATGAATGCAGCTGCGTAGTTGGGGAAGTCGAGCTGGCCCTCGAGGTCAACGTCTCGGCAGTGAGTGGTGGCGATGGTTTGGCCGTGGGCGCGTCCCTGACTATCCGCGACATTACGGCCCTGGCCGCGGAACGCCGCGCCAACGCAGAGCGGGGGCGTCAGCTGAGCGAGGAGCGCCAGCACCTGCATCGGCTGTTTGAACAGGCGCCCGGCTTCATCGCCATCACTCAGGGTCCGCAGCACGTTGTTGAGATCGCCAATCGCTCGTTTCACCAGCTCGTTGGGTTACGTGACGTGATCGGCCTGCCCGCTGCAGTCGTGTTTCCTCAGATTGAGGGACAGGACGTTGGCAGCCTGTTGCAACGGGTCTACATCACCAGGCGGCCCTACGTGGGTCGCGGCACGCCAATATTGGTCACTCGTGCTGGCGAAGAGCAGCCGCGCAGAGGCTATGTCGATTTCGTCTTCCAGCCGGTGCTGTCCGAGCAGGATCAGCTCACTGGCGTTTTCTGTCAGGGCCATGATGTAACTCAGCAGGTACTGGCGCAGCTGGCGCTGCAGCGCTCACAAGAGGACCTGCAAGCGCTGGTGGACGAACGGACCCGGGAGCTGGAGCAGAGCCGTCATGCGCTCTACCAGTCGCAGAAATTGGAAGCCATCGGCAAGCTGACCGGGGGTGTGGCCCATGATTTCAATAACGTGCTTCAGGTCGTCAGCGGCAATCTACAGCTGTTGCGTCCGCTGCTGAGCGGCAATCGCCTTGGTACCGGCCGGCTCGATGCAGCGACCGGCGCAGTCGACAGGGGTGCCAAGCTGGCGGCGGAGTTGCTTGCCTTTGCCCGCAAACAGCCTTTGCGTCCGGCGCCCACGCAACTGGCCCGTCTGGTACGCAACATGGATGCACTGCTGCGCCAGGCACTTGGCGAGGCGATCGAGATCGAGACGGCCGTTGCCGGCGGGCTGTGGACCACCATGGTGGACCCGCACCAGCTTGAAAACGTCGTGCTCAACCTGGCGATCAACGCCCGCGACGCCATGCAGGCCAGCGGCAAGCTGACGCTGGAACTGAGCAACGCGATGCTTGACGAGCTGTATACCCAGACCCAAATCGATGTCGAGCCCGGACAGTACGTGCTGCTGGCCGTTTCCGATACCGGCTCGGGCATGTCAGCGCAAACCCTCGAGCATGCGTTCGAACCCTTTTACACCACCAAGCCCGAGGGCGAGGGCACCGGCCTCGGCCTCAGCATGGCTTACGGGTTTGCCAAGCAGAGTGGCGGACACATACGGATCTACAGCGAGCCCGGCAGCGGCACCACAGTGAAGCTGTATCTGCCGCGAACCGAACAGCCGGAAGTCCTAGCCGTGCCACTGCCGGTCGGGCCGGCTGTGGGTGGCGACGAAACCATTTTGGTGGTCGAGGATGACCTGGCGGTGCAGGGCACAGTCGTCGAGCTGCTCAATGGGCTCGGCTATCAGGTGCTGCGGGCCAACGACGCGCAGAGTGCCCTGAGCATCCTGCAAAGTGGCCTGCGCATCGATGTTTTGTTCACCGACGTGGTCATGCCCGGCGCGCTCAGCACGACTGAGCTGGCACGACAGGCCAAGCTCTTGCTGCCCGATATCGCTGTTCTCTTTACCTCCGGCTACACGCGTAACGCCATCGTCCACGGCGGCAAGCTCGATACCGGCGTCGAGCTGCTGAGCAAGCCGTACCGGCAGGAAGAGCTGGCGCGCAAACTGCGGCAATTGCTGGCATCTCGACAGGCCCCGGCGCTTCCTCCCGAAGCGGTGCGGCCAGCGGTATTGGTGGTCGAAGACCAGCTGCAGCTGCTAGCCCTGACCTGCGAGATGGTTCAGGAGCTGGGGCTGACCGCAGAGGGCTTTCCTTCGGCCGAAGCAGCACTACCAGCCCTGCGCGAGAAGCACTTTGAGTACCTGTTGGTCGACGTGAACCTCCCAGGCATGTCCGGCCCCGAGTTTGCCAGGCTCGCCTTGCAAGAACAGCCGAAGTTGCAGGTCGTGTTGCTCTCTGGCGAAGGTGCGGTGGAAACCAGCATTCCGGCACGCTCGTTGGGCAAGCCCTATACCTTCGAGCAGCTCGAGGCGATCCTCAAGGGCTGAGTTTTTTCAGCAAGCTGTCGATTTCCGGCACGGCCAGACGACCAGTACACAAGAGAAGCCGCTGCCGAGGAAGCTGCGATGCGCTATCTGTGCCTGGTCTACCTAAACGAAGACGCCGTGGCGGCACTGCCGCCAGGCGTTCACGCCGCGCTCGATGCCGAATGCTGTGAGTACCACGCGCAGCTGCGGCACAGCGGCGAGCTGGTCGTCGGCGAAGCCCTGCAGCCAGTGTCGAGCACCACCACCGTGCGCCGACAAGGCGACCGCCTGCTTCTGCACGACGGGCCAGTGCGCGACGGGCACGAGCAGCCCGCGGCCATCTATCTGTTCGAGACCCAGGACCTTAACGGCGCGATCCGTCTGGCATCCCGCCTGCCATCGGCGCGGTTGGGTTGCGTCGAGGTGCATGCGCTGGAGGCGCGAGCGCCGCCTTGAGTGCCAACGACTGTGATCGGCCCGAACCATCGACCCCGAGGATTACGACATGAACAACCTTACCCAAACGCAGGACGAAGCCCGGATCCGCCAACTCACCGAAACCTTCCAGCAGGCCGCCGTGCGCAAGGATCTGGACACCATCATGGCGCAGTACGCCGCAGACGTACGGGCCTTCGATGCGGTTGGCCCGCTGCAATTCAAAAGCGCCGAGGCGTACCGCCAACACTGGCAGAGCTGCTTTGATTTTTGTCAGGGCGAAGGCTTTTTCGACATCAGTGAGCTCGAGATCAACGTCAGCGGCGACCTGGCCTATAGTCATTTCCTGAACCACTGCGGCGGCACCGATGAAAAAGGTGACATGCAGTCTGGCTGGATGCGTGGCAGCCGTTGCTGGCGTCGGCAGGACGGTGATTGGAAGGTCGTCCATGAGCATTTCTCGATGCCATTCGACATGGCCAGCGGGCAAGTCGACTTCGGCATCGAACCCGAGCCACAAGTTGGCGTAGCCAACTGATCGGCACGTCCGTCCCGTCGCCGCTGCAGGATGGCAGCAGCCGGCGGGCACTAATGGAGAATGCGATGAAATACCTGTGTCTGGTCTATTACGACGAGCGGCGCGTGGATTCGATGACCGACGACCAGTGGGCGGCGCTGGTCGAGCAATGCATTGCCAATGGTGATCGTCTGAAGGAGAGCGGCCACTTCATTGCGGGCGAGCCTTTGCAGTCGGTGCGTACCGCCAAAACGGTGCGGGTCCGCGAGGGCGCGGTTTCGGTCGTCGACGGCCCGTTCGCCGAAACCCGCGAGCAGTTGGCGGGCTTCTATCTGCTCGAAGCGCAGGACCTGGATGAAGCCCTGCGCCTGGCGGCAAAGATCCCACCCGCGCAGCTGGGCAGTATCGAAGTTCGCCCGTTGCGCCAGTTACCTGATCGTTAATCGATGCCTGAGCGGGGCAGGTCGACACCAACCGATCATGTCGGTAACGGGCCGACTCTGGCCGAAATCGACAGTCTTTACCGCACTCAATCGCGGCGGGTGTTGGCGACGCTGATTCGTTTGTTGGGTGATTTCGAACTGGCCGAAGAAGCCTTGCACGACGCCTTTATCGCAGCGGTGCAGCAGTGGTCGCGTGATGGTCTGCCCTCCAATCCCCGTGCCTGGCTGGTCTCGGCGGGTCGCTTCAAGGCCATCGACGGGCTGCGCCGGCGGGCACGTTTCGATGCATCGCTGAGCCTGTTGGCCGATCAGCTGGACAGCCATGAAGAACCCGAATGGGAGCATGAAGACCTCGAAGACGATCGCCTGCGACTGATCTTCACCTGCTGCCACCCGGCGTTACCGGCCGATGCGCAGGTGGCGCTGACGCTGCGTGAGGTCTGCGATCTCAAGACCGAAGAGATCGCGCGAGCCTTCTTCGTCTCCCCCAGCACCATTGCCCAGCGCATCGTGCGGGCCAAGCAGAAGATCCGCGATGCGGGGATTCCCTACCGGGTGCCCACACGCGAAGAGCTGCCGGCTCGACTGGATAACGTGTTGCGGGTGATCTATCTGGTCTTCAACGAAGGCTATTCCGCCTCCAGCGGCAGCGCGCTGACCCGTGCAGACCTCAGCGCGGAGGCCATCCGTCTCGGTCGTTTGCTGCTTGAGCTGTTGCCGGACCCCGAACTGATGGGGTTGCTGGCGCTGATGCTGCTGCATGACTCGCGTCGCGCCGCGCGTACCGATGAGGCGGGCGAGCTGGTGCGCCTCGACGATCAGGATCGCAGCCGCTGGAATCAGACGCAGATCGCCGAAGGTGCCGAGCTGGTGCAGCGTTCACTCGCCTCCAGGCGCTTTGGTCCTTACACCGTTCAGGCCGCCATCGTCGCCGTACACGCTGAGGCCGCATCTTCAGCTCAGACTGATTGGGCGCAGATTGTTGGGCTCTATGACCTGTTGCTGCGCATCAGCCCGTCGCCGGTCATCGAGCTCAATCGCGCGGTGGCGCTGGCGATGCGTGACGGTGCCACGGTCGGGCTGGCCGCGATCGACAGATTGCTGGCCCGCGGCGAACTGCGTGACTACCACCTGCTGCACGCCGCCCGCGCTGACTTCTGTCGCCAACTGGGCCGTCTGGACGAGGCCCGCGAGGCCTACCGAACCGCGTTGGCCTTGGCTCAGCTGGAGCCGGAAAAGCGCTTTTTGCAGCAGCGGCTCAATGAGTTGGATACCGAGCCGCGTGAGGCTTGAAGGCGATCGCGAGCAAGCTCGCTCCTACAGGGGCTTGCTGTGCATCCGCGCGGGGTTATTCATCCCGACGGCTTTCTGCGATTAACGTTGCAGCGCACGAAGCATGCCTGCACCCGGCTCAAGGTCACATTCGCACAAGCTTTCGTTGGAGCCAGCTTGCTGGCGAAGCGGGCCTCCCCAATGTGTACTAAGGATCCGCGAGCAAGCTCGCTCTACGGGTGTGACTTTGCCGGAGAGTGCATCTTCAGCTCCTTCCTCGGGTCTAGGCGCTTCACCGGCGTTCACGACGAGAACCGAATTGCCGTACAGGGTGCAGGTGAGGGCAGTTTCCGGGGTAGGGATAGTCAGCGGAGTCGAGGTTATGGCCGCGATCAACTGCCCTGTACTGATCGCTTTCCGCCTGCTATCGCTGCACCTCAGGGCCCGCTTATCGTAGGAGCGAGCTTTGCTCGCGATCCGCTGCTGCACGGTGTGACGGTGATGGCCAGCAACGACTCGGCGTGCCTTGGCTTCTACAAAAGCGTGCAGGCTGATCGGCCCCGATCTTGGTTCCCTTGGCAATACTTAACCCTCTGCAGCGCCGGCGGGCAGGTAATCGCTGCGGCTCAGCCCGTGGCGTTGCATCTTTTCGTTGAGCGTGCGGCGGGGCAGCTGCAGTTGCGCCATGACTTCGCTGATGTTGCCTTTGTGCTGTTGCAGGGCGCTGTGCAGGCACTGGGCTTCGAAGGCTTCCATCTGGTCGGCCAGTGACGTGCCGGTGATGGCTGTCGGGGGCGTGGCGGGTGGAGGTGGCGTCAGGCCCAGGGCGTGGCGCTCGGCGGCGTTGATCAGTTCGCGCACGTTGCCGGGCCAGTCGTGGGTGAGCAGCTGCGCCAGTTCGGCCGGGCTGGCCGGGACCGGATCGCGGCCGTGGCGCTGTGCGGCCTGGGTGGAGAAGTGATCGAACAACAGGGGAATGTCCTCGCGGCGATCACGCAGCGGCGGGATGTGCAGTTCGGCGACGTTCAGGCGGTACAACAGATCCTCACGGAAGCGCCCACCACGCACCTCTTCCAGCAGGTCCGGCTTGGACGCGCTGATCACGCGCAGGTCGACCTCGATGCTGCGGTTCGAGCCCAGCCGTTCCAGCGTTTTTTCCTGCAGGACGCGCAGCAGCTTGACCTGCTGGGCCAGCGGCATGCTCTCGATCTCGTCGAGAAACAGGGTGCCGCCGTGGGCATGCTCGATGCGGCCGATGCGTTTGCCCTGGGCGCCGGTGAACGCGCCGCTCTCGTGGCCGAATAGCTCGCTTTCGAAGATGGTTTCCGGAATCGCCGCGCAATTGAGCGCGACGAAGGGGTTGCGCGCCCGCGGGCTGAAATCATGCAGGCAGCGCGCAACCTGCTCCTTGCCGCTCCCGGTGTCGCCGCGAATCAGCACGTTGACGTCTGTGCCCGCCAGTTCCAGCACCTGGCGGCGAAGGTTCTCCATCGTCCGCGAGACGCCCAGCAGCATCGATTCGATGCGGCCTTTGCGGGTGAACTGTTCCCGCAACTGCCGGTTCTTGCAGACCAGCCGGCGCTTATCCTGGGCGCGACGGACACTGTCGAGCAGGCGCTCCGGGGTGAAGGGTTTCTCGATGAAATCGTAGGCACCCTGGCGCAGCGCCTGGACCGCCATCGGCACATCGCCGTGGCCGGTCACCATTATCACCGGCAGCTCCGGGTCCAGCGCCACCAGCTTCTCCAGCAGGCCAAGGCCGTCCAGGTCCGGCATGCGCACATCGCTGATCAGCACACCGGGAAAGCCCCGGTCGACGATGGCCAGGGCTTCCTGGGCGCGTGCGCAGGTACGCACACTGAAGCCCGACAGCTCCAGCCACTGCTGCACCGCCTGGCGAATCGCCGCTTCGTCATCGATGAAGATCACCTGACCGCTCATGTTTCACTCCTCCTGTGAGTGGCCAGTCTACTCGTCGCCATGCGATTCGGCCGCCGGCAGATGCAGCTCGAATACCGCGCCCTGCGCATCGTTGTGTACGCTGAGGCTGCCGCCAAGATCGCGCACGATGCCGTAGGAGACGGCAAGGCCGAGGCCGAGCCCGTGGCCGACCGGTTTGGTGGTGAAGAACGGCTCGAAGACCTGATCCAGATGCTCGTCAGCGATGCCACCACCGCTGTCGGCGACACTCAGCGTCCAGCCGTCGCCCTGCGGCTGGCAGAGGATGCGCAGCGTTTTGGTCTCGGCATTGCACATGGCGTCCAGCGCGTTGGTCAGCAGGTTGATCAGCACCTGCTCCAGGCGAATTGCATCGCCATTGACCCAGGCCTCAAGCGGTACCTGACAGATCACCTCAACCCCTTCGCTACGAATACGCGGGCCGAGCAATTGCAGCGCCTGGTCCAGTACCTCGGCCAGGCTCAGTTGTTGGCGCAGCCCGGCGGGGCTCTTGCGCGCGAAGGTCTTCAGGTGACTGGTCAGCGCGGCCATGCGTTCGAGCAGGCCTTCGACCTGGCCGATGCCTTCGCGCACGGCGTCGGTGCGGCCACTGTCCAGCAGCAACCGCTGGCTGGCCAGTTGCATCCGCAGGGCGGTCAGTGGCTGGTTGATTTCGTGGGCGAGGGCGGCTGACATCTGCCCCAGCGCGGCCATGCGCGCGGCATGCACCAGTTCATCCTGTGCCGTGTTCAGCTCGCGGGTACGTTCCTCTACCAGGCGCTCCAGCTCGTTTCGGCTGCGTCGCTCCACACGCAGGGTCTTGCGTCGCTGGGCCAGGTACAAGAGCAGGAACGCGAGTGTCATCCAGACGCCCGCCGCGGCCAGGCGATAGCTGCGGACGTTGGCGGCCACCAGTTGCGGCTCCTGCAGCAGGTGCAGGGTCCAGTCTTCCTCCGGCAGCGCCAGGCGTTGCCAGAGGTAGTCGCGGCGGCCATCGGGCCCGTCGACCAGGCGCCGCTCGCTGTTATCGGCGATACGCTGCAGGCTTTGGCTGGCCAGCGGCTGCAGGTTCTGTTCGGCGTAGCGGCGGACCGCGACGAGGCGGTCGCGCACGGCGTCGCTGAGCGGGCGCAGGTAACGGAAGCGCCAGGCCGGACGGTTGGTCAGGATGACGATGTCCAGCGAGTCGGAGATCAGCAGGATGCCGGATTGCCCGACCCATTCGCGCTGCATGTCTTCGAGTTCGAGCTTGACCACCAGCACGCCGATCACCTCGCCGTCGGCATTCTTGACCGAGCTGGAGAGGAAATAGCCGGGGATGCCGGTTGTTACGCCGACGGCGAAGTAGCGGCCCGAGTCGTTGGCCACCGCATCGATGAAATAGGGCCGAAAGGCGTAGTTGTTACCGACGAAGCTGCTCCAGTCGCGCCAGTTGCTGGCCGCCAGGGTTTCGCCATGGCGGTCGAGCAGGTACAGCACCGACGAACCTGCGGCCTGATTCTGCTCCTCCAGTCGATGATTGAGCTGCTCACGCAGGGCCTGGTCGCTGGGGTTGTTCAGCAGCGCCTGAATGTCACTGTCGAGCGCCAGCAGCGCGGGCACCGAGCGGAAGCGTTGCACCTGGGTGTGGATCGCTTGGGCGTACAGCTCCAGCTGGCCGGCAGCCTCTTGGCTGCGTTCGGTCCAGGCACGCTGCTCGGCGATGCGCCCGGCCCAATACATGCTCAGCAGTAGCCCGGCCAGAATAAGCGAGGTGATCAGGGCGACGCGGTAGCGGCTGGTCTGGGCTGGCATGGTCGGCTCGCGATAGTGGAATCGCATGGTAAAGCGCGGCACACGTTGGATTCCAATACCTGTACATCTTTTGGGTAATGTACAGGACTGGTTGAATGGTGGCACGATAATGCCGTGTCGTCCGAAATGTTGACCGGCTAGCAGGGACGACAGGTTACAGCGAGATCAGCTCTACCTACCGTTGCGTACTGTCGTCTAGAGGCGCCCATGCTGAAGAAAATTCCTGCCAATGCGGTGCGTTTAGGCATGTATCTCCACGCATTCGAAGGCAGCTGGCTTTCGCATCCGTTCTGGAAAAATAAGTTCATCCTCGACGATCCTGAAGATGTGCAGCGTCTGCGCCAGAGCGGGCTGACGGCCGTTTGGATCGATACCAGCAAGGGCCTCGATGTCGTCGATCCGGCGGTGGTGCTGTCCACGACGCCGGCCTCAACTCCTCCGCCTGAAGCGCCGACCGCTCCGGTCGTGGCGCGCTGCAGTGCGCGTGATGAACTGCAGCGTGCTGCCCGCGTGCTCAGCCGTTCGAAGAAGGCGATCACCGAACTGTTCAACGAGGCACGGCTGGGCAATGCGATCAACGTCGAAAGCTGCCTGCCGTTGGTGGCGGAGATCAACGACTCGTTGGCGCGCAACAGCTCGGCGCTGATCGGCCTGGCGCGGCTCAAGCACAAGGACGAATACACCTACATGCACTCGGTGGCCGTTTGCGCCCTGATGGTATCGCTGGCCCGGCAGCTCGGTCTGAGCGAAGACCTCGTGCGTGAGGCCGGGCTGGCGGGGTTGTTACACGACGTGGGCAAGATGGCCATGCCAGTGGAGGTACTGAACAAACCCGGCAGCCTGACCGATGCCGAATTCGTCGTGATGCGCAGCCATCCCGAGCGGGGGCATGCGCTGCTGCTGGCAGCAGGGTCAATTCCCGCATCCGCACTGGACGTCTGTTTGCACCATCATGAGAAATACGACGGCAGCGGCTATCCGCATAGCGTGCAAGGCGAGGCCATCAGCCTGTTCGCGCGGATGGGTGCGGTCTGCGATGTATACGACGCCATTACCTCCAACCGTCCTTATAAGAAGGCATGGAACCCGGCGGAATCGCTGGCCCGCATGGCGCAATGGACCGGCCACTTCGATACCCAGGTGTTTCACGCCTTCGTACGCTCGGTGGGCATCTATCCGCTCGGCTCCTTGGTGCGGCTGGAATCCGGCCGGCTCGGTGTGGTGATCGACCAGCACACGGAAAAACTCACCGAACCGCTGGTGCGAGTGTTCTTCTCGGCGAAGGCCAAGACGCCAATCCAGCAGCTGGACCTGGACCTCTCTCGGCCGGGGGCGAATGACCGCATAGTGGGCCGGGAAGATCCTGCTCAGTGGGGCTTCGGCAACCTCGATGACTTCTGGCGGTAGGCCGGTCATGCCGGCCTTGGAGGCGCTCGACCAGATCCGTCGGGCGCGTCGGGGGCGACGGCGGAGGCTCGGACGGCCGCTGTGGGTCGCGCCAGGCGGCTTGCTGCGCTATCATCCGCGGCCTGTTTTCAGCGGCTTCGAGCTGTCGAAGCCCGCCACCGAGTAAATTCTGTCGCATGATCTGGCTGCCCAGTCCGCCTTAGCGCAATGCCCCCGCCTCGCCGCGATCGCCTGTAATCGGATGCGGGCGAACACGGCTGCGCGCCACTTCGCATGTGTGCGAATCGCACGTTAATCGAATTCAGAAACTAGCCTTGTATCAACCGCGTGCCGCCTCCGGCCTGCCGGCGATGCCTTTGCTCCGGAAATCACCATGCTTCATTCACTGAAACAAAACTGGTTCTGCAACATTCGTGGCGACGTGCTCGCCGGTCTCGTCGTAGCCCTGGCATTGATTCCGGAAGCGATCGCCTTCTCGATCATCGCTGGGGTCGACCCTCGCGTCGGCCTTTATGCCTCGTTCTGCATCGCCGTGGTGATTGCCTTCGTGGGTGGCCGTCCGGGCATGATTTCCGCCGCCACCGGGGCGATGGCGCTGCTGATGGTGACGCTGGTGCGCGAGCACGGCCTGCAATACCTGCTGGCGGCGACGCTGCTCTGTGGTGTGCTGCAGATTGGCGCGGGCTATCTGCGCCTCGGCTCGCTGATGCGCTTCGTCTCGCGCTCGGTAGTCACCGGCTTCGTCAACGCACTGGCGATTCTGATCTTCATGGCGCAGCTGCCGGAACTAACGAACGTCACCTGGCACGTCTACGCCATGACCGCCGCCGGGCTCGGCATCATCTACCTGTTCCCCTACGTACCGACGATCGGCCGGATCATTCCGTCGCCGCTGGTGTGCATCCTGACGCTGACCGCCGTAGCCATGTACCTCGGCCTGGATATCCGCACCGTGGCTGACATGGGCGATCTGCCGGATACCTTGCCGATTTTCCTCTGGCCCGAAGTGCCGCTGAATTTCGAGACCCTCGCGATCATCTTCCCGTACTCGGCCGCGCTGGCCGTGGTCGGCCTGCTGGAGTCGCTGATGACGGCGACCATCGTGGACGACCTGACCGACACCGGAAGCGACAAGAACCGCGAGTGCAAAGGCCAGGGTGTGGCCAATATCGTCTCGGGCATGTTCGGTGGCATGGCCGGCTGCGCGATGATCGGCCAGTCGGTGATCAACGTGAAATCTGGCGGTCGCACTCGGCTGTCGACCCTGATCGCCGGTGTCGTGCTGCTGCTGATGGTGGTCTTCTTGAGCGACTGGGTCGGCCAGATCCCCATGGCGGCGTTGGTTGCCGTGATGATCATGGTCTCCATCGGCACCTTCAGCTGGGATTCGCTGCGCAACCTGAAACGCTACCCGCTGTCGACCAACATCGTGATGGTGGTCACCGTGGTGGTGGTGGTCTTCACCCACAACCTGGCGTACGGCGTGCTGGCGGGTGTGCTGCTGGCAGCGCTGTTCTTCGCCAACAAGGTCGGCCACTACCTGCGTATCGATTCGCAACTGGACGCCGAAGACAACCAGCGTACCTACCGGGTGGTGGGCCAGGTGTTCTTCAGCTCGTCCGACAAATTCACCGCCGCGTTCGACTTCAAGGAAGCGCTTTCCCGGGTCATCATCGACCTGACCCATGCGCATTTCTGGGACATCACCGCGGTTGCCGCGCTTGATAAGGTCGTCGTCAAGCTTCGCCGTGAAGGTACCGAGGTCGAAGTGCTGGGGTTGAATGAAGCCAGCGCGACCATCGTCGACCGCTTCGGTGTGCATGACAAACCCGACGCCATCGACGAGCTGATGAGCCACTGACCAGGAGCACAACAATGAACAACGTATTGGCTTGCATCGACGGTTCCCCACAAGCTGCGGCCGTCTGCGATTGCGCCGCCTGGGCCAGCCTGCAGCTGGATGCACCGCTGACCTTGCTGCATGTGCTCGACCAGCAGCAATACCCGGCAGCTGGCAACCTCAGCGGCATCATTGGCCTCGGTAGCCGCGAGTACCTGCTCGAAGAACTCGCCGCGCTGGATGAGAAGCGCAGCAAGCTGGCGCTCGAGGAAGGCCGGATGATGCTCGACTCAGCCAAGCAGCGCGTCGTGACTGCCGTGGTGATGCAACCGGACGTCCGCCAGCGCCATGGCGACCTAGTGGAAAGTCTGCGCGAGCTGGAGTCCGACACGCGCCTGCTGGTGATCGGCAAGCAGGGTGAGGACAGCGGCACCGACCTGCACCTCATCGGCAGCCAGCTGGAAAGCGTGATTCGTACCTTGCACCGGCCGATCCTGGTCACCCCCGCGAGCTTCTCTGTGCCCAACAGCGTCATGCTCGCCTTCGATGGCAGCGCTACCACCCGCAAGGGCGTAGAAATGCTGGCCTCCAGTCCGCTGTTCAAAGGCATACCGATCCATCTGGTGATGGTAGGCGAAGATACCGGTGACAGCCGGGCAGTGTTGGAGTCCGCGCGCGATGCGCTGACGGCGGCAGGCTTCGAGGTGCACATCGCGATTCGTGCCGGCGAAGTTGGACCGACCTTGCATGCCTACCAGGCCGAACATGGCATCGGGCTGCTGGTGATGGGCGCTTATGGGCACTCACGGATTCGCCAGTTCCTCGTTGGCAGTACGACCACCAGCATGATTCGCTCGACCACCACGCCACTGCTGCTGTTGCGCTGATTGGCGTTAGGCCGCCAGTAAAGCAGGCGTCTTACCGCCAGGGCAGGCCCGTTTCGCCAGTTGACCGGTGTGGCGCCGGAACAGGTAGATGCAACCGGGTCTGGCTGTCGGATGAAGCGTGCGGGCAATCAACCGACTTGCCTGAAATAAGAAGCCCACCGTTGCTCGGTGGGCTTTTTCGTTGGCCAGGGCGCGGCGCGGGCATTCGTTAACGGTAGATGTCTGCCCGCGACCAAGGCAATTCATGTCCGCCATCAGGCAAGGGTTTACTCGCCAGGATTTGATGCAGGTTGATCCAGTTGCGGCGAAAGCCATAGGCACAGCCGGCCAGATACACCCGCCAGATGCGCAAGGCGCGTTCTGGAACCATCCGCTGCGCCTCTTGCAAGCGCGATTCCAACCGCTCGCTCCAGAACTGCAGGGTACGTGCGTAATGCAGGCGCAGGCTCTCCACATCGACGATTTCAAGCCCTGATTCGCTGATGCAGGCACCGATGCTCGTCAAATGCGGCAGCTCGCCGTGGGGGAACACGTATTGGTCGATGAACTCGCCCGCGCCATGGGAAACCGGCCGGCCATCGGTGTGCCGTGAGGTGATGCCATGGTTGAGGACCAAGCCGCCTGGGCGAACCACCGCGGACAGCTGTTGGCAATACAGCGGCATATTGGCGTGCCCGACATGCTCGAACATGCCGACACTGACCACTTTGTCGAACTGTCCGTCCTGGGGTAAGTCTCGATAGTCCATCAGCTCAATCTGGACGCGATCTTCCAGCCCCTCGGCCGCGACCCGTTCACGCCCGAGCTTCAGCTGTTCAGCGCTGAGTGTTATGCCGAGCACCTGTGCCCCGTATTCACGAGCGGCAAACCGCGCCAGACCACCCCAGCCACAACCGACATCCAGCAGCCGATCGCCGGGCTGCAGGCGCAACTTGCGACACAGGTGCCGGAGCTTGGCCTGCTGCGCCTGATCGAGGTCTTCGCTGCCCGTCTCGAAATAGCCGCAGGAGTAGACCATGTCGCGGTCGAGCCAGAGCTGATAGAACTCGTTGGACAGGTCGTAGTGATAGGAAATCGCCTCGGCGTCAGTGGCCTTGTCATGGGCTTCACGAACCGGCAGCTGCGAATGTTGGTCGCCCAGTGCCCGGCTGATCTCGTCGCCGATGCGGATCACCTCTTCCAGCGGGCCGTGGAGATCGACTTTGCCTTCGACGTAAGCGCCGCCAAGCAAGGCCAGGCTGGGGTGGGCCAGCTGCGGAATCAGATTGGGATCCTTGATCTCCAGTGTCACGCTGGGGGCGGGCCCGAGATCGAGCTCGTTGCCGTCCCAGAGCCGCAGACGCAACGGCAACTCCAATTCTCGCAAGGTAGGAAGCAATGTGGCCAACATGCTCGTTCTCCTGGATTTGGCGTGCATGAAAGCCTAGCCCAGCTTTTTTCCGCTTGCGCTCCATCGGCCGATGGTTTCGGCTATCGGGAGATGGACGGAAATGATTGGAGCAATGTTAGGAGTGACGGCTGTTTGCGAAAGCCTTCGCGCCAGATGCAGTGGGCTTTGCAGGCGCTAACCTGTCGCTAGAGCGACAGCGATAAACCTGTTTCGTGTACTCCTGTTGGAACCTACGGCCTGTTTGGCGTGCGAACAATAAAAGGCAAAGTGATGACCGATTTCGACTGGCATAGCGATTCGATAACGAACGAAACAGTGGTGAACGCTAGCTATAGAAACACGCAGAACGTACGAAGGTTCATGGCCGAGGCTTGCGGGCCTGATTTCAAGTTCGACCGTGATTTTATGGGCTGGATAAAGGATGGAACATCCAAAACCATGGGGCAGGTGGCCTGCGAGTGGCTGCGGCGTCATGAGCGCTGACGCGCTGCCCGGTTAACGAGGCTGCTTCAAAGATGGCGGAAGGCAGTGGGAGTCGAACCCACCCAGCAACGGCTGCCGCCCCCAACCGGGTTTGAAGCCCGGCCGCACCACCGGGTGCGATTGCCTTCCGAGAAAATTTGACCTGTTGGTCATAAGCGTTTGACAGCCTACCTGAGCTCAGTGTCCGAGGCCAAGGCGCTGTCGCGCCGCACCTTGCGTTCGTTGCCGAACCGACGGGTAAGGCCGATGCGGTCGAAATGTTCGAGCAGTTGGATGCTGCGTTTACGGCCCAGCTGGATCTGGTCGCGGAAAGCGGCGGCGCGGATCACGCCGGACTGGCGCTCCATGTCCAGTACCTGGCTGGCCAGTTGGCGGATCGTTGCATCGGGATAGAAGAGGTCTTTGACGACCTGCTGCAACTCGCCGATGCGCGAAAGCTTGCGCAGCAGGTGCCGGATGCGCTCTTCCTCGACGTTCAGTGCGCTGGCCAGGTCGCGGACCCAGGGCGGGTTGAAACGCGCCGCTTCGAGCAATGGCCAGAGCCGGGCCTTCAGGGCTTCTTCTTCCTCGCTCAGGCGAACCCGGTGTCCGGGAAGGTGCAGCCACGGGCCGCTGGCTTCGATGGTGCCAACCGCCAGCAGGCTTTCCAGCAGTGCTAGGTAGGCCGGTCGCTCAAGCTGAGGTAGGGCGTAGCGGCGCAGGCGATCACGATCCGGTCCAAGCTCGTCCGGTTGGGTTTCGTGAAAGCGTTGCAGAGCCGCTACCAGGCTTTGACCGAGGTAATCCCAGGTGCCGCGTTCGAACAGCCTCGGGCCCAGCCGCGTATCAATCTCCAGCGCATCGTCTGGCAGTTGCCAGGTCTGCCGGGGGCGATTGAATTGCCGCTCCAGCAAGGCGGGGTCCAAACCGTTGAGGGCGCTTGGCAGCAGCCCCGGCAAAATGTCTTCCAGTGTGTCGCCGGCCAGCGCGCGCAGCACCGCCAGGCGCGCCTGACGGTGTCGATTGCGTGGCGGTGCGGAAGGGTCGAGGACGCGGCCGCCGCCAAGGGTGCGCTGGGCGGATTGATCGCGCAGCACCACGCGGTCGCCATGCACGGCATGTGCGGGTGCATTGAGCAGCAACTGCACATGCACGTGCCCACCGGGAGCCAGACATTCGCCTTCTAGCAGGGCGATACGGCCGGTGACATCCTGGGCGCCCAGGTGGACGTGTACCGGTGTCCAATGGCGCAGCTCACGCGTTTCGCTGGGAAGGAGCGTGAATTCGATGTCGATACGCTGGCTGCCGGCGTGCAGTTCGGGCGTCACCAGCCAATCGCCGCGCCTGATATCAGCCACCGAGAGCCGCTCACCGCTGAGGTTGAGGGCGACGCGCTGGCCAGCCTTAGCCTCGTGGGCCTTCTGACTCTGCGCATGCAGCCCGCGGACGCGGACCCTGCGGCCGGATGGCCCCAGACTCAGTTCGTCACCCACCTTGACGCGACCTGCGAAGGCGGTGCCGGTCACGACCACGCCAGCGCCAGTCACGCTGAACGCCCGGTCGATGGAGAGGCGGAAATGCCCGTCTTCGCGGCGCGCGCGCACTTCGCTGGCCTGCTCGAGCAACTGGGCGCGAAGCGCGTCAACGCCTTCGCCGGACACGCTGGACACCGGAAGGATCGGCGCGCCGCAGAGCGGCCCAGCCTCCAGCAGTGCTTCGACTTGCAGCTGCACTTCGGCGATGCGCGATGGCTCGACCCGGTCGATTTTGGTCAGTGCCACCAGTGCCCGGCGGATGCCCAGCAGCTCGACGATGGCTAGGTGCTCGCGGGTCTGCGGCATCACGCCGTCATCTGCGTCGACGACCAGCAGCACGCAGTCGATACCGCAGGCCCCGGCAAGCATGTTATGCACGAAGCGTTCGTGACCGGGTACGTCGATGAAACCGGTCAGGTCGGGTTCGCCCAGTGAGGCGTAGAGGTAGCCGAGATCAATGGTAATGCCGCGCAGACGTTCTTCCTGGCGCCGGTCGCCGGCCTGCCCGGTCAACGCCTGGAGCAGGGCCGTCTTGCCGTGGTCGATGTGTCCCGCGGTGCCGATGATCATGATGCCAGCGCCTGCTCGAGGTGCGGCAGTTGTCTGAGAAATGCCGGCTCGTCATCCAGCTGGCGCAAGTCGAGCCAGAGCGCGTCGTCGGCGACTCGACCCAGAATCGGGATTGGCAGGTCACGCAGTGCCTCTTCTAACATCCGCAGGTTGCGGCCACGCAGACGCCTGGGTTGTTGCGGGCGAATGCACAAGGCGGCGCTTGGCAGGCGCGCCACGGGTTGTGCACCACTGCCGATCATGCCGAGGGCGTCTTCAACCGCGACCTGCCAGGACCCGCCCAAGGCGCCGGTCAGCGCCGGTGCCAGGCGTTCGGCCTGGCTGCGGATGTCCGGCTGCGGACGGCTGAGCAGGCGCAGGCTGGTCAGTCGTTCACCGAGGCGATCCGGATCGCGATAGAGGTTGAGCACCGCTTCCAGTGCGGCAAGGGTCAGCTTGTCGACGCGCAGGGCGCGTTTGAGCGGATTTTTCTTGATCTTCTGGATCAGCTCGCGGCTGCCGACGATCAGCCCTGATTGCGGGCCGCCGAGCAACTTGTCGCCGCTGAAGGTGACGATGTCGGCACCGTCGCGCAGGGCGTCCTGCACGGTGGGCTCCTTGGGCAGGCCCCAGCGCGAAAGGTCGACCAGGCTGCCGCTGCCGAGGTCTTCTAGTAGCGGCAGACCGTGCGCATGGGCAATCTGCGCCAGCTCGGCGGTAGCGACGCTGGCGGTGAAGCCCTGCACGCTGTAATTGCTGGTGTGCACGCGCATCAGCAACCCACTGTGGGGGTTAATCGCGGCTTCGTAATCCTTGGCGTGGGTGCGGTTGGTGGTGCCCACTTCGTGCAGCTTTACCCCGGCGCGGGCCATGATGTCGGGGATGCGAAAGGCGCCGCCGATCTCGATCAGCTCGCCGCGGGAAATGATGCCTTCCTTGCGTGCGCCAAGGCTGTTCAGCGCAAGCAGCACGGCGGCGGCGTTGTTGTTCACCACGGTGACGGCTTCAGCGCCGGTCAAGTCGCAGATCAGGCCTTCGATGAGGTCGTCGCGGTCGCCGCGCTTGCCCGTCGCCAGGTCGAACTCCAGGTTCAGCGGATAGCGCGCCGCCAGAGCGATCGCCTCGATGGCTTCATCCGGCAGCAGCGCGCGGCCGAGGTTGGTATGCAGCACCGTGCCAGTCAGGTTAAAGACGCGGCGCACTCGGCTGCGGTGCTGATTGGCGAGCCGTTCGCCCGCGCGGCCTGCAAGCACTGCTTCGGACAGCTCCAGCGCCGCCAGCTGACCGTGGCGGGCCGGTTCCCGCAATTCATCGAGCAGATCGCGCAGGGTGCCGAGCAGGGCGTCGCGGCCATAACGCTGTTGCAGTGGCGCACAGGCGGGAGCGCGCAGCAGTTTGTCGACGGAAGGTAGGCGAACGCTATTCATCGTGGGTGTACCCAGTACTGGCGTGCGGTGAACACACCGCCCTGGCTACAGCAGTGGCGCCAACCCTTATTTCGATGCTGCCTGACACGCAGGACCTCTCGACTATTGCTGTTATGCGAACAGCATAGACGTCCATTTGCTGGCAGGGTTCAGATGGCCTCGCCAGGATGGGCAAGGGTTGGAACCGGTGGGGGTGTGTTGGGTGGGTGTGCTGACAGGCGCTGTAGGGCCGGCTCTATTCAGCCATGGGCGCGGTCGGGGAGGGCTGCTCGACCCCTGGCCGGTTCGTTGCGCTCAGGAAGCAAAGCAAGCGCGCAATAAAAAGCCCCGCCGTGCGGCGGGGCTTTTATCAAACGACTCTGTGCGTAGCGGAGTCGCGTCAAACCTCAACTCAGGCGTTCTGGCGGATACCGGCCACCAGCCAAGGCTGGTTCTCGCCCTGTGCACGCTCCATGCGCCAGCTTTCGCTGAACGGCTCGCCCTGGTCGAAGCGTGAGTTCTTCGACACGCCTACGAAGGTCAGGGTGGCGACGGTCTTGTCGGCTTGATCATCCACGCCATCGAGCTGAATCTGCAGGTCGTCAACGTAGGTGGATTGATAGGCATCGCCAATCTCGGCACGTTCGCGCTGGAGGAATTCGAACAGCTGCGGCGTGACGAACTCGCTGATCTTGTCCATCTCGTTGGCATCCCAGTGCTGCTGCAGCGAGATGAAATGTTCGCGAGCGGCTGCCACGAAGTTCTGCTCGTTGAACCAGGCCGGTGCGTTGATCACCGGTGCGGCAGCCGGACGTGTAGCGCTAGCGCCGCCGAAAATCGATTGCTGGGCGGGCATTTCGCGCTGCATCGGTGCGTTTCCGTGTCCGGCCATGGCCGGTTGCTGCTGGCGACGACGCGCCGCAAGGAATCGGAACAACAGGAAGGCGATGCCGCCGAAGATCAGGATGTCCATGAACTGGATGCCTTCGAAGCCATCTCCCATGAACATCGAAGCCAACAGGCCACCTGCGGCGAGACCGGCCAGCGGGCCGAGCCAACGCGACGCGCCACTGGCAGCTGCGGGAGTTTGACGGCCAGCCTGGTTGGGCGCCGCTTGAGTTTGTTGGGGTGCCTGGCGAGTCTGATGGCTGGGCGCCGAGCCGAAGCTCTTGCCGCCGCCGAAGCGCTTGGCGTGGACGTCAAGGCTGAAGGTCAGGCTGATACACAGCGCCATGAATATGCTGAGCACACGTTGCATTTGGTATTCCTGAGTAATGAACAAACTGAGCGGATGGTGCACGGCCCGGCGCGGGCGCGCCAGTTGTAGAGTGTTTCGGGCTTTTGCTTCGTTGCGCTTGCCGGCTCACCGACAAGCGCAACGGATCGTCTGACTCAACGCCAGTTGTACAGCTCTTTCTCGGAGATTTCATGCATCGGCTTGACCTGCGCCTGGAAGGCCTTCATCGAGGCCCAGATGCGGCCATTCAGCTCGCTTTGTGCGGCCAGTTCGCCGAGGACGACGTCGGACTGCTCGCGCATGGCGTTCAGCACCTCGTCAGGGAAGCGCTTGAGTTGCGTACCTTGTTGCTTGAGCTGCTCGAGCGCCATGGCGTTGTTATAAACGTAATCGTCGATCATGTCGCGGCTGGCGGCACCGGCCGCCTCGGTGAGGATGGCGCGCAAGTCGTCCGGCAGGGTGTCGAGCGCCTTCTGGTTGATCAACAGCTCCAGCACAGCCTGGGGTTCCTGCCAGCCGGGGTAGTAGTAGTACTTGGCGGCCTTGTGCAGACCAAAGGCGAGGTCGTTGTACGGGCTGACCCAGTCGGTGGCATCGATCGCGCCGGTTTGTAGCGCGGTGAACACTTCGCCGCCAGGCATGTTGACGGTGGTCGCGCCGAGACGGGTCAGCACTTCGCCGCCCAGGCCTGGGGTGCGGATCTTCAGGCCCTGCAGGTCCTGCAGCGAGTTGATTTCCTTGTTGAACCAACCGCCCATCTGCATGCCGGTGTTACCCACGACCATCGGCTTGACGCCGTAGGGTGCGTAGGCTTCGTCCCAGAACGCCTGGCCGCCGCCGCGGGTCAGCCAGGCGTTCATTTCGCTGGTCGACAGGCCGAACGGTACCGAGGTGAAGAATTGCGCGGTGGGCACCTTGCCCTTCCAGTAGTAGGCCGCGCCATGGCCTAGCTCGGCGGTACCGCGCGAGACGGCATCGAACACTTCGAGCGGAGGGACCAGCTCACCGCCAGCGTAGACCTTGATGGTCAACCGGCCGTCGCTCATGGTGTTGACGCGTTCGGCCAGGCGCTGGGCGGCAGTGCCCAGGCCCGGGTAGTTCTTCGGCCAGGCGGTGACCATTTTCCAGTTGTAGGTCTCGGGTGCTTCGCTGGCGGCGGCCTTCGGCTCGGCGGAGGGTTCGACTTTCTTTTCGTCGTTGCAGCCTGCGAGGCTGAGGGAGGCAAGCAGGGCAGCGGCGGCACCAAACAAGTGACGGCGTTTCATGAATGGCTATTTCCTTTGGCGAATTTTATTAGTATCGGTATAGGTTGACGTAAACGTCATAGCGGTTCCAGTTTGGCATAACTGAGCATCAACCACTTGCTTCCTTCACTTTCGAAATTCACCTGCACCCGCGCTTGGGCGCCGGAGCCTTCGAAGTTGAGGATGGTGCCTTCGCCAAACAGCGAATGGCGGACGCGCTGACCGAGGTTGAACGGGGTATCCGGCACATTGGCGCCGTCGAACAGCGAGCCGCCACCCATGCCGCGTGTGTTGAAGCTGCGGCTGACTGTATTGCTCAGACGGACTTCGCTGATCAGCGCTGGCGGCAATTCGCGGATGAAGCGCGAGATTTTATTGTAGGTCTCGCTCCCGTAGAGCCGACGGGTTTCTGCGTAGGTGACGATCAGCTGCTGCATGGCGCGGGTGATGCCGACGTAGGCCAGGCGGCGCTCCTCTTCCAAGCGGCCCGGTTCTTCCAGGCTCATCTTGTGCGGGAACAGGCCTTCTTCCATGCCGACCAGGAACACCAACGGAAACTCCAGGCCCTTGGCGCTGTGCAGGGTCATCAGCTGCACGCTGTCTTCGTGGTCGCCGGCCTGCTGTTCGCCGGCCTCCAGCGAGGCGTGATCGAGGAAGGCGGCGAGCGGGGTTTGCTCGTCTTCCTGGTCTTCGCTGTAGTTGTCGAAGGCGCGCGCAGCGGAGACCAGTTCCTCAAGGTTTTCCACCCGTGCCTGGGCTTTCTCACCTTTCTCGTCACGGTGGTAGGCCAGCAGGCCGGACTGTTCGATGACCAGCTGCGCCATGCTGTGCAGCTGCATGCCCTCGACCTTCAGCGCGAGGGTGTCGATCAGCTCGACGAAGCCGTTCAGCGCGCTCGCCGCGCGGCCCGACACCACCTTGGTGCCGACCGCCTGATGCAGCGCGGCCCACATCGAGCTTTCCTGCTGCCGGGCCAGCTGGCGAAGGCATTCGACGGTCTTCTCGCCGATGCCACGGGCCGGCACGTTGATTACCCGCTCCAGCGCCGCATCGTTGTCCCGTGCCTGAATCAGGCGCAGGTAGGCCATGGCGTTCTTGATCTCGGCGCGCTCGAAGAAGCGCTGGCCGCCGTAGATCCGATAGGGGATGCGTTCACGCAGCAAGGCTTCTTCGAGTACCCGCGACTGGGTGTTGGAGCGATAGAGGATGGCGATCTCGCTGCGGCTCATGCCGTCGCGGATCGCTTTCTCGATGCTCTCGACCACGTAGCGCGCTTCGTCGTGTTCATTGAACGCGGCATACAGGCTGATCGGCTCGCCTTCGCAGCCCTCGGTCCACAGTTCCTTGCCCAGACGGCCCTGGTTGTTGGCGATCAGCGCGTTGGCCGCCTTGAGGATGCAGGCGGTGGAGCGGTAGTTCTGTTCCAGGCGGATGGTTACGGCGTCCTGGAAGTCTTCGCTGAACTGATGCAGGTTTTCGACCCGTGCGCCGCGCCAGCCGTAGATCGACTGGTCATCGTCACCCACCACCATCAGGCTGTCGCCGCCCTTGGCCAGCAAACGCAACCAGGCGTACTGAACGGCGTTGGTGTCCTGGAACTCGTCCACCAGGATGTGGCGGAAGCGGCGCTGGTAATGATCGAGCAGGCCCGGGTTGTCGCGCCACAGATCCAGCGCGCGCAACAGCAGCTCGGAAAAATCGATGACGCCGGCGCGGGCGCAGGCTTCTTCGTAGGCCTGGTAGATGCTCAGCATCGTCGCCAGAAACAGGTCGCCGCTGGGCTGGATGTGCTTGGGCCGCAGACCTTCGTCCTTCTGTCCGTTGATCCACCACTGGGCCTGGCGTGCCGGCCAGCGCTGCTCGTCAAGACCGAGCTCGCGGATCACACGCTTGACCAGGCGCTGCTGGTCGTCCGAATCGAGGATCTGGAAGTTCTGCGCCAGCTTCGCTTCCTGCCAGTGAGCACGCAGCAAGCGGTGCGCAAGGCCGTGGAAGGTGCCGACCCACATGCCCTGCGGGTTGACCTTCATCAGCTGCTCGATGCGCTGGCGCATCTCGGCGGCGGCCTTGTTGGTAAAGGTTACTGAAAGGATCGAGTGCAAAGATGCGCGCTCGACCTGGTGCAGCCAGGCGATGCGGTGCACCAATACGCGGGTCTTGCCCGAGCCGGCACCAGCGAGGACCAATTGACGACCCAGCGGCGCGGCCACGGCCTGGCGCTGGGCATCGTTAAGGGAGTTCAGGAGGAGAGAGAGATCGTCATGCATGGGCGCCATTCTAGCCGGAAATCCGGCCGACCCGCTCGTGCAACGGAAGGGCGCCAGTCAAGCCATGGGCAGACAGAGGGCTTGGTTGGGGGGACAGAACCGCGCCGGGAGCCGGGGCGGGTTGTGGTCATCGACCTGTTGAAAATCTATCTGATCGATACCAGCGTATCGTCATCCACGGTCTTTGGTCGGAGAGACGATGACCAGACGCTAGCGTCGTGCCATTATCGAGGCGTGCTGAATGCACGCCTACCGCTCCAGACATCCATTACAAGAACAACCCGATGACCGATTCCGCACAAGCCAATCCGTCGGCGTCAATGGCCATGGAGGACCACGCCGCTTTCAATCTTGCAGAGATGGATCAGCGGGCCGAGCGCACGCGGCTGCTCTATGAGGGCTCGCGGCTCGCACTGCTGCTGATGATCATCACCAGCCTGGTATTCCCCGCCGTACTCTGGGCGGAAGGACCGAAGCTGCAATTGGCGATCTGGTCGGGTGTGACCTTTGCAATCGCCCTGCTGAGGCTGCAGCAGACGCGCAGCTTCGCCAAGGCCAGCGCCGAGGAGCAGCAGCATCCCCGCTGGTATCGATCCTTTCTGATGGCCAGTGTCGCCAGCGCGGTGACCCTGGACTACGCCATCATCGAGCTGGCCCTAGACGGGCCGTTCCTGCAACAAACGGTACTGCTCGGTTCGCTTGCCTCGGTGTTTTTTGCAGGCTGCGTGGCCTGCGGTGTATCGCTCCGCGCGTTCGGCGCCTTTGCCATTCCCGGGCTGCTTCCCGCTGCGGCGGTGCTGCTGGGCAGCGGCGAGCCCCATCTGCAGGGTTGGGGGCTGCTGGCGGCAATCGTGCTGCTGACGCTGAGCATGATTGCCTGGCAAATGAACCGGCTGGTGACGGCCAGCCTGGCGCAACGTCTGCACAACCAGTTGCTGATTCGGCGATTGCAACGGATGCGCGGTGAAGCTACCGAGCTGAATGGCGAGCTTGCCCGGGAGATCGAGCAGCGGCGCCATGCCGAGGGCCGGATGCGAGAGGCCTTCGACGGGCTCGAACGGCGGGTGATTGAGCGCACCGCCGCGCTTCGTGAAAGCGAGGCTCGCTTGAGCCTGGCGCTGGAAGCCAGTGAGCTGGGCATGTGGGACTGGGACATGGCCAACGGTGAGGTCCATCACTCGAGGATGGACGTGGTTTTTGGTGTCGGCCTGAGTGATCGACTGCTGCTGGCCGATCAGCAGCGTCCCGAAGTGCACCCCGAAGATGGCCCGCGTGTACGCCAGGACATGATCGACCACTTGAAGGGCAAGACCGAAAGCTATGCCGTGCAATACCGGGCCATGCTCAACGACGGCAGTTCGATTTGGATCGAAGACCGCGGGCGTGTCACCGAGCGTGATGCTAACGGCCGGGCCTTGCGCATGATCGGTACCCGGCGAGACATCAGCGAGAGCCATCGTCAGGCCGAACAATTGCGGTTGGCGGCCACGGTGTTCGAAGCGGCAGGTGAGGGCATGGCGATCATGGATCCCGAATTCCACCTGCTGGCAGTCAACCAGGCCTGCTGCACGCTGTCCGGTTTCAGCCGAGAAGAACTGATCGGAAGAAGCGTCGCCCTGCTGGCGAGTTCCGAGGACAGCCGTCAGCAATATTCGGCTATTCGCGAAAGCCTGGCGCAGCACGGTATCTGGCAAGGCGAGCTGATCGAGACCCGCAAGAATGGCGAGGTCTACCCGCAATGGGCACAGATGCGAGTGGTGCACGACCGACACGGCAACATCACCAACGTGGTCGCGTTCGTTTCCGATCTCAGCGTCAGACGCCAGGTCGAGGAACGTCTGCGTTACCTGACCCACTTCGACGAACTCACCGGACTGGCCAATCGCAGCTTGCTCAAGGAGCGTCTGCACAGTGCCTGCGAGCGTAGCCGTTGCAGCAATCGCGGGCTGGCGGTTTTGTATATCGATTTGGACCGTTTCAAGACGCTCAATGAAAGCCTTGGGCACGAGGCGGCTGATCAGCTGTTGCGTGAGGTCTCCCGCCGTCTGTCCCACACGCTGTCGGACGCCGACACCATTGCCCGTTTATCCGGTGACGAGTTCGTGGTGGTGCTCGAAGGTTACGGCAGCCTTGCCAGCCTGGCGCACAGCGGCAGCCGCTTGCTGTCGCGCATCAGCAAACCCATTCGGCTCGACGATCAGGAACTGGTCATCACCGCGTCCATCGGTGTCAGCCTGATGCCAGACAACTCGCGCGAGGCGACCTCGCTGCTGTTGCAGGCGAACATGGCCATGCAACATGCCAAACATCTCGGCGGCAACACCCTGCAGTTCTTCACCGAGCGCTTGCAGGTGTCGAGCCTGGAAAATCTCAAGCTGGAGAACCAACTCCGTCGCGCACTCGAGGAAGGCCAGCTGGAAGTCTTCTATCAACCGCGACTGAACGTGGCGGAAGACAGCCTGGATGCGGCCGAAGCACTGGTGCGCTGGCGGCATCCGCAGAAAGGCCTGATTGCGCCAGGCTTTTTCATTCCCCTGGCCGAGGAAACCGGGCTGATCATCCCGCTGGGTGAGTTTGTTCTGCGCGAAGCCTGCCGGCAGGCGCGTCAATGGCAACTCGATGGACTGGCCGCCATTCGGGTGTCGGTGAACCTGTCCGTCAAACAGTTGCGCCAGGGCAATTTCGTCAGCCTGGTGCGACAGGTACTGGAAGAGACAGGGTTGCCCGCGGACCGGCTCGAGCTGGAACTGACCGAAAGTCAGCTGCTCGATGACATCGACAACGCGATCAACATCAGCCGCCAACTGCGCGCGCTTGGCGTGAAGCTGGCGATCGATGATTTCGGCACCGGCTATTCCTCGCTCAGCTACCTCAAGCGTTTCCCGGTGGATTACGTGAAGATCGACCGCTCGTTCATTTCCGAACTGGATCAGGTCGGCGAAGACTCGGCCATCGTCCGCGCCATCATCGCGATGGTTCACAGCCTGGAGCTGAAGGTGGTCGCCGAAGGCGTCGAGACACAGGCGCAGGCGGACTTCCTCAAAGCTCACGGCTGCGACGAAATGCAGGGTTACCTGATCAGCCGTCCGGTGCCGGCTGACGAGTTCGTGGAGCTATTGGTCTGAGGACTGCTTCGTAGGGTGGGCTTCAGCCCACCAGCAATTGGGGTGGCGCAGAGGCAGGGCATGTAGGGTGGGCTTCAGCCCACCAGCGGTTAGGGTGGCGTAGCCCAAGCGGTGGGCTGAAGCCCACCCTACAAGGATCTAGCGGTTAGCCGCGGGTGGTGGTGCCTTCCAGTTCGCGCATCAGCAATGCATGCTGAAGGTCGACATCCTCCGGCACCGGCAGGTGAAGTACGTGACCGTCTCCGGGCGCCACATCGACACGTTCGCCGCGCTTGTTTTCCAGTGCGTCCAAGCGAAAATTCAGGTTGCCTTGCGGGGTCATCAACTCCAGGCGGTCGCCGACGGCGAAGCGGTTCTTGACGATCACTTCGGCCAGCCCGTTGCGCCGTTCGCCGGTCATCTCCCCGACGAATTGCTGGCGCTCCGACAGCGAAAAGCCTCGCTCATAGTTCTGGTATTCGTCATGTACGTGACGACGCAGGAAGCCTTCGGTGTAGCCGCGGTGCGCGAGCGATTCCAAGGTGTCCATCAGTGACTTGTCGAAGGGTCTACCTGCAACCGCATCGTCGATTGCCTTGCGGTAGACCTGTGCGGTGCGCGCCACGTAGTAGTGGGATTTGGTCCTGCCTTCGATCTTCAGCGAATGCACGCCCATCTTCACCAGCCGCTCGACATGCTGCACGGCGCGCAGGTCCTTGGAGTTCATAATGTAGGTGCCGTGTTCGTCTTCGAAGGCTTCCATCAGCTCGCCGGGGCGGCTGCTGTCTTCGAGCAGGAACACCTGATCGGTAGGCGCGCCGGCGCCAAGAGTAGGCTGGGTGGCGCCTGCTCCAAGCTGCTGCACGGGGATCGGTTGATACTGCTGGACGATATTGCCCAGCTCGTCTTCCTTGCCTTCGTGCGCCTTGTATTCCCAGCGGCAGGCGTTGGTGCAGGAACCCTGGTTGGGGTCGCGCTTGTTGATGTAGCCGGAGAGCAGGCAGCGCCCGGAATAGGCCATGCACAGCGCGCCGTGAACGAAGACCTCCAGCTCGATACCCGGCACCTTTTCACGGATCTCGGCGATTTCTTCCAGCGACAGTTCACGCGAAAGAATGGCGCGGGTCAGACCCTGCTGACGCCAGAACTCGACGCTCGCCCAGTTCACCGCATTGGCTTGAACCGACAGGTGAATGGTCATCTCGGGAAAGTGCTGGCGCACCAGCATGATCAGGCCTGGGTCGGACATGATCAGGGCGTCCGGTCCCATCGCCACTACCGGCTCGAGATCCTTGATGAACGTACGCAATTTGGCGTTGTGCGGCGCAATGTTGACCACCACGTAGAACTGCTTGCCTTGGGCATGCGCCTCGTCGATGCCCAGGCGCAGGTTGGCGTGGTCGAACTCGTTGTTGCGCACGCGCAGGCTGTAGCGCGGCTGGCCGGCGTAGACCGCGTCGGCCCCGTAAGCAAAGGCGTAACGCATGGATTTCAGGGTGCCAGCGGGGGACAGCAGTTCAGTGCGCGAATGGGTCATGGTGCAGTGGCTCTGGATACCAACAAAAAGTGTGCGGATTCTACTGAGTTGGCCAACGCTTTTCGCCCCGTCAGATCAAGCCGATGGAGAACTCCTGAGGCTGACCCCAGTCACTCATAGACAGGGCTTGAGTCGAGCGTACCGAGTTCCGATGCAAGCCAACCCGTTATCAGCCGGAGGCCCATCGTGAGCAAACACCCCGTCGATGCCAGAGGTAGCCTGATCGCGACGAGCTTCTTCGGGATTGGTTTGATGGCCGCCGTCGACGGGATCGTCTTTCACCAGATACTCGCCTGGCACCATTTTTTCGACCGATCCACACAAGCCATCGGGCTGATATCTGACGGTCTGTTGCATTCAGCCGAGCTGCTGATGCTGGCCGCCGGCTTTTACCTATTCGTGCAGCTGAGCAGCCGCCGCGCGGTGTCGCGCTTGCACGCCTGGGCCGGTTTATTTCTTGGCGCAGGCGGCTTTCAGCTGTTCGATGGGATCGTCGATCACAAGATTCTCCGGCTGCATCAGGTGCGCTACGTGGACAATCTTCTGCTCTACGACCTGGCGTGGAATGCCTTTGGCGCGCTGCTGCTGGCGATAGGCTTCATGATCTGGCGAACAGCTCGGTCATCCCCTGCCTCGTTGCATGGGGGCCGGTAGCCGGTGGCCCACGATACCCATCTACTCACCCTGGCCGGCACCTCGCTGCTGGTCGTGCTGACGCTGGCCCTCTGGTTTGCGTATGTTCTCGGTGTACGCGCGCAACGGCGGCGTCGAAAGACCTGGCATTGCTGGCGCACCGTCAGTTTCAGTCTGGGGTGCGGGCTTCTGGTGGCCGCGTTTTCGCCGTTTATGGTCGAGTGGGGCCATGCAGATCTGCGCGGGCACATGGCGCAGCATCTTCTGCTCGGCATGTTCGCGCCCATTGCGATGATGCTCGGCGCGCCGGGCACGCTGCTGTTGCGCAGTGTGCCGGTCGTGACCGCCCGACGGATTACCGAGTTTGCGGGCAGCGTGCCGGTGCGCTGCCTGAGCCATCCGGTGACCGCACTGATGTTGAATGTCGGCGCGCTGTACATTCTCTATCTCACGCCGCTGTACCAGCTGAGCTTCAGCGAACCCGTCCTGCATTTATGGCTGCATCTGCACTTCGTACTGGCGGGCTATCTTTTCAGCTGGTCGATTGCCGGACCGGACCCCGCGCCGCATCGCCCCGGCATGTGGTTGCGGCTGATCGTATTGTTCGTGGCGATTGCCGCTCATGCCGTGCTGGGCAAACTCATGTATGCCTACGGCTTTCCGCGCGACGCCGGCCACGACCTGGCGGAAATCGAAGCGGCTGCACAATTGATGTATTACGGCGGCGATTTTGCCGAGCTGTTGCTGGCGTTGGTGTTTTTCGCCACCTGGTATCGGCGGCGCAAGCTGGCCGGGTCCGCCAGCGACGGCGGACAGCAAACCGCCGACCCTGGCTAGAGCCAAGGCCGGCGGTCAGGCGCAGCCGTAGCTTAGGCTGCGGCGATCACATCACCGTTGTTTTCCGGCTCGATCAGCGCGCGGTGCAGGGCCGCAACGGCGTCGTCGTAGTCTTCCTCGTTGACCACACACTGCATCTCGACCTGGCGGATCGACTGATGCACCGCCTGGATGCTGATACCGGCACCGGCCAGGGCCGCAACGGTCTTGGCGAGGATGCCTTTGACCTTGAGGTCGGAGCCGATCGCCGAGACGATGGCGACGTTGTGCACGGTAACTTCCGCAGCCGGATACTTCTCCTCGATCAGTCGCGCGGCCCGGTTGATCAGCTTGCGCGAGCCCGACGCGTAGTAGGTGATGCTGTTGGCGTCGGAGTCCTTGTTCACCACGTAGAGGCGCAGCTGCTTGAGCAGCTTGCTGATCTCGATGTCGTAGCCGACGTCTCCGAGCATGTCCTGGTCGAACACCTCGATACCGAAGACGTCCTTGCGCCCGGCGATGATCTCGACGCAGGGCCGCTCGCTCTTGTAGTCCTGGCTGATGAGCGTACCGGCGTGCTCCGGCTCGAAGGCGTTCTTGATGCGCAGCTCAATGCCGGCGCGGCGCAGTGTCTTGGCGGCACGTGGGTGGATCGCTTCCATGCCCAGGTTCGACAACTGGTCGGCTACGTCATAGTTGGTACGGCCGATGGTGACCACCTTGTCCGCTCCGACTAGGTTCGGGTCGGCGCTGGAGAGGTGGAATTCCTTGTGGATGATCGCTTCACGGGCGCCGGTAGCAGCGGCAATCTGCGCAAAGGTGATCTCGCTGTAGCCGCGGTCGAAGGTGTTCATCAGGCCTTCGCTGCAGTGCGTGTAGCCTGTGGCAACCACCAGTTCGCGGGACAGGTCCACATCTTCGAAGCTGTGGCGCACCATCTCATCGAAGGGCAGCGGTGCGTCGCGGTGCCAGCCGGTGAGATCGACCATCTTCGCGTTGATGCCGCGGTGCTTGAGTGCCAGCACCGAGTTAAAGGCGCTGTGCGCTTCGCCGAGGGAGGCGAGCATCTCGCGCACCTTCATCAAGTGCTCGTCGAGCTGGAAATGGCCGTAGGCACAGAGGCGCTGCAGACTGCTCATGCACTCACGGGCATCGTCGATGCGCGAGTTGATGAACTGGTTGGCGGCTCGCAGCTCGAAGTCGCTGGCGAACAGCTCAGCGTTCTTGCCGAGCATGCGCTCGCGGACGATGTCCAGTGCATCGAGCCAGGCGCCCTCGTTGCGAGCGTCGGCGAAGCGTTGGTAGACGCCGGGTTCGCCAGTCTTCTTGTGTTCCAGCAGCAGGTTGGTCATGCCGCTGTAGGCCGAAACGACGAAGACACGCTGATAGAGCGCGTCGCCTTCGCGTCCGCCGATAAAGATATTGTCCAGTAGCTCGTCGAAGCGGCTCATGGATGTGCCGCCGATTTTTTCTACGGTATGCATCGATTCAACTTCCCATCTTGGGGGTGAATTTTCATCCCTGGGCCGCCTCTTGGCCGCCAACAAAGAACAGGCCCGGTAGTCGGGCCTGATCGGGTACGTCAGAGATACTTTTGCTTCTGGATCTGCAGCGGCTCGAAGTTCTCGCGTTCACCGACAAAGGCCGGACGTGGCGAGAGGCCGCAGAACGGCGCCTGCGCGGCATTATCTACATGGTTGTAGACATAGAACAGGTTGCTGCGCGCGCTGGGTGTAATGTTGCTGTTGGAGCCATGCATGGTGTTGCAATCGAAGAACACCACGCTGCCCGCCGGGCCTGTAGCGGTCTCGATGCCATAACGGTCCGCCAGCTGGGTCAGGCTGTCGTGATCCGGTACACCGAACTCCTGCTTGCGCAGGGACTTCTGGTAGTGGTTCTCCGGTGTCGCACCAACGCAGCGGATGTAGTGCTTGTGTGATCCCGGCACCAGCATCAGCGGGCCGTTGTGCGGCTCATTGTCGGTGAGCAGGATCGAGCAACTCAGGGTGCGCATGCGTGGCAGGCCGTCCTCGACGTGCCAGGTTTCGAAATCCGAGTGCCAGTAGAACTCCTTGCCGGTGAAGCCGGGTTTGAAGTTCATCCGCGACTGGTGCACATAAATGTCACCACCGAGGATGAAGCTGGCGATAGCGGCAATGCGCTCGTCGCTGGCGACACGGGCAAACAACGGATTGTCGGCGTGGATGGCGAACACCGAGCGGATTGCGCCGCTGTCGGGTTCCTTGATGGTCTTGCCGGACTCGGCAACGGCCGGGTCCTGACGCATGCGGTCGAGTTCTTCGCGGAATACCGCTACTTCCTCGGCGCTGAACAGATTGGGGATGACCAGATAGCCGTCACGCTCGAAGCGTTCGATCATCTCTGGTGCGATCGGGGCGTTGGCCAGGTCACTGCGGTAGACGACCGGGTCCATACGCTCTTGCCAGCTAGGTTCGTCGTGCTGGCGCGAAGGGTACAGGTCGGCTTGCACGGGGTTCACTTTAAACTCTCCTTGAAACGGGTGTCGCAGGGCGGGGTGCAGCCGCCCTGCGGAGTCGCATCAGACTACGGTTTCGGCCTCAAGCGGATACACACCGCTTTCGTCATGCACTTCTTTGCCGTTGAGTGGCGGGTTGAACACGCACGCCAACTTCATTTCCTCGCTGCCGCCACGGAGCAGGTGCTCGTCGTGCTTGTCGAGGATGTACAGCGTGCCTGGCTCGATCTTGTAGATCTTGCCGTCAGCGATGGTCTCGATCTCGCCATTGCCGCTCATGCAGTACACCGACTCCAGATGGTTCTGGTAGTGGATATGCGTCTCGGTGGTGGCGTAGATGGTGGTGATGTGGAACGAGAAGCCCATCTTGTCGTCCTTGAGCAGCATCCGCGTGCTGTCCCAGGTATCGGTCTTGATCTTGCGGTTGGACTGCTCGCATTCAGCCAGGGTACGTACGATCATTCTTCGATCCTCAAGAAGCTTGGTTGGCGGCTTGACCGGACATTACGGCGGCGAAGGCCTTGTCCAGGATGCTCATGGCCTTGTCGATCTGCTCTTCGCTGATGATCAGCGGGCAGAGACACTTGACCACTTCGCTATGGGCGCCGCTGGTCTCGATGACCAGACCATTCTCGAATGCGTGGCGGCAGATGGCCGCAGCGGTGTCGCCGTCCGGGCAGCTGATGCCGATCATCATGCCGCGGCCTTTGACGAACAGAGAGTCCGGGCCGTAGCGGCGGACGATCTTGTTCATGCCGTCGGCGATGCGCTTGCCCTTGGCCTTGACGCTATCGGCGAATACGTTGTCCTTCCAGAAGTGCTCGATGGCAGCGGCCGCGGTGACGAACGCGTGGTTATTGCCGCGGAAGGTGCCGTTGTGCTCGCCCGGCTTCCACTGGTCCAGCTCCTTGCGCAGCAGCACAATGGCGAATGGCAGGCCATAGCCCGACAGCGACTTAGACAGCGTGATCATGTCCGGCTTGATGCCCATCTCTTCAAAGCTGAAGAAGGTGCCGGTCCGGCCGCAACCGGCCTGGATGTCGTCGATGATCAACAGCATCTCGTGCTTGCGGCAGAGTTTTTCCAGCTTGCGGACCCACCCGGCCGAGGCGGCGTTGAGGCCGCCTTCGCCCTGAACCACTTCCACGATCACTGCGGCCGGCTTGTCGACACCGCTGGACGGGTCGGTCAGCAGCTTGTCCATCATCGCGATGGTGTTGACCTTGTCACCGAAATAGTTGGCATAGGGCATGCGGCTGACGTCAGTCAGCGGAACGCCGGCAGCGCCGCGGTGATGCTTGTTGCCGGTCGCGGCGAGCGCGCCGATGCTGCAGCCATGGAAGCCGTTGGTGAAGCTGATGATGTTGTTGCGGCCGGTCACCTTGCGCGCCAGCTTCAGCGCGGCTTCCACCGCGTTAGTGCCGGTCGGGCCGGTGAACTGCATCACGTAGTCCATGTTGCGCGGCTTGAGGATCAGGCGATCGAAGGTGGAGAGGAAGGTCTCCTTCGCTTCGGAATACATGTCCAGGCCGTGCGTGATGCCGTCGGCTTCGATGTAATCGAGCAGCGCTTGCTTGAGCACAGGATGGTTGTGGCCGTAGTTCAGCGTGCCAGCACCGGCGAGAAAGTCGATGTACGTCTTGCCTTCGCGGGTGGTGAGTTCAGCGCCGCGGGCTTGCTTGAAGACCACTGGAAAGGAGCGGCAGTAGCTGCGAACGCCAGATTCGTGCAGTTCGAAAGTTTTCATGCGTTTTCCTCTAGTTCTTCTTCTGAATTGGGTGCGGCGAACGGGCCGGCGC
>Ga0070754_10000474_pt1 | contig 37372 bp, 27 predicted proteins | sample VirMetDEL_Sep_01_FD_75181 | JGI IMG/M metagenome (GOLD analysis project Ga0070754, IMG submission 75181) | Aqueous microbial communities from the Delaware River and Bay under freshwater to marine salinity gradient to study organic matter... | ecosystem: Environmental > Aquatic > Marine >...
CCGGGTGGCGAAAACGTAAGAAATACTCGTCGAATTGATTGTTTTTTGATCATTTGGCGAGTTTAAAAGTTGCGCTAGGTGGTATGCCGGGGAAATACATGGCTACTTCAGACCATCCTTAAGCGCGCATTATGCCGGCAAAGTTCGCAACATCAGATAATCCCTACGCTCTAGAATAGCGTCCGGTTAATCATCGGTTAATCAACGCCACACATTGTGTGCCTCACTTGCATCGAACTAAGGCTTGACCATGCGGCATCTATTTACCTTACTGCTGATGTTGTTCGCGGGATTCGCCCAGGCTGCGCCGGGTAACCCGTTCGAGACCAAACCCGACTTCCTCCCGGTGGGCAAGGCCTTCACCTTGACGTCCGAACGCCTGGAGTCCGGCGAAACCCAGCTGTTCTGGCAGATAGCCGATGGTTATTACCTGTACCAACAACGCATGAAGTTCGACGGCCTCGCCGAAAAACCCGCGCTGCCCGAGGGTGAAGCCCATAGCGATGAGTTCTTCGGCGAACAGCAAGTATACCGCCAAGGCCTCGAAGTGAAGATTCCGGCGGGGACGACCGGCCAGGTCAAGCTGGGCTGGCAGGGCTGTGCCGATGCCGGCCTGTGTTACCCGCCACAGTCGATGACCGTGGACCTGGGCGGCAACCCGGCTGTCGCCGCCACCGCACAAGCCCAGGACCAGAGCCTGGCCAGCGGCCTGCAGCAGCGCAGCCTGGGGTGGAGCCTGCTGGTGTTCTTCGGCCTGGGCCTGTTGCTGGCGTTTGCCCCGTGTTCGTTGCCGATGTTGCCGATCCTCGCCGGCCTGGTGGTCGGCAGCGGGGCCAACCCGCGTCGCGGTTTTGCGTTGGCCGGCAGCTACGTGGTGTGCATGGCGCTGGTGTATGCCGCGCTGGGCGTACTGGCCGCGCTGCTCGGCAGCAACCTGGCGGCGCTGCTGCAAACCCCGTGGATACTCGGCAGCTTCGCGGCCTTGTTCGTGATCCTGGCCCTGCCGATGTTCGGCTTTTTCGAACTGCAACTGCCGGTGGCCCTGCGCGATCGCCTCGACAACGTCAGCCGCAACCAGAGCGGCGGCAGCCTGATCGGCGCCGGAGTGCTCGGCGCGCTGTCCGGCCTGCTGGTCGGCCCCTGCATGACCGCGCCCCTGGCCGGCGCCCTGCTCTACATCGCCCAGAGCGGCAACGCCCTGCACGGCGGGCTGATCCTGTTCGCCATGGGCATCGGTATTGGCGTGCCTCTGTTGCTGCTGGTGACCGTGGGCAACCGCTTCCTGCCCAAGCCGGGCACCTGGATGAACGTGCTCAAGGGCGTGTTCGGCTTCCTGTTCCTGGCCACCGCCGTGTTGATGATCCGCCCGGTGGTCGGGGAAAACCTGTGGCTCGGCCTGTGGGGCGCGCTGGCCATGGCCATGGCCTATTGCGGCTGGCGCCTGGCCCAGGATTTCGGGCGGGTCGCCATGCTGTCCGGCGCCGTTTCCGTGGTGCTCGGGTTGTGGGGCGGCTTGCTGCTGGTCGGTGCGGCAGGTGGCAGCGACGATGTGTGGCAACCGCTGAAGGTCTACAGCGGCTCGCGGATCAGCGGCGCGCCGAGTGCCCACGATGCGTTCATGACGATCAACGACCCGGCCGTGCTGCAAAGCCAGCTCGACAGCGCCAAGGCCCAGGGCCAATGGGTGCTGGTGGATTACTACGCCGACTGGTGCGTGTCATGCAAGATCATGGAAAAACAGGTGTTCGGCAAACCCCACGTAATGGACGCCTTGAAAGACGTGCGCCTGCTGCGCCTGGACGTCACCGCCGACAATGCCGCCAGCCGCGCACTGCTCGAACGCTACAAAGTGCCGGGGCCACCGAGCTTCGTATGGATCGGCCCGGACGGTGAAGAACGCCGCGCCCGACGCATTACCGGCGAAGTCGATGCCGATACGTTCCTGCAACGCTGGACCCAGACGCGGGATGCCCGCTGATGCTGACCCTGACCATCGGCACCTTCGCCATCGCCCTGAATCACATCCTGCTGATCGGCGCGCTGATTCTCGCCACCCTGGTGGGCTGGCGCGTGGCCAAGCGTGGCGGGGAGAACCCGGAGTCGGTGCTGTTCAGCCTGTTCCTGCTGGGCATGTTGACGGCCCGCGTCAGCTTTGTGCTGATGTACTGGAGTTACTACCGCAACGATCCACTGCAGATCGTCGACCTGCGCGACGGCGGCTTTCTCGCCTGGCCCGGCGTCATTGCACTGATCCTCGGCGCGCTGCTGTATGGCTGGCGCCGCCCGGCCCTGCGCAAACCGTTGAGTGCCGGGGTCATCACCGGCCTGCTGTTCTGGGGCATGACCAGCCTGTCGCTGAGCCTGTATGACAAGGGCTCGCGCCTGCCGGACATCACCCTGCGCAACGCCAACGGCGAGGTGGTGCAACTGGGCGATTACCAGGGCGGCCCGCTGGTGATCAACCTGTGGGCCACGTGGTGCCCGCCGTGCCGTCGGGAAATGCCAGTACTGGAACGCGCCCAACGCCAACGCCCCGACGTGACGTTCCTGTTCGTCAACCAGGCCGAAAGCATGCAAAGCGTCAGCACTTACCTGGCGACCCAGGGCCTGACCCTGGACAACGTCTTGTTCGACGCCAGCGGCCGCCTCGGCCAGGCCGTGGGCTCCATGGCCTTGCCGACCACGCTGTTCTACCAAGCCGATGGACGCCTGATCAACAGCCACCTCGGTGAACTGTCCCAGGCCAGCCTGGCCCGTGCCATGGAACCCTTCGACACCGCCCCCGCCGTCACGCCCCCTACAAGGAAACCGACATGCCCCGCCTCCGCCACCTGCTGACCCTGTTATCACTGAGCATGGCCGCCACCCTGGCCCAGGCCGAAGACTGGCCGGCCCCGATCAAACAGATCGAAGCCAAGGGCGCCAAGATCCTCGGCAAGTTCGACGCCCCCAGCGGCCTCACCGGCTACGCCGCGCAGTACCAGAACCGCGGCATGGCGCTGTACCTGAGCGCCGACGGCAAAAGCGTGCTCGCCGGCACCCTGTACGACGCCCAGGGCAATGACCTGAGCAGCGCGCCCCTGGAACAATTGGTGTACGCGCCGATGGCCAAGGAAGTCTGGGCGAAGATGGAAAAAAGCAGCTGGATCCAGGATGGCGACACCAACGCGCCGCGCACGGTCTACCTGTTCAGCGACCCCAACTGCCCGTACTGCAACATGTTCTGGGAACAGGCGCGGCCCTGGGTCAAGGCCGGTAAGGTGCAGTTGCGTCACATCATGGTCGGCATCATCCGCCAAGACAGCCCAGGCAAATCCGCCGCCCTGCTGGCCAGCCCAGACCCGCAAAAAGCCCTGCAAGAACACGAAGCCGCCGGCAAGGGCAGCAAGTTGCAGGCGCTGGACAAAATCCCGGCGGCGATTGAAGCCAAGCTCGAGGCCAATATGAAGTTGATGGATGAGCTGGAGTTGTCGGCGACGCCAGCGATTTTCTATCTGGATGACAAGGGCGGTTTGCAGCAACAGCAAGGGGCGCCGTCGCCGGATAAGTTGGTGAAGATCCTTGGGCCGAAATAGGCGGCGTCTGGACTGACGCTATCGGGGGCAAGCCCCCTCCCACATTTGAAGGCATGAGCCCGGTCGAGTGTGGGAGGGGGCTTGCCCCGATGAGGCCCATGCAGGCAGCGAAAATTACAGGCCCTCCAACTCCGCCATCAAATCACTCAACCGATCCACCTTCTCGGCACTGATCGCTGTCGCCGCCAGCCCATCGATGTACTCGGCCAACTGCGCCACCGTGCTGCACTCGAACATCGCCCGCAACGGCACATCCCGTTGCAACGTCTTCTGCACGCGCGAGGCGATCTACGTGGCCAGCAACGAGTGCCCGCCAAGTTCGAAGAAGTTGTCCTGCACGCCCACCCTTTCGACTCTCAGCACTTCGGCCCAGATTGCGGCCAAGGTGGTTTCCAGCTCATTGCGCGGCGCCAGGTAGCCCTGGCTGTGCAACTGGCCGATCTCCAGGGCCGGCAGGGCGTTACGGTCGAGTTTGCCATTGGCGTTGAGCGGCAGGCGCTCGAGCCAGAGCCAATGCAGTGGCACCATGTATTCCGGCAGTTCAGAACGCAGGTGTTGCTTGATGCGCTCCAGGCACTCGCCAGGGTTGAACGCAGCATCAGCGGCCACTAGATAGCCGACCAGATGCTTGCCACTGACGCCCTCCTGCACCCCGACCGCCGCGTCGCGCACTGCCGCTTGCTCATGCAGACGCGCTTCGATTTCCCCCAGCTCGATGCGGTAGCCGCGGATCTTCACCTGATGGTCGATACGCCCGACGTACTCCAGCACCCCATCGCTGCGTCGCCGTGCCAGGTCGCCGCTGCGGTACAGACGCTCGCCCGCGGCGCCGAACGGGTTGGGCACGAACACCTGGGCGGTGCGCAGCGGGTCGCTGACGTAACCGCGCCCTACGCCGGTACCGGCGACGCACAGCTCGCCCACCGCGCCCTGCGGCACCAACGCCAGTGCAGCGTCCAACACGTACAAGCGGTTGTTGTCGGTCGGCGCACCAATCGGCAGGTAAGTGCCCCGGGTCGAGGCCAGGTCGACACGGAAGAACGCCACATCATCCGAACATTCCGCCGGACCATAAGCGTTGACCAAGCCAATCTCGGGGTAACGCAGCAACCACTGCTGCGCCAGCTCCGGCGGCATGGCTTCACCGGTCGGCAGCATCCAGCGCAGGCCGTCCAGGCGGATGCGTGCCTCGGCCAGCATGCCCTGGATCAGCGACGGCACGCTTTCCAACACGCTGATGCCCTGGGCCTGCACATGGGCGAGCAAGCCCTGGGGATCGTGGGCGACGGCATTCGGCACGATATCCACCCGCGCGCCGAACAGCGGCGCGGCAAGGAACTGCCACACCGAAATATCGAAACTCTGCGAGGCGGTTTGCGCGATCACATCCACCGGGCTCAGGTCCAGGTACGGCACCTTGCTCAACTGGTTGTTGAGCATGCCGCGCTGTTCGACCATCACGCCTTTGGGCTGGCCGGTGGAGCCCGAGGTATAGATCACATAGGCAAGGTTGTCCGGGCCACTGTAAATGCCGGGGTTTGCCCCACGAGCAGGCACCTCCTCCCACACCAGCAACTGGCATTCCACGCCTTGCAGCAGCTCAATGGCCTGCTCGCGACACGCCTCGGTACACACCAGCAACGGGGTGCGGCTCAGCTCGATAATCCGGCTCAGACGCTGACCGGGCAGCCCCGGGTCGAGCGGCAGGTAACCGGCACCGGCCTTGAAGCTACCGATGATCATGCCGAGCAAATCGAGACTGCGCTCCGCCAGCAATGCCACCGGCTGATCCAGGCCGACACCCGCGGCGATCAGTGCGTGGCCCAGGCCGTTACTGCGCCGGTTCAACTCGGCATACGTCCACTGTCGGTCGAGGCACGTGGCGACGATGCGTTGCGGATGCTGCGCCACCTGGGCTTCGAACAGCTCGATATAGCTGCGCTCCAGCGGGTAGGCGTGCTCGCTCCGGTTGCAGCCGTGTACCAGGAATTCACGCTCCTGCGCGCCCATCAATGGCAGCTCGGCCATGTCGCCATGAAACCCCTGCATCAGCGCCAGCAGCAGGCGCTTGAACTCACTCAACATGCCCTGCACGGTGCTTTCGTCGAAGTAACGCTGGTCGTAGGACAGGTGCAAACCAAGCTCATCGCCCGGATAGCACACGGCCGTCAGCGGGAAGTTGGTGTGGGTGCGGCCGGAGTCCGAGGTGGCGTTCAGGCTTTGCGCACGGTCGAGTACCGAGACTTCCACCGGGGCGTTTTCGAACACGAACAGGCTGTCGAACAGCGGTTGGCCCTTGGGCAATTCGCTGTGTTCCTGAAGGGTCACCAGCGGCAGGTATTCGTACTCGCGCAGTTGCATATTGCTGTCGAGCAGGCCATTCAACCAGTGGCGCACGCTGCACTGTTGGCCCTCCTCGGGCAGCTTCACACGCAGCGCGATGCTGTTGATGAACAGGCCGACGGTCCGTTGCATGTCCGGCATGTCCACCGGACGCCCGGCCACGGTGACGCCGAACAGCACGTCACGCTCGCCGCTCAAGCGCCGCAGCACCAGGGCCCACGCGGCCTGGGCAAAGGTGTTGACGGTCAGTTGATGGGCCTGGGCCAGTTCGCGCAGGTGTATACCGTCGCGGGCATCGAGGCGGGTGTAGCAATCGCCCACTACCATGCCGCCGCTGCCACCGGCGTGTTCGCGCAGGAACGGGCGGTCGCTGGGGATCGGCGTGGTGCGCTCGAAGCCCCGCAGGTTGTGCTGCCACCACTGGCGCGCCGCACTCAGGTTCTGGCGTTGCAGCCAGGCGATGTAGTCGCGATAACGCGGCGGCGTGGCCAGTTGCGCGTCGTGGCCTGCGCCGAGGGCCGTGTAGAGGTCGAAGAAATCATTCATCAACAGCGAACGGCACCAGGCATCGATGAGGATGTGGTGGTTGCTCATCATGAACCAGTAGCGCGCTTCAGCGACGCGGATCAGACGCAGGTGGAACGGCGCCTGGTTGAGCAGATCGAAACCGGCTTCGCGCTCGGCCTTGAGCAGCGCTTGCAGGCGCGGTTCCTGTTCGGCCTCGGCAACGGCGCGCCAGTCCAGGTACTCGATCGGCGTACTGCCGGGTTTGTGGATCACTTGCAGCATGTCCTCGCCGACGTTCCAGCAGAACGAGGCGCGCAAGGCTTCGTGACGGGCGATCACCGCTTGCCAGGCCTGGGCGAAACGCTCGGGGTCGAGGGCGCTGTCGATGCGGTAGCGGTCCTGCATGTAGTAGAGGCCGGTGCCCGGTTCAAGCAGGGTATGCAGCAGCAGGCCTTCCTGCATCGGGGTCAGCGGGTACACGTCTTCGATCGCACTGGCGGGCACCGGCAAGGCGTCCAACTGCGCCTGGGTCAGGCGCGCCAGGGGGAAGTCGGAAGGCGTGAGGCCGCCGGCACCGTCCTTGAGGCAATGGGCGATCAGGCTGTGCAGTTCGTCCAGGTAGGCCGCGGCCAACTCGCCAATCGTCTGCTGATCGTGGCGTGCGCGGCTGAAGGTCCAGCGCAGCACCAGTTCGCCGCCGTACACCTGGCTGTCGACACTCAGTTCGTTGGGCAGCGGCGCATCCGGGTCATGGGCGAGGCCGGCGGATTCCTCCAGCGGGTGGAACAGTGCATCGGCGCCGAAGCTCTGGTCGAACTGGCCGAGGTAGTTGAAGGTGATGTCGGCACTCGGCAGTGCGGCCATCGTCTGTTTGCACAGGTCGTCCGCCAGGTAGCGCAGCACGCCGTAGCCCAGGCCTTTGTGCGGCACGCCGCGCAGTTGCTCCTTGATGGCTTTGATCGATGCGCCCTGCTCCGCCAGCGGCGTCAGGCGCACCGGATAGGCGCTGGTGAACCAGCCGACGCTGCGGGTCAGGTCGATCTCATCGAACAGGGTTTCGCGGCCGTGGCCTTCCAGTTGGATCAGCGCCGAGGCGTGACCGCTCCAGCGGCACAGTACGCGGGCCAGGGCGGTCAGCAGCAGGTCGTTGACCTGGGTGCGATAAGCGCTGGGGGCCTGTTGCAGTAACTGGCGGGTGCGTTCGGCGTCCAGGCGCACACTGAGCGTCTCGGCATCGCGATGGCGCAATGCGCCGTGCGGGCGCGCCACCGGCAAGGGCACCGCCGCACCGGCCAAGCGCTCCTGCCAGACGCACAATTCTTCGCGCAGGGATTCGCTGCCGGCATAGGCCTGCAAGCGGGCGGCCCAGTCGCGCAAGGCACTAGTCTTGGCCGGCAGGCTGACGGATTGGCCGTCGCTCAATTGGCGATAGACGTTTTGCAGATCCTCAAGCAACACACGCCACGACACACCATCCACCACCAGGTGATGGATCACGATCAGCAGGCGCTGCTGGCCTTGCGGGCCGTCCACCAGCAATGCGCGCAACAGCGGGCCGTGGGCCAGGTCGAGGCTGCGTTGGGTGTCGCTGAACAACGCGCTGCACTGTTGCAGATCACGCACTTGCGCCTGCATCAGCACACCGCCCTCCGGCACGGCCAGGTGTTCGGCGTGCCATTGCGCGTCGCGCCGGGTGAAGCTCAGGCGCAGCGCGTCATGCTGTTCCAGCACCGCCAGCAGGGCTTGCTCCAGGCGATGGGGATCGAGCAGTTGCAGCGGTTTGAGCACCAGCGCCTGGTTCCAGTGTTGACGCGCGGGAATCTCTGTCTCGAAGAACCACTGCTGGATCGGCGTGAGCCCCGAGCGGCCGCTCAGCACGCCTTGCTCGGCGCTGACCTGCTCGGCGCGCGTGGCGACGGCGGCCAGGGTCTGTACGGTCTGGTGCTGGAACAAATCCCGCGGGCTGAAGTGAATCCCGGCCTGGCGCGCACGGCTGACCACCTGGATCGACAGGATCGAATCGCCGCCCAGTTCAAAGAAGTTATCGTCGAGACCGACCTGCTGCACGTTCAACACCGCGCACCAGATCGCCGCCAACGCCTGCTCCAGCGCGTTGCGCGGCGCCACGTAGTGTTGGCGATTCGCCTCGGCATCCGGCGGCGGCAAGGCGCGGTGGTCGAGCTTGCCGTTGGCGGTCAGCGGCATGCTGTCCAGCACGAGCCAATGGGCGGGCACCATGTAGTCCGGCAGTTGCGCTTTGAGGTGCGCCTTCAAGGCGTCGCGCAAGGGGCCGTGCTCGGCGTCGCTGGCCAGATAGGCCACCAGCTGTTTGCCGCTCGGCGAATCCAGCGCCAGCACCACCGCTTCGCGCACGGCGGGATGTTCAAGCAGGCGCGTTTCGATCTCGCCCAGTTCGATGCGGAAACTACGGATCTTCACCTGATGGTCGATCCGCCCGAGGTATTCCACCTGGCCATCGCTCAGTTGGCGCACCAGATCGCCGGTGCGGTACAGGCGACCGCCACGGGCCGCGAAGGGGTCCGCGACAAAACGCTCCGCCGTCATCCCCGGACGCTGGTGATAACCCTGCGCCAGCCCTGCCCCGCCGACGTACAACTCGCCGCTCGCGCCTTGCGGCACCAGGGCCAGGTCGGCGTCGAGAATATAGGCCACGCGGGCGCCGACGATGCTGCCGATCGGCACGCTGCCGACGCCCTCCGCCAAGTGCTGCGGTGCGAGGCCGGCCAGCGGCATCACCACGGTTTCAGTCGGGCCGTAGGCGTTGAAAAACACCTGCGGCTGGAACGCGGCGCGGATGCGCTGCAGGTGTTCGCCGGTCAGCGCCTCGCCGCCGGTGATGCACAACCGCACCGGCAAGGTCTGCCGCTGGGTTGCCAGCCATTGCGCCAACTGGCTGCCGTAGCTCGGGGTGAAGCCCAGCACATTGATGCGATGGGTGCGGATCAGCCCGCAGATCTGCTCGGCATCCCACTGGCCCTGGGCGCGCAATACCAGTTGTGCGCCGCTGAGCAACGGCACCAGCAAACGCTCGGTGGCGGCGTCGAAGTTGATCGAATAGAAGTGCAGCTCACAGTCATCCGGGCGCATGCCGAAACGCTCGATCACGGCCTGGCAGTGCATGGCGATTTCGCCGTGGCACACCACCACGCCTTTCGGCTTGCCGGTGGAGCCGGAGGTGTAGATCAGGTACGCCGGGTGTTGCGGCAGGCTGAGAAACGGCGGCTCACTGGCCGGGTAGTTCGCCAGCACCGGCAGGTCGTCTTCCAGGCACCAGCACGCCAGCGTCGCCGGCAGTTCACCGAGGGCGGCGAACATCGCCGCATCACTGAGCAGCAAGCCGATGCTGCTGTCTTCGATCATGTAATGCAGGCGGTCCAGCGGGTACTCCGGGTCCAGCGGCACATAGGCGCCGCCGGCCTTGAGAATCGCCAGCAGGCCGATGACCATTTCCAGGGAGCGCGGCAACGCCAGGCCGACCCGCACCTGCGGGCCGACGCCACGCTCGCGCAGCATCCAGGCCAGGCGGTTGGCGCGGGCATTCAGTTCGCGGTAGCTGAGGGTCTCACCGGCAAACGTCAGTGCCGGCGCGTCGGCACGGGCCAGTGCCTGCTGGTTGAACAGTGAGTGAAGGCACTGGTCGAGGCGCTGTTCAGCCGCGTCGCTCCCCAGGCTGCGCTGCAATGCGTGCTGCTCGTCGGCACCCAGCATCGGCAGTTCGCTGAGGCGTTGCTGCGGGTCGGCGATCAGCGCTTCGAGCAGGTTGCGCCAATGTTCGGCCATGCGCGCAACGCGCGGCTCATCGAACAAATCGGTGCTGTAGGTCAGGCAGCATCCCAGTCGATGGTCAAGGTCGGTGACTTCCAGGTTGAGGTCGAACTTGGTCGCACGCGCATCGTTGGCCAGGTACTCGACGCTCATCCCGCCCAGTTGGCGGCGCTGCTGGAATTCCCAGCGCTGCACGTTGCACATCACTTGGAACAGCGGGTTGTACGCCGCGCTGCGCGGTGGTTGCAGCGCTTCCACCAGATGGTCGAACGGCAGGTCCTGGTGAGACTGGCCCTCGATCACGGTGTGGCGGACTTGCTCGAACAACTCACCAACGCTCATCTGCCCATCGAGCCGGCAACGCAGTACCTGGGTGTTGAGGAAAGCGCCGATCAGCCCTTCGCTTTCCGGGCGAATCCGATTGGCCACCGGAGCGCCGATGCGCAGGTCGGTCTGGCCGCTGTAGCGGTAGAGCAACACCGCCAGCGTGGCGGTCATGCTCATGAACAGGGTCAGGCCGTGCGCAGCATTGAAGGCCCGAACGCGCGCGGCCAGTTCGTCGCTCAAATCAAAACGGTACAGCCCGCCGCGGTGGCTTTGCACCGGCGGCCGCGGGCGGTCACCGGGCAGTTCCAGCAGCGGATGCTCATAACCCAATTGCGCGATCCAGTAATCGAGCTGGCGCTGGCGCTCGCCGGACTCCAGCCACTGGCGCTGCCACACGCTGTAGTCGAGGTACTGCACCGGCAGCGGCGCCAGCGGCGAGTCGCGCTCGTCGATGAAGGCTTCGTACAGCGCGCTGAGTTCACGGGCAAAGATGTCCATGGCCCAGCCTTCGGTGACGATATGGTGCAAGGTCAGCACCAGGTAATGTTCCTGCGCGCCGGCCTTGACCAGGCACACGCGCAACAGCGGCCCGGTTTCCAGATTGAACGGCGTGTGCGCCTCGACATCGGCCAGCTGCTGCAAGCGTTGCTCGCATTCGAGGTGGCTCAGCGCCGAGAAGTCCTGCCAGCCCATGCGCAGGCCGGTCTGCGCCGACACCTGCTGATGGGCCACGCCATCGACGCTCGGGAAGGTGGTCCGCAGGGTTTCGTGACGCATGACCAAGGCCTGCAACGCGGCCTCAAAACGCCCCACGTCGAGCACCCCGCGCAAACGCGCCATGCCGCCGACGTTGTACGCCGGGCTGTCCGGCTCCAACTGCCAGAGGAACCACATCCGCTGCTGGGAATAGGACAGCGGCACCGGCCGGCTGCGGTCGACCTGGGCGATGGCGGTCTGTTGGTTGCGTTGGCCGGCGGCCTGGATCTGCCCGACCTGCTCGGCAAATGCGCCGAGTTCGCTGGCTTCGAACAGGGTGCGCAACGGCAGCTCGACGTCACACGCCTGCCGGGTGCGCGAGATGATTTGCGTGGCCAGCAACGAATGGCCGCCGAGGGCGAAAAAATCATCGCGCAGGCCGATCCGCGGCAGGCCCAGCACTTCGCGCCAGATCGCCGCAATCTGCTGCTGCAACGGGCTCTCGGGTTCAACGTGTTCGCGGGTTTGCCACACCGGCTCGGGCAGCGCACGGCGGTCCAGCTTGCCGCTCGGGCTCAGGGGCATGGCGCCCAGGAGCATCAGGTGCGCAGGCACCATGTATTCCGGCAACCCGGCGGCCAGGGCGGCTTTGACGGTTTGGGCGTCGAGCGCGGCAGTGGCGGTGTAATAGCCGATCAATTGGTCATCGCGCACCAGCACCACGGCCTGGGCGATACCGTCGAGGGCCAGCAGGCGCGCTTCGATTTCTTGCGGTTCGACGCGAAAGCCGCGCAACTTGACCTGCTGATCGAGACGACCGAGGTAGTCGAGCACGCCGTCAGCGCTCCAGCGTGCGCGGTCACCGCTGCGATACAGACGGCTGCCCGGCGCGCCCAAGGGGTCGGCGATAAAACGCTCGGCGGTGAGCCCGGCGCGGCCGAGGTAACCGCGTGCCAGGCCGATGCCGCCGATGCACAGCTCGCCCGGCACTCCCGCCGGCAACGGGTTGAGCTGCTCGTCGAGCACGCGGCAGATCACATTGCCCAGCGGTCGGCCAATCGGCGAGCGCTCGCCATCCTCGGCGCGGCAGTGCCAATGGGTGACGTTGATCGCGGTTTCGGTCGGGCCATAACGGTTGTGCAACTGCACCGCCGGCAACCGCGCAAGCACACGGTCACGCAACTCGGCGGGCAAGGCTTCGCCGCCGCAGAACAGACGGCGCAGGCTGGTGCATTCGGCCGCCAACGGCTCGTCGATAAACAGCTGCAACAGCGGCGGCACAAAGTGCAGAGTGGTCACGCCATGGGCCTGCACCAGTTGCGCGATGCGCTGCGGGTCGCGCTGCTCGCCCGGCCCCGCCAACACCAGGCGGCAGCCGGTGATCAGCGGCCAGAAGCACTCCCACACCGACACGTCGAAACTGATCGGGGCTTTTTGCAGCAGCACGTCGTTGTCATTCAGCGCGTAGGTGCCTGCATCCACTGCAAGCGCTCGGCCAGGGCCGCATGGGTGTTGCCCACGCCCTTGGGCTGGCCGGTAGAGCCGGAGGTGTAGATCACGTAGGCGAGGTGCTCGCCGTCCAGATGCAGGCCCGGCGGCTGGGTCGGCCAGCGGTCGAGGTGCAGGCCGTCCATGGCGATCACGCACACGTCTTCGGCCGTGGGTAATTGCGCCAGCAACGCGGTCTGGGTCAGCAGCAGGTGGACGCCGCTGTCCTTGAGCATGTAGGCCAGGCGCTCGGCGGGGTAATCCGGGTCCAGCGGCACGTAGGCGCCGCCGGCCTTGATGATCGCCAGCAGGCCGATCAACAGTTGCGGCGAACGCTCGGCGGCGATGGCCACGCACACGTCGGGGCCGACGCCCTTGTCGCGCAGGTAATGGGCCAGGCGGTTGGCCTGGGTGTGCAGTTGGGCAAAGCTCAGGCTGCCGCCCTGCCAGACCAGCGCGGTGCGGTCCGAGGTGTGTTGGTTGAGCTGTTCGGGCAACCATTGCCGGGCCGGCGCGCAAGGCGCTTCGCTCCAGGGCCGCTGTTCGTCGTGTTGCATCAATTTGAGGTCGCCGAGGGCCCGCTGCGGTTGCTCGCACACGGCGTGCAGCAGGTTGATGAAGTGCTCGGCCAGGCGTTGGATGGTGGTGCTTTCGAACAATTCGTCGGCGTAGTCGAACGCCAGGCTCAGGCGCCCGTTGCGGTCTTCTTCGCTGTGCAATTGCAGGTCGAACTTGGCTTCGCGGCTGTGCCACGCCAGTTCTTCGGCGAGCAGGCCCGGCAGGCGACGCAAAGCGCCGAGGTCGCGCTGCTGATGGTTGAACATCACCTGGAACAGGCCCTGTTCGCGGGCGTGGGGGAACGCTTCGAGCAGTTGTTCGAAGGGCAGATCCTGATGGGCCTGGGCGCCCACTGCCGCCTGGCGCGTGGCCGCCAACAGCTGGTTGAACGGCAGACGCCCGTCCAGCTCGGCGCGCAGTACCAGGGTGTTGATAAAGAAGCCGACCAGGCCTTGGGTTTCCTGGCGCGGGCGGTTGGCGCTGGGCACGCCGATGCGGATGTCGCGCTGGCCGCTGTAGCGGTAGAGCAAGGTCTGGAACGCCGCGAGCAACAGCATGAACGGCGTCGATTGGTTGGCCTGGGCAGTCTGGCGAATCGCCGCGCTGAGGCTTGCGCCCAGACGCACGCTGTGGCGCGAAGCACTGTTGCGTTGCCGCGCCGCACGCGGGTGATCGGTGGCCAGGCTCAAGGACGGGTGTTCGTCTCCCAACTGCGCCTTCCAGTACGCCAGTTGCCGCTGGCCTTCGCCCTCGGCCAACCATTGGCGCTGCCAGTTGCCGTAGTCGGCGTATTGCACGGCCAGTGGCGGCAGTTGCAGGGGCTGGCCCTGGGACGCCGCGGCGTACAGGCGCGAGAACTCATCGATGAGGATATTCAGCGACCAACCGTCGGCGATGATGTGATGCAGCGTCACCAGCAACTGATGATCTTCGTCGTCCAGGCGCACCAGGCTCACCCTCAGCAACGGGCCGTTTTCCAGGTCGAACGCGGTGTGCGCCTGCTCCTCGCGGATCTGCTGCGCACGGGCTTCGCGCGCGGCGGCGGGCAGATCGCCAAGGTCGATGACGTGCACGTCGAATGCGCTGCTGGCCAACACCCGTTGGAAGGCTTGCCCATCCCGTTCGTAGAAGCGCGTGCGCAGGGCTGGGTGGCGCTGGATCAGGTGCGCGAAGCTGGCGCGCACCGCGTCTGCATCCAGCTCGCCGCGCAGGCGCAGGGCACCGGGAATGGTGTACGCGTGACTCTGCGGGTCGAGTTTCCAGGTGATCCACAGGCGATTCTGTGCGAGGGATTGCGGCAGTTCATCCTCATGCGACAAGCACTGGATCGCGCCTTGGGCGACGCCGCCATCCTGCTGCAGCTGTGCCACATCGGCGGCGAAGGCCGACAAGGTCGGCGCTTCGAACAGCAGGCGCAGGTTCAGTTCCAGGCCCAGGGTTTCGCGCAGGCGCGCAACCACTTGGGTCGCGCTGATGGAATTGCCGCCGAGCAGGAAGAAGTGGTCATCCGCCGCTACCGTCGCCACCTGCAACTGCTCGCACCAGATCGCCGCGATCTGGGTCTGCAAGGTGGACGCCAGCGCGACATCACTGGCCGCGCCTTGCAGACCGGGGAACTGCGCATAGCTGTCGAGGCTGCCATCGGCGTAACGCAACGCACATGCCGAGCGCTGCAGCTTGCCGCTGGAGGTCTTCGGCAACGCGCCGGGGTTGAGCAACACCACCACGCACGGCGCCTCTTGATAGGCTTCGGCCACGGCTTGGCGGATCGCCGTGATCAGCGCTTGCGGCGCGAGGATTTTCTGCACGCTGCGGCTGATCTCAGCGGCGATACCGATGCCTTCCTGGCCCTGCTCATTCACCGCGAACACCGCGACCCGGCCTTTGCGCACCACCTCCACTTCGCGCTCGATGGTCTGCTCGATGTCCTGCGGGTAGAGGTTGTGGCCGCGCACGATCAGCAGGTCTTTCAAGCGCCCGGTGATGTACACCTCGCCCTCGCGGATAAAGCCCAGGTCGCCGCTGCGCAGCCAGGTGCGGCCGGCGTGCTGGACGAAGGTCTTGGCGCTGGCTTCGGGGTTGCGCCAGTAGCCGTGGGCAATGCTCGGGCCGCTGGCCCAGAGTTCGCCGACGCAGTTGTCAGGCAGTTCGCTCAAGGTGTGGGGATCGGCGATCAGCACCGCGTGGTCCGGCTGATGTGTGCCGCAACTCATGATCGCCGCGCCCGGCCCCGGCTCGGCGCGGTTGGCGGCCAGCGCCTGAGCATCCAGGCGCAGGGCCGGGATGCCGTGGCCACGGCGGCCGCCGGCGACAAACAGGGTTGCTTCGGCCAGGCCGTAGGAGGCGAAGAAGTTGTTCGCGGTGAAACCGCACGGGGCGAACTTCTCGGCGAAGCGTTCCAGGGTGTCGAGGCGGATCGGTTCGGAGCCGGAATACGCCACGCGCCAGCGCTTCAAATCCAGGCGTTCCAGGGCCGATTCGCTGACCCGTTCGCTGCACAAGCGATAGGCGAAATCCGGGCCGCCGCTGATGGTGCCGCCGTATTCGCTGATCGCTTCCAGCCAGCGCAAGGGCCGGCCGAGGAAGTACGCCGGCGACATCAATACGCAGGGCACGCCGCTGAAGATCGGTTGCAGCAGGCCGCCGATCAGGCCCATGTCGTGGTACAGCGGCAGCCAGCTGACGATCACGTCATCCGGGTTCAGGTCGATGCCGAAACCGCGCCGGATCAGCAGTTCATTGGCGACCAGATTGCCGTGGCTGACCTGCACGCCCTTGGGCAAGGCGGTGGAGCCCGAGGTGTATTGCAGAAAGGCGATGTCGTCGGCTTGCACATCGGTGGCGACCCAGCGCTCGGCAAGCGCGCTGTCGAGGGTGTCGACCGCCAGCAGCGGCGGCGCGTTTTCGATCTGCGCCAAGTCGTCGCCGAGGCTGGCGATGGTCAGCAACAGGCGCGGTTCGGCGTCGGCGATGATCGACAGCAAGCGCGCCTGGTGATGGTGACGAGCGGACTCCGGCGGATAGGCCGGCACCGCGATCACCCCGGCGTACAGGCAGCCGAAGAACGCCGCCACATAGTCCGGCCCGCTGGGGAACAACAACACGGCACGGTCGCCCAGGTCGGCGTTGGCCTGCAGGGCGGCGGCGATGGCACGGGCGCGTCGGTCGAGGTCGCGGTAGCTGAGGACCACGTTGTGTTCGGCGGACTCAGCGAGGAAACGCAGAGCGATCCGCTCCGGAGTCTGCGCGGCGCGGCGTTGAAGGGACTGGGCCAGGGTGCGGGGAAGTTCGAAGGCGTCCATCATGGGGGTTCCTGCCTGAAATCGGCTTACGGGAAAATCGGGAAGGGTTCAGCCGGCGGTCAGTCGCCGCGCCGCGCCATTGCGCCAGCGCGCCAGGTGTTCCTCGGCGTAGCGCCGCACACAGCGCAGCACCGCGCTTTCGTGCTGCACCAGAAAGAAGTGGTGGCCGTCGAACAGGTCCAGGGAAAACCCGCTGGCGGCGTCTGCCTGCCAGTCGAGTAACTGGTCGGCGCGCACGCTGTCCTGCTTGCCGCCGAACACATGGATCGGCATGCCCAGCGGCTCGCGTCGGCCGTAGGCGAAGCTGCCGCACAGCAGGAAGTCGGCGCGCAGGATCGGCAGCATCAACTGCATCAATTCGCGGTTGGCCAGGGCTGCTTCGGCGGTGCCTTGCAGGTCGCGCAAGCGGGCGATCAGTTGCTCATCGGTCTTTTCGCGGGCGTACTCGCTGACGTCGCGCCGCGCCGGGCCGGCGGTGCCGGACGCAAACAGCGCCAGCGGCGCAGGCACGTTGCGCGCTTTGAGCGCGTGCGCCAGCTCGAACGCCAGCAGGCCGCCAAGGCTGTGGCCGAACAACGCGTAGGGGCCGTTCAGGTCACGACTGATTTCATCCGCCAACTGCGCGGCCAAGGCGCCGATGTCGCATTGCAACGGCTCGTCCATCCGCATACCGCGCCCCGGCAACTCCAGCGGGCACACCTGCAACCAGTCCGGCAGAACACGCCGCCAACGCACGTACACCATGGCGCTGGCCCCCGAATAAGGCAGGCAGAACAGGCGCAGTCGAGTCGGCGCGCTCATCGCTCGACGCCCCCCACCTGAAACGCGCCATATGCACGATAAAAACCCATCTCGCCCTCCTGCGGGTGCTGATCCTTGGCCGTTTTACCAACGAACCTGTCACCCAGAAGAACGGACGGCGCTGCCAAATAATTAGTCGTCGTGGACGAGCGAGACGGGGTTCACACCTTCAGCCCACGGACAAAATCAGTCAGACTTCTCATTTGACAATAATTATCATTCAGCATAATTTGTTGCCCGATGTGTAGGAGGCCTCAGCACGGACGCCCTCCCCTAACCTCTTTTGCGATCAAGGTGATTTCCATGACGGAACAAGTATCCACAGGCAGGTGCGACTCACCGCTGCTCCAGGCATTCGTCGATAATCGGCTGATTCTGGTAAAGATCGCAGCACGTATTACCGGCTGCCGCTCCCGGGCCGAAGACGTCGTGCAGGATGCCTACTTCCGGCTGCAATCGGCGCCGACGATCACCTCATCGTTCAAGGCGCAATTGAGTTATCTGTTCCAGATCGTGCGCAACCTGGCGATCGATCACTATCGCAAGCAGGCCCTGGAGCTCAAATATTCGGGGACCGAAGAGGAAGGCTTGAATGTGGTGATTCAGGGCGCGTCACCGGAAACTTCGCACATCAATTTCAACACCCTGGAGAACATCGCCGACGCCCTGACGGAACTGCCCCAGCGCACCCGCTATGCGTTCGAGATGTACCGCCTGCACGGCGTGCCGCAAAAGGACATCGCCAAGGAACTCGGCGTCTCGCCGACCCTGGTCAACTTCATGATTCGCGATGCGCTGGTGCATTGCCGCAAGGTGTCGGGCAGTCACAGCGATACATTTGCACGGCGGCTCTGAAACTCGCCCCGGCGCGAAGCCTGGTCTCCCGAAACCTCAGGGCACCGCCGTCACATCGATGCGATAGGGCTCGAATATCTTCAACAGCTCGCCGTCATCGCGCAAACGTTTGAGCAGGCCGGCAAACGCTGCGCTGCTGATCGGCGCCTTGGGCCGCAGCAACGCGTAGTGGTGGTACACCTGGTCGACGCGCTCCGAGATCAGGAACTGGGCGGCCATGTCGACGTTGCGCGCCAGAAAATCACTCAGGTACGAGCGGGTCACCAGGGCGATATCGGCGCGACCGCGCGCGACCATCAGCAGGTTGCTGTCATGGGAGTAGGTCAACGTCGCGTTGAAGTGCTCGGCCATGAACTTGGGGTCGGCATTGAAGTTGGCGAAGGCGTAGTGATAACCGCTGAATACCGCCAGGCGCTTGCCGCCAAGGCTGGCGAAATAATTCTGGTCGCGATCGGGCTCACGCTGGGCGACGAAGATTTCGGCATCTTCCAGGCCCATGTCGACCGTGGTGTGAGGAATCTTCTGCCAGCCCCAGTCGGGGTTTTCGAAAATCGCCACGTCGACCCGGCCCTGCTCGAAATCGCGAAAGCGTCGCGGGATCGAGGTCGGCACCAACACGAACTGATAATCGGTTTGCGAGGCGTTCAGGGCTTCGACCAACTGCGGCAGTAATCCGGTGTCGGCGCCCTGCTCGGGGCGCACGGTGTACGGCGGAAAATGCGCAGCGCCGATCCTCACCAATTGCGCAGCCGAAGCCGGCATCCACGCAACGGTGCCCAGTGCCCATAAAGTAAGTCCTGCAGCCAGTCGCCATGGCGAAAACATTAAGGCACACACCGTTTAACCTGCTGATGGCAATAAGCTAGGCGTTTTTGTCTGGCGAGACAACTTCCACCGGAAAATTAATAGCTTGCGCCTCAATCAGCCTTCAAAACCATCAACAACGCCTCTTCGGCCAACTGCTCGAGGGTCAAGCTGCCCTCGGCGCGGAACCAAGTTGTGGTCCAGGACAAGGCACCGGTGAGGAAGCGCCGGGCGATAAACACATCCCCCTTGATATAGCCGGCGGCCTTGGCCTCGCCCAGCACCTGCAGCCAGATCGCTTCATAGACATCACGCAAAGCCAGCACCTGGGCCTGGCCCTCGGCCGACAGCGAACGCCACTCGTACACCAACACCGCCATGGCTTCGCCGCTGCCGCCCATGATCGACTGCAATTCGCAGCGAATCAGCGCCAGCACGCGCTCGCGCACCGTGCTCGCCTCTTCCAGCGACGCACGCATCAGCGCAGTGTTGTAGCGGATGGTTTCTTCCATCACCGCGCGCAGGATCTCGTCCTTGCTCTTGAAGTGATGAAAGATGCTGCCGGACTGGATGCCCACGGCACCGGCCAGGTCGCGCACGGTGGTGCGCTCGAAGCCCTTGTTGCGAAACAGGTGAGCCGCGGTTTGCAGCAACTTGCCCCGGGCGCTGTCGGGGTCGGTCAATTGGCCGCCGTCGACCATGGCGCGCATCACCCGCAGGGCTTTGTGCTCATCCATGCTGCTCTCCTTTACGTCTACTGACATCTTGGCCGGCAATTTAGGCCGTGCCTGCCAGCCAAGCAAGCGCTTGGCTGAAAACTTGTGTCCGGAGTTTACAAACCAAGCGCTTGCTTGGTAGCCTCGTCGCCAGCCATTCGAGGAAGGATTTCTCATGAGCAAGACGGTTCGCATCGGCTGCGCCAGCGCCTTCTGGGGCGACACCTGCACCGCCGCCGCCCAGTTGGTACACGGCGGCAAGCTGGACTATCTGGTGTTCGACTACCTGGCGGAAGTCACGATGTCGATCCTCGCCGCTGCGCGGATCAAAGATCCCCAGGCCGGCTACGCCACGGACTTTGTCGAGGTGCTGTCGCCGCTGCTGGCCGAGATCCAACGCCAGGGCATCCGCGTGATCAGCAACGCGGGGGGCATCCACCCCCAGGCCTGCGCCGCCGCCCTGCAAGCGGCCTGCGACGCGGCGCAACTGCCGCTGAAAATCGCAGTGCTGCTGGGCGATGACCTGCAGCCCCAACTCAAACACCTGCGCGGCAGCGTCGACATGTTCAACGGCGCGCCGCTGCCGCCGCTGTGCGTGTCCGCCAATGCCTACCTCGGCGCGCCGGGCATTGTCCGCGCGCTTGAGCTGGGGGCGGACATTGTCATCACCGGGCGGGTGGTCGACAGCGCGGTGGTCAGCGCCGCGTTGGTGCATGAATTCAACTGGTCATGGCAGGACTACGACCGCCTCGCCCAGGCCGCCCTGGCCGGGCATATCATCGAATGCGGCGCGCAGTGTACCGGCGGCAACTTCACCGATTGGCGCGACGTGCCGGATTACGAGCACATCGGTTTTCCCATCGTCGACGTCAGCGCCGACGGCCAGTTCACCGTGAATAAAGTCGCGGGCAGCGGCGGGTTGATCAGCGAGCTGAGCGTGGCCGAACAACTGCTCTACGAAATCGGCGACCCGCGCGCCTACTTGCTGCCCGATGTGATCTGCGATTTCAGCCAGGTCAAATTGCAGCAGCAAGGCAAACACAGTGTGCGTCTGCACGGTGCCAAGGGTTTGCCGCCGACCGCTCAATACAAGGTCAGCGCCACTTACCCGGATGGCTTTCGCTGCACCGCCAGTTGCCTGATCGCCGGGATCGACGCGGTGGCCAAGGCCGAGCGGGTCGCCCAGGCGATTATCGACAAGACGTCGGAGCTGTTCAGCCAGCGCGGTTGGGCGCCCTACACCGAGGTGAACATCGAACTGCTCGGCAGCGAAGCCACCTACGGCGCGCATGCCCGACGCCGGGACTGCCGCGAGGTGGTGGTGAAGTTGGCGGTGCGCCACCCGAGCAAGCCGGCGCTGGTGCTGTTCGCCCGCGAAATCGCCCAGGCCGCCACCGGCATGGCACCGGGGCTGACCGGCATCGTCGGCGGGCGGCCGACGGTGTATCCGTTGATTCGACTGTTTTCGTTCCTGATCGATAAATCGTCCTGTGAGCTGGCGATTGATTTGCAGGGTGAACGCCACGCTTGCGCGCTTCCGGCCAGCCACGCACTGGGCACGCCGGCCGCCGCCCTCGAACCGCCCAAACCCCAAGGCCGCGCCGATGCCAGCGTGCCCCTGGTGAAACTCGCGGTGGCCCGTTCCGGCGACAAGGGCAACCACAGCAACATCGGGGTGATTGCCCGCGACCCGGCGTACCTGCCGTGGATCGCCGAAGCCCTGACCCCCGCCGTGGTCGTCGACTGGATGGGCCACGTGCTCGACCCGGTCCACGGTCGCGTCGAACGCTGGTACCTGCCCGGCAGCCACAGCCTCAACTTCCTGCTGGAAAACGCCTTGGGCGGCGGCGGCATCGCCAGCCTGCGCATCGACCCGCAGGGCAAGGCCTTTGCCCAGCAGTTGCTGGAAATCCCCATCGCCGTGCCGCAGCACATCGCCGATCAACTCACGTAAAGGAGCGTTGCCGTGGCCTTCGACTCGATCTTCAAAGCCGACCTGCCGGATGTCCTCAAAGGGGAGTCATAAACCATGCCGGTGATCGAAACCCTGATCGACGCCCACAGCCCAGACTTTGTGCGCAACCGCGAAGCGCTGCTGGCGAGCCTGCAGCAACTGCGCCTGTTGGAGCAGAACCTGTTGAGCAAGGCGCAGGAAGCCAAGCCCAAGTTCGACAAACGCGGGCAATTGCTGCCGCGTGAACGCCTCAACCTGCTGCTGGACCCTGGCGCGCCGTTCCTGGAACTGGCCAGCCTGGCCGGCTACAAACTCCATGACGACAAGGACGGCAGCGCCGCCGGCGGCGGGTTGATCGCCGGAATCGGTTACGTCAGCGGCGTGCGCGTGCTGGTGGTGGCGAATAACAGCGCGATCAAGGGCGGCACCATTTCCCCCACGGGCCTGAAGAAATCCCTGCGCCTGCAACAGATCGCGATGGAAAACCAACTGCCGGTGGTGACCCTCGCCGAAAGCGGCGGCGCCAACCTCAACTACGCGGCGGAGATTTTCGTCGAAGGCGCGCGCAGCTTCGCCAACCAGGCGCGCATGTCGGCCATGGGCTTGCCGCAGATCACCGTGGTCCATGGCTCGGCCACGGCGGGCGGCGCGTATCAGCCGGGGCTGTCGGATTACGTGGTGGTGGTGCGCGGCAAGGCCAAGCTGTTCCTGGCCGGCCCGCCGCTGCTCAAGGCCGCGACCGGCGAAGTCGCCACCGATGAAGCACTGGGCGGCGCCGAGATGCACGCGCAAATCGCCGGCACCGCGGAATACCTGGCGGAAAACGATGCCGACGGGGTGCGGATCGTGCGCGAAATCGTCAGCCTGCTGCCGTGGAACGAGCGCCTGCCGTCGATGCCCAAACGCACGTATGCCGAGCCGCTGTACCCCATCGACGAACTGCTCGGGCTGATCCCCGACGACCCGAAAAAACCCTACGACGTCCGCGAAATCCTCGCACGCCTGGCCGACGGTTCGAACTTCCTCGAGTTCAAGGGCGAGTTCGACGCACATACCGTGTGCGGCCACCTGCACATCCAGGGCCGCGCCGTCGGCGTGATCGGCAATAACGGCCCGATCACGCCCAAGGGCGCCAGCAAGGCCGCGCAATTCATCCAACTGTGCGACCAGAGCCGCACGCCGCTGCTGTTCCTGCACAACACCACCGGCTTTATGGTCGACACCGAGGCGGAACAGCAAGGCGTGATCAAGCACGGCGCGAAGATGATCCAGGCGGTGACCAATGCCCGTGTGCCCAAACTCACCGTGGTGGTCGGCGGCTCCTACGGCGCCGGCAACTACGCCATGTGCGGCCGCGGCCTCGACCCGCGCTTCATCTTCGCCTGGCCCAACAGCCGCACCGCCGTGATGGGCGGCGCCCAGGCCGGCAAAGTGCTGCGCATCGTCACCGAAGCCAAACAACGGAAAGACGGCCTGACCCCCGACCCCAAGATGCTCGACATGCTGGAACAAGTCACCGCACAGAAACTCGACAGCCAATCCACCGCACTGTACGGCAGCGCAAACCTATGGGATGACGGCCTGATCGACCCAAGGGATACCCGCACGTTGCTGGGGTTCCTGCTGGATATTTGCCATGAAGCCGACATGCGGACATTGCAACCGAACAGCTTTGGCGTAGCACGGTTCTAAAGTCATCAAGACAACAAAACCCTGCTGTTGCTCTGCTGTTGCTCTGCTTTTGATCTTGATCTTGATCTTAGGCGCCCCGTCAAACCACGCTGGCCGAACGCAGGCTTGAATCCGTGGGTAACCCGGCAGGACGCCGGGTTAGCCGTCCTGGGCCAGGGATGGCCCATGACGGCGGCCCACGGATTCAAGCCTGCGTTCGGGCACACCGAGCCTAGGCGAGGTGCCGAGTGGTGGGGCAAGAGCCCTTTTGGTTACTTTTGGGGCTCTTTTCCAAAAGTGACCCGCTGTAAGAGCGGAACCCATAGCAGCCGTTACCAAAGAAACGGATATGTACTCAACCCAAAAAAATGGTCAGCCCAGAGGCCGCCATCGGGGGCAAGCCCCCTCCCACATTTGGAGCGAGGTGAGCCCAATTTCGAGCGAGGTGAGCCCATTGGATATCTACCCGCTGTAGGACCGCCAGCAAACCAGCTCCCGCAGACAGAGCCATGCACACCCGAAGAACGCCCACACGGAGAACAATAAAAAATGATCTTCACCCAGGAACACCAGGCACTGCGCCGCACCGTCCGCGCCTTCGTCGACCGCGAGATCAACCCCCACGTCGACGAATGGGAAAAAGCCGGCCGCTTTCCCATCCACGATATCTTGCGCAAGGCCGGCGACCTCGGCCTGCTGGGCATCTCCAAACCCGAGCAATTCGGCGGCATGGGCCTGGACTACAGCTACTCCATCGTCGCCGCTGAAGAATTCGGCAGCATCCGCTGCGGCGGCATCCCCATGTCCATCGGCGTACAGACCGACATGTGTACCCCCGCCCTCGCCCGCTTCGGCTGCGACGCACTGCGCGAAGAATTCCTGCGCCCGGCGATCAGCGGCGAGCAAGTCGGTTGCATCGGCGTCTCGGAAGCCGGCGCCGGTTCCGATGTGGCCGGGCTGAAGACCCAGGCACGCAAGGACGGCGACGACTACGTGATCGACGGCAGCAAAATGTGGATCACCAACTCGCCGAGCGCCGACTTCATGTGCCTGCTGGCCAACACCTCCGACGACAAGCCGCACCTCAACAAGTCGCTGATCATGGTGCCGATGAACACACCGGGGATCAGCGTCAGCCCGCCCTTGGAAAAACTCGGCATGCACAGCTCCGAGACCGCCCAGGTGTTCTTCGACGGCGTGCGTGTGCCGCAACGCAACCGCATCGGCCATGAAGGCGCGGGGTTCATGATGCAGATGCTGCAATTCCAGGAAGAACGCCTGTTTGGCGCGGCCAATATGATCAAGGGCCTGGAGTCCTGCATCGACAGCACGATCGAATACTGCAAGGAGCGCCAGACCTTCGGCAAAGCGCTGATCGACAATCAGGTGATTCACTTTCGCCTGGCCGAACTGGCCACCGAAATCGAATGCCTGCGCGCCCTGGTCTACCAGGCCACCGAGCAGTACATCAAAGGCCAGGACGTGACGCGCCTGGCCTCCATGGCCAAGCTCAAGGCCGGGCGGCTGGGCCGCGAAGTCAGCGACAGTTGCCTGCAATACTGGGGCGGCATGGGCTTTATGTGGGACAACCCGGTGGCCCGCGCCTATCGCGATATGCGCCTGGTGTCGATTGGCGGCGGCGCCGACGAAATCATGCTGGGCATCATCTGCAAACTGATGGGCACCCTGCCGGGGAAAAAACCATGAACACCCTGCTGCTCGAACCCCATAACGGGGTGCTGCACATCACCCTCAACCGTCCGCAAAGCCGCAACGCGATGAGCCTGGAGATGGTCAATGAACTGCGCGCGGTGCTGGCGCAGTTGGACGATCAGGTGCGCGCGCTGGTGATCAGCGGCGCGGCCGGGCATTTCTGTGCCGGGGCGGACGTGAAAGACCTGCTCGGCGCCAGCGACAAGGCGCAATTGCAGGCGCTGAACCGCGCGTTCGGCACCTTGCTGCAGGAAGTTGAAGCCGTGCCCCAAGTGGTGATCGTGGTGCTGCAAGGCGCGGTGCTGGGCGGTGGCTTTGGTTTGGCGTGCGTCAGTGATATTGCGCTGGCTGATCACCAGGCGCAGTTCGGCTTGCCCGAGACCAGCCTGGGCTTGCTGCCGGCGCAGATCGCGCCGTTTGTGGTCAAGCGCATCGGTCTGACGCACGCGCGCCGGCTGGCGCTGACGGCGGCGCGGTTCGACGGGGTCGAGGCTGAGCGCTTGGGCGTGGTGCATTTTGTCGAGCGCGATCCGCAGGCGTTGGCCGAACGCCTGGATGAAGTGCTGGGCCAGGTATTGCGTTGCGCGCCGGGGGCGAATGGGCGGACCAAGGCCTTGCTGCTGGCCAGCGCGGAGCAACCGCTGGGGCCGTTGCTGGATCAGGCCGCCGCGTGGTTCGCCGAGGCGGCGACGGGCGAAGAAGGGATCGAAGGCACCCAGGCCTTTGTGCAACAGCGCAAGCCACGGTGGGCCGAATGAACAAGATCCTGATCGCCAACCGCGGCGAAATCGCCTGCCGCATCCAGCGCACCGCCCAGGCCTTGGGCTATCGCACCGTAGCGGTCTACAGCGACGCCGACGCCCAGGCTGCGCACGTGCAGATGGCCGACGAAGCCGTGAATATCGGCCCGGCGCCGGTGCAGCAGTCCTACCTGAATATCCCGGCGATTCTCAGCGCAGCCCAACGCACCGGTGCCGACGCGGTCCACCCCGGTTATGGCTTTCTCTCTGAAAACCCCGATTTCGCCCGCGCCTGCATAAACGCCGGGCTGACCTTCATCGGCCCCAGCGTCGAGGCCATCGAACTGATGGGCAGCAAGCGCCGGTCCAAACTCGCCATGCTCGAGGCCGGTGTCCCGTGCGTCGCCGGCTACCAAGGCAGCGCCCAGGACGACGCCACGTTGCAAATAGAAGCTGAACGCATCGGCTTCCCGCTGATGATCAAGGCCAGTGCCGGCGGCGGCGGCCGAGGTATGCGCCTGGTGCATCAGCGCGAACACCTGCAAGAGCAACTGCGCAGCGCCCGCTCCGAAGCCCTGAATGCATTCGGCAGTGACGAACTGATCCTGGAACAGGCGCTGATCGAACCGCGCCACGTCGAAATCCAACTGTTCGGCGACAGCCACGGCAACCTGATCCACCTCGGCGAACGCGACTGCTCGGTCCAGCGCCGCCATCAGAAAATCATTGAAGAGGCGCCCTGCCCGGTGATGACCCCGGCCCTGCGCCAGGCCATGGGCGACGCGGCGCTCAAGGCCGGGCGTGCGGTGAATTACGTCGGTGCCGGGACGGTGGAGTTCCTGCTCGACCGCGACGGCCGGTTCTACTTCCTGGAGATGAACACTCGCCTGCAAGTCGAACACCCGGTCACCGAACTGATCAGCGGCCTCGATCTGGTCGACTGGCAACTGCAAATTGCCGCCGGCCAACCGCTGCCGTTACAGCAAGCGCAGGTCAGCCTCAGCGGCCACGCCATGGAAGTGCGCCTGTACGCCGAAGACCCGGCCCAGGGCTTTCTGCCGCAAACCGGTGCGGTGCTGCGCTGGGAACCGGCCGCGGGCGTGCGGGTCGACCACGGGGTTCTCGAAGGTCAGCGCATCAGCCCGTTCTATGACCCGCTGCTCGGCAAGATCGTCGCCCATGGCGCCACCCGCGAGGAGGCGCGGCGCAAGCTGCTGCGCGCCGTGGAGGACACGGTGCTGCTGGGCGTGGCGAGCAACCAGCAGCTGTTGACCGACCTGCTCAAGCACCCGAAGTTTATCCACGGCGATTTCAGCACCGCGTTGATCGCCGAACACTTCAGCGAGATCCGCCGCACCCGCGCATCCGCCGAACAGCTGGCCCTGGCCGCCGCGCTGTTTTATCAACACAGCGCTCAGGCCCATGCCCCGGCCTTATCGGGGTGGCGCAACGGCGCTGACGTGCCGTGGAGCTATCAGTTGGCCGTCGACGATGCGGTCCAGGACATCACGGTCAGCGTCCTCGCCGACCATCACCTGCAGGCCAACGGCATCGACATCCGCCACCTCAGCAGCGACGGCCGCTGGGCCACCGCAGTGATCAACGGCATCCGCCGCCGCAGTGCCTACCACCTCGACGGTGCCCAGCTGTGGCTACCGGGCGTGAGCGTGACCAACCGCACCCACCACGTTGCCAACCGCCAGCCCCCTACCGGCGGCGGCAGGGTCGAGGCGCCGATGGACGGCGCCATCGTCGATGTGCGCGTGCGCGCCGGTGAACGCGTCACCCAGGGGCAACTGCTGCTGGTGCTCGAAGCGATGAAAATGGAGCATCCGCTGAAGGCCGGCATCGACGGTGTGGTCAAGGCCGTGCAGGTCATGGCCGGCGATCAGGTGCGCAATCGCCAGGTGTTGCTGGAGATCGAATAAAGCCTGGGCGGAACTACGCGGCCGGGCTACGCTCTATCCCCATCAGGACGGGAAGAGTACGGGAACCTGCACGATGCCTCATTGGCTGATTATTGACCTTGAAGCCACAACGGATGACGGCGGCTGGCCCGTGACGGAGATGGAAGTCATCGAGATCGGCGCAAGCCTGGTCAACCGCCAGGGCCGCGAGTTGGATCATTTCCAGCGTTTTGTGCGACCGCAGCGGCGTCCATTGCTGACGCCCTTCTGCCGCAAGCTGACCCATATCACCCAAGCGAACATGGACAGCGCCGCGCCTTTCGGCGATGTGTGGGCGCTGTTCGAGCGCTGGCTGGGCCAGCATCAGGCACACCTGGAAGGTTGGGCCAGCTGGGGCGACTACGATCGCCAGCAGCTCGAGCTGGAGTGGCAGCGCCATGGCCTGAGCAGCGCGCTGGCCCAAACGCCCCATATCAACCTCAAGCAACGCTTCGCCAAGGCCCGGCGCCTGGACAAGCCAACGGGGCTCAATAGCGCCCTGCAATTGGCGGGGATGCAGTTCAATGGCCAGCAACACCGGGCGCTGGAAGATGCGCGCAACACCGCACGCCTGTTACCGCTGATTTTGCCGGTCTAGGCAGCTCCCTTGCCCTTGGGCATACTGGCCGACCTTTCCAGACCCTTTTTCCGAGGATTCGCCCATGTTTAAAGTCAACGAGTACTTCGACGGCACCGTCAAGTCGATCGCTTTCGGCACCGCAGAAGGTCCGGCGACCATCGGCGTCATGGCCCCGGGTGAATACGAATTCGGCACCGCCCAGCGTGAAATCATGCACGTGGTATCCGGCGCCCTGACCGTCAAGCTGCCCGACAGCAGCACCTGGGAAACCTTCGCCGCCGGCAGCCTGTTCCACGTTCCGGCCAACAGCAAGTTCCAGCTGAAGGTCGCCGTGGACACCGCTTACCTGTGCAAATACCGCGGCTAAGCAATTCCCGCGCGAAAAAAATGCCCGTCTCGCAGGAGACGGGCATTTTTTTTGGGGACGCATTATTCGAGGACAGTCACCGGCATGCCCACTTCCAGGCGGCCCACGCCATCGTTGACCAGGTTCTGGCCGAACATCGCGCCGTCTTCGGTCTTGCGATAGGCCTCCAGCGTCACGAAGGGTTCGCGGTCGGCACTGCGCTCGCCGGTCTGCGGGTCGATGGTGGTCAGAATGCAGCGTGAGCACGGCTTGACCACGCGAAACTCGACATCGCCGATGCGCAGGCGTTTCCAGCCGTCTTCGGCGAACGCATCGCCACCGTCGATCACCAGGTTGGGGCGAAAGCGCAGCATTTCCATGGGCCGACCGACGTGCCGGGACAGGTCGTCCAGGGAGGCCTGGCCGATCAGCAGCAACGGGTAACCGTCGGCGAACGCGACCTGATCATCGTCCTTGCCATAACCGGCTTGTGTGGTGCGCGCGCGCTCCAGCGGGATGTGGACCAGCCGCGTTGGCTTGCCGATAAAGTCGCTGACCCAGGCGGCGGCGGCATCGCCCGCATCCGGCACGCGCAAGGTGTCGCGCCAGATGGTCACACCGCGCAGTTCAGCCTCGCTGCCGGGCAACGCCACGTCCAGCGCTGCGTAGCCAGGCGAACTGAGGGTCAGGCCACCGCTGCGGTTCCACAGCGCCGACAGCTGGCTCATCGTCGCCACGGCGCGCTGCGTCAAAAAACGCCCGCTGGCTTCGTCCACCAGCATCCAGCGTCGATCGCCATCCAACCCGAGCTTGTCCAGGCCGATCTGCTGCAACGTTTCGGCCTTGCCGGATTTCAAAGGGTAACGGTACAGCGCGCTGAGACGGAGCATGAGCCTGCATTCCTGAGGGGCAAAACCGTCACCCTAAGGTCAAGCCGGCGCTTCGTCCAGCATCAGTCGCTGACGCACCACATCCACCAGCTTGTCCGGCTGGAATTTGGACAGGAAGTTATCGCACCCGACCTTCTTCACCATCGACTCGTTGAAACTGCCCGACAGCGAGGTGTGCAGCACCACGTACAGCTCACGCAGGCGTGGGTCATTGCGGATCTCGGTGGTCAGGCGGTAGCCGTCCATCTCAGGCATTTCGGCGTCGGTGAAGATCATCAGCAATTTGTCGGTCATCACCTGGCCGCTGTCGGCCCAGGCCTTGAGCATGTTCAGCGCCTTGAGGCCGTCACTGGCGATGTGCATCTTCACGCCCAACTGGCCCAGGGTGTCGCGCAACTGCGACAGCGCGACATTGGAGTCGTCCACCAGCAGCACTTCACGGCCACGGGCGCGCTCCAGTATCGGGTCATCGAGTTTATCGCGGGAGACCTTGGCGTTGTATGGCACGATCTCGGCGAGGACTTTTTCCACGTCGATGATTTCCACCAACTGGTCATCGACCTTGCTGATGGCCGTGAGGTAGTGCTGGCGCCCGGCGCTGGTCGGCGGCGGCAGGATGGCTTCCCAGTTCATGTTGACGATGCGATCGACGCCGCCCACCAGGAACGCCTGCACCGAGCGGTTGTACTCGGTGACGATGATGGTGCTGTTGGGCCCCGGCACCAGCGGGCGCATGCCGATGGCCTGGGACAGGTCGATCACCGGCAGGGTCTGGCCCCGCAGGTTGACCACGCCGCACACAAACGGGTGGCGCTGAGGCATCAGGGTCAGCTTGGGCAGTTGCAAGACCTCCTGCACCTTGAACACGTTGATCGCGAACAGCTGCCGCCCGGCCAGGCGAAACATGAGAATCTCCAGGCGATTCTCACCCACCAATTGTGTGCGTTGATCTACCGTGTCGAGAATGCCGGCCATTAAAAGCTCCTGATATGCGCGCAGGTCGCGCTAAGGTCGCGCTAAGGGATTATGCGGTTCGCTAAGCTTGTTATCGGCGGCAAGCGCCAGACCTTGACCCCTGTAAAATGCCACGCAAATCCATTGATGTCACACTGACATCATGCTTTACTGCACAGGCCTCTTCATTGGGCAGAATAGCAACATTGCGCGACATTCAAATCGGCGCAAGGTTCCGCTGCGTAAGGGATTCCCCTAGGCACAATCAGGCCCAACCTGATATTCGCGATATCTAATTGCCATTAATGTGACGCCATTCTCATTGCATGAATGGAGTCAGGCTTTTGTTTGCCATCGTAAGCCCAAGGCCCGTGGGCCTTCCAGACACTCACCTGTCGGCAATCGAAGTTGCGCAATCGGCCCCGATGACGAGGGCAGTGCGCGCCTCGCATAATCATTCAAATAAACGTCCTACTAAAGTCTCAGAAGCGCCCTACAGATTTCAGTCATCTTTCAGCGGTAGTTTTACGCTATTCACGCAGTGCGACATCTCATCGCCCGACCGTATGCTGTGGAGACTTGCATGATGAATAGCGCGAACGAGTGGCAAACCACACTTCCCGAATTCCTGCTAGAGGCCGAAAAGCTGCTGAGAAAGTCGGAAGAGTGCTTGAGCCATCTGCATTTGATTCGTAATGACAGCGATGCCATCGACTGCATGAAGTTCAGCCTCACGGCGCTCGCCGAAAAGGCCGATGATCTGGCTCTGCAGGCGATCAGCGAGTTCTCGCGACATATCCAGGACCTGATTGCCAACGCGCAGAGCCCTTTGCAACTGCACGATCAGGCCCTCGATGCCTTGAACAACTGCCTGACGTTACTGGCGTGGCAACTGGAGTTGATCGACACCCGCACCGGTGAGTTGAGCCTGGATGAAAGTGAACAAACCTCACTGATTGCGACGGTCACTCTCCAGATCCCGCAGAAGGACTTCACCAATAAGCCGCAACAGCGTCTGCACCACGTTTCATGAATGACTGCGCCGTTAAGCACTAAGGTGTCGCTTTCACCCAGCGTCTTGCCCAAAAACGACAAGAATAACTAATGTGCCCTGCAATAAGTGGCGACAACCAAGTTGCCCGCGCTATAAAGCCAATCCATACCAAATAACCGCCAACATATAACTATTCTTAATAGGCATGCCCCCACTCCGTGCAAATGACGCCTGGCGACCAACGGTAAGCAAAGTGGTACCATGCCGCCCTCGAAGTGACCTAACGTCATGATGCATAAAACGTGAAAAGCATCCGCTATGTACGCCAGCCTCAAGTCACTCCTCGTCAAATCCGCTTCCCGCAGCAATGCCCGTCGACTGGTTCTCGTGTTGTGCCTGTGCTCACTGCTGCTGGGGCTGTGGGCCTACGCTCGCTCCACGCCCTTGCCATTGATGGTGTTGCTGATCAACGTGGCCACCCTGGTGCTGGTGGGCCTGCGGCAGTGGAACTCACGTAAATCGATCAAGTTCCAGCCCCAGGAACTGGCCGATCGCCTGCTGCAAGTCCAGGAAAACGAGCGGCACCGCCTCAGCCGAGAGCTGCACGACGATATCGGCCAATTGCTCACCGCCGCCAAGCTGCAAAGCGAATGGCTCAAGCGCCGCCTGCCGGAAGACCTGCAGGGCTAATGCACAGTGCTGTGCAACACCCTGAACGAGACCTTGGCCAAGGTGCGCGACGTGTCCGCCATTCTCAACCCGCGTCAGTTGGCCAGCCTCGGCCTGGAAGCCAGCCTGCGCGCGCACCTGCTCAAGACCCTGGGAAACACCTCGATTCATTGGAGCCTGGAATGCCAGCAACGGCTGACCGGCATTCCCGAAGAAATGGCCGTGGCCGCTTTTCGCATCACCCAGGAAGCGGTGACCAACATGCTGCGCCATGCCCAGGCGCAAAACCTGCTGGTTCGCCTGCAACGCCTGCCCCAGGGCCTGTCGCTGTTTATCAGTGATGACGGCCAGGGCTTTTCGCCCGCCAGCAACCCAGGCCTGGAAGGCCAACGGGGCATGGCGGGCATGTCCGAGCGGATTGATCAACTGGGGGGCACCTTGTCCGTCAGCAGCCAGCCAGGCAAAGGCACCCGGATCGACGCACTTTTCCCCTGGGCGCCGCGCGCCCTCGAACGGGCCAGTCCCCTGAAGGTTCTCGAGTGACCCGCACTTTACTCCTGGTGGATGACCACGCACTGATCAGGGCCGGCGTCCGCGCGCTGGTCCTGGACATTCCCGGCTACACGGTGATTGGCTAAGCCAGCGATGGCGCGCAGGTGCTGGAAACATTCAGCGCCCTGCTGCCGGATATCGTGCTGCTGGACCTGTCGATGAAACACACCGGCGGCCTGGATGCGTTGCACCAGCTCAAGACGGCCTACCCCAAGAGCAAGGTGCTGATCCTGTCGATGCACACCGACCCGGAGCTGATCATGCGTGCCCTGGAGGCCGGCGCCCATGGCTACCTGCTCAAGGACACCAGCGCCAACGAACTGGAGCAGGCACTGCTGGCGCTGAGCAATGACGAGCGCTACCTGAGCCCGGCGATTGCCCACACCGTGATCAGCCAGGCGCTGGTACGCAATCAGGCCCCGTCCTCCCCGGTCGTCCACAACCACAACCTCACCGCTCGCCAGTTGGAAATCCTGCGCCTGGTGGTGCGTGGCAAATCCACCCGGGAAATCGCCCACGGCCTCGGGTTGAGCATCAAGACCGTGGAAGCCCATCGCTCGCAAATCATGAAGCGCCTGCAGATTTTCGATGTGGCGGGCCTGGTGTTATTTGCCGTGCGCGAGCAGATCATCAGCCTGGACGACTAAGGGCGAACCCGGCGGCAGATGGACGCGCAGGGCCTTGGGCACGACCTCGAAATGCAGGTCATCGCCTTGCAGCGGTTCGCCATCCAGGTTGATATACAAACCTTGCGCGACCTTGATCTTGACCCACGGCAGGCGCGCGCGGACAAACATGGTGTCCAGGCCCCAGCCATTGTTCATCAGTTCACGCAGGGTGCCGACCACTTCCTGGGGGGCCGGCAAAATGCTGATGTCCAGCAGCCCATCGTCCGCCAGTGCGTCGGGGCACAGCACATGCCCACCGCCGGCCTGGCGGCCGTTGCCGATGCCCAGCGCGAGCAGCTCGCCTTTCCAATGGAAATCCGGGCCTTCCAGCTCGCCATACGCGGCCTTCAACTCACTGAAGCGCGACAAGCCGGTGAACAGATAGGCCGCGCCGCCCAGCACTTTCTTCAGTTCTTCGGAGGTATTGGCGGTGACCTGGCTGCCGAAGCCGCCAGTGGCCATGTTGAGGAATACTTGCCCGCCGACGCGGCCGAGATCGATCGCCCTGGCCGGCACATCCAGCAACGCCAGGGCCTGATCGGGCTGCAGCGGCACACCGGCGGCGCGGGCAAAATCATTGGCGGTGCCCAACGGCATCAGCACCAGGCTCGCATCGGTCCCGGCCTGGGCCATCGCCTCGGCCACATCGCGCAAGGTGCCGTCACCGCCGCCGGCAATGATGTGCGTGTACCCGCCGTCCAGGGCCTCGTTGACCAGCCGCTGCGCGTCGCCGCCCTCCCATGTCACCCGCACCGCCAGCTCCCAGCCCTGCTCACGCCGAGCCAGCACCGCAGCGCGCACGTCCTCGTTGAGGGCTTGCTTGCCGTGGAGGATCAACAGGGCTTTGTGGGTGGTCATGGGGGGAGCTCTCCTGGGGTCAAAGGTGCTTGAAGGATGTTGACCTTTGAGGAGATAAAAAAAGCCATCGGGTTTGCAATTTAATTGGCCAGGGGCGACGCCAGGCTGCTTTCCTGTAAGCGCGGGCAAGCCAGCGCCTACAGTTGGATCGCTAGATACCCATCAGCGCGCAATCAGCTTTTGTGCAACTTACTCATCAACTGCGCCTCAGCCTGGGTCAGGCCGCACGACTGCGTCAGCTCATCCACGGTCGCGCCCATGCCGACCAGCTTCGCCGCCTGGGCAAAAGACAGGCTGGACGGATCGCGCTGTTCAATCTGCGCCAGCTTGTCCGGCAACGGCCCGAGGATCGCGCGCAGTTCATGCACCTCATCCCCGACCCGCACCGCACTTTGCTGGAAGTGATCGACGCGCTTGGCCAACTCCACCACGCGCCGGTCACGCACGGCATCGCGTTCGGCCTGTTGCACCACCCACTCGCGTTGCTGGCGCACATAGCGCAGCAAAAACGCCAACGTCCCGGCCCACAACAGGGCCAGGACGATCACCGCTGCTTCAAGGAACAATCAGATGTTCTCCAGATCCGACCATTCTTCTTCGCTCATCATTTTGTCCAGCTCGACCAGAATCAGCAGTTCGCCGTTCTTGTTGCAGACGCCCTGGATGAACTTGGCCGACTCTTCGTTACCCACGTTCGGCGCGGTTTCCACTTCCGATTGGCGCAGGTAAACCACTTCGGCCACGCTGTCGACCATGATCCCGACCACTTGCTTGTCGGCCTCGATGATGACGATGCGGGTGTTGTCGTTGACTTCGGTCGGTATCAGACCGAAACGCTGGCGGGTGTCGATCACCGTCACCACGTTGCCGCGCAGGTTGATGATGCCCAGCACGTAGCTTGGCGCACCCGGAACCGGAGCGATTTCGGTGTAGCGCAGCACTTCCTGCACGCGCATGACGTTGATGCCGTAGGACTCGTTGTCCAGTTTGAAGGTAACCCATTGCAGGATCGGATCATCCAAACCTTGTGCGGACGCTGACTTATTCATACCCCTGACCCCTTCAAATGCCGTTGGACACGGCGTGTGTGCTTCTTTGGCCGCACAACCGTGCGGCCGATCTTGTTCAATTAACTGCGTTGCTGGCCCGGCATCGACTTGACCGCGCCGCTGGCGATCAACTCGGCCAGTTCGGCAACGTCGAGCAACGCGCACATGTGTTCGATTACGGTGCCCGCCAACCAAGGGCGCTGGCCCCGTTGGCTGCGCCATTTGATTTCATTCGGGTCCAGGCGCAACGAGCGGCTGACTTGATGCACGGCCAGCCCCCACTCGTAGCCTTGCACCGAAATCACGTATTGCAAGCCCTGGCGGAAATCATCGCGGTAGCGGTCGGGCATCACCCAGCGCGCGGTGTCCAGCACCTTGAGGTTGCCGGCCTGGCTGGGCAGGATGCCGAGGAACCACTCCGGTTGCCCGAACAGCGGTGTCAGCTCCTGGCCTTCCAGGGAATAGATCGAGCCCAGGCACACCAGCGGCACCGCCAGGGTCAACCCGGCGACGTCGAACAGCAGGCATTCGAACGGCTCGGCGGCCCACGCCGGGCGGCCGTCGCCGGTGACCGGCGGCGGTGTGATGCTCGGCGGCAGGTGGACTTCAACCACCGGCTCGACCACCACGGGTGCGACCGGCACAGGCGCAACCACTACAGGCGCAACCACGACCGGTGGACTCGGCACCATCACCTGCGCATCACGCGCCTGTTCTTCCAGCACCGCCAACTGGAATTCATCCAGTGTGCTCTGTGCGTCTACGGCGGGTTCGAGGACCAGCAGCGGTTCCGGCAGTTCTTCCTCGGTCGCGTCCTGCAGCAAGGCATCCAGGTAGGATTCCAGTGCCAGTTGCGGCCGCGTCTTGACCTTGAGTTCGACAGGACGGTTCATCACGCCACCTGCGCCACAAGCTGTTGCGACAGCAGGTGCTTGAGCAGCGCGCGGTACGCCAGCACGCCGCGACTTTTACCGTCGAACTGCGAAGGGGTCAGGCCGGCGCGGCTGGCGTCGCGCAGGCGCGTGTCCACCGGGATATAGCCCTGCCAGATGGTGTCCGGGTAGGCATCGCGCAGTACGCGCAAGGTGCCGAGGGACGCCTGGGTGCGGCGATCGAACAACGTCGGCACGATGCTGAACGGCAGCGCCTGTTTGCGTGAGCGGTTGATCATCGCCAGGGTGCTGACCATGCGTTCCAGGCCCTTGACCGCGAGGTGCTCGGTCTGCACCGGGATCACCAACTGCTGGCTGGCCGCCAGGGCGTTGACCATCAGCACGCCGAGCAACGGCGGGCTGTCGATGATCGCGTAGTCGAAGTCCTGCCACAGTTGCGCCAGGGTCTTGGCGATCACCAGGCCCAGGCCGCTCTGCCCCGGCGACTGGCGCTCAAGGGTGGCCAGGGCGGTGCTCGACGGCAGCAGGGAAATGCTTTCATTGCTGGTGGGCAGCAGCAGTTGCCCGGGCAGATCGCTCGGCACGCTGCCCTTGTGCAGGAACAAGTCGTAGCAGCTGTGCTCCAGCGCGTCCGGGTCGTAGCCGAAATAGCTGGTCATCGAGCCGTGGGGGTCCAGGTCGACCACGACCACGCGCTTGCCCGCCTCGGCCAGCAAGCCGGCTAAGGCGATGGAGGTGGTGGTCTTGCCGACTCCACCTTTTTGATTGGCAACTGCCCAGACTCTCATTCGGTTGATTCCTCCCGGCGGGCACAGGCGCGACCGAGACAGTGCATAGGTTATTGAGCCGGTGACGGAGAATTGACGGAGCTTTGCCGTACCGGCGGCTTTGCAAGGGCCGGTGCAGTTTGTGTGCCAGCCCGCTTCAATGCCGCGTCCGGGGTTGCATTTGCCGTGCCGGTGCCGGTCAGGCTGCGGCGCACATCCAGGTTGCGCGAGACCACCAGCACCACCCGGCGGTTGCGGGCGCGGCCTTCCGCCGTGGCGTTATTGGCCACCGGCTGGAACTCGCCGTAGCCGACCGACGCCAGGCGACCGGGGTTCACGCCCTGCATCGCGAGCATCCGCACGATGCTCG
>Ga0070754_10000475_pt1 | contig 37354 bp, 43 predicted proteins | sample VirMetDEL_Sep_01_FD_75181 | JGI IMG/M metagenome (GOLD analysis project Ga0070754, IMG submission 75181) | Aqueous microbial communities from the Delaware River and Bay under freshwater to marine salinity gradient to study organic matter... | ecosystem: Environmental > Aquatic > Marine >...
CTCTCGCTCGTAGCCGCATTCGTCGCGGAAGTGGCAGCATTAGTTTCCGACGTAGCAGCGTTAGTTGCCGACGTTGCAGCGTTAGTCTCGCTCGTGGCTGCATTTGTCGCACTCGTAGCCGCAGCGGTCGCGCTTGTAGCAGCGTTCGTGGCCTGCGTAGTGGCTTGAGCCACCTGGCTAGTGGCGGCGGTATCCGTGTAGTTCTTAGTGGCAGCATCTTGCGCCGAAACCGGATCACCAAGTCCGGTGATCTTGTTCGCACCAGCAGCAAGGTCGCCACCGAGAGTCGCAGACGTGAGCGTCTTATTCGTCAGCGTTTGAGTTTCAGTCTCACCCACGACGTTCGATGTAAGAGCGAGGCCGTGAACATTGTTCGTTGAGTCCTCATGCTGGCGGGACTCACGGAAATCACGGCCACTGAAACCATGCTCCACCTGGCAGCCCGCAGAATGAGCGACAGCAGTAGTGGAATCAACGCCACGAGTAATAGTTAGAATGGTCCCCGAGACGTTGGTACATTCAACCAACTCTTCATCCACCGTGTCCTTATCAAGGATGATTGTGAACGGATAACTGGTCGGATACCCAGACGCCAAGGCAACAGTGATCGACGTGTCCGTCGAATTGATTGAGTTGACAAGCGTGGTCTTTCTCGCCGTCGATGAGTAGTAACGTGCCTGCGCCATATCTACCTCTCGTAATGTGCGCGGATCGGGTTCTCTGCCTGCTGCTGACGACGGACCTCTTCAAGGCGCGTCCGGTACAAACCGAGCAGGTACTTACCAAGGCGCTCACCCGCGCCAATAGGACGCATGTTCGCCGCAAGATCAGCGGTTGCGCTCAAGCCACTAACCAGTGGCGTCTCCAAGTACGGGACCATCCGGTACGCAGCGCCAAGGCGCACAACGTCAATCGCACTATCAGGTAAGCCGGTAGCACTGAACAGGTCAGTGTCTGCTGACAAAGGCTGCGGGGGACCAGCGGTACGGACGTGAATCTGCTGGCCGGGGACCGGCTGCTCGTACAGACTCAAAGCCGGACCACCAGACGTGTACGGACGAAGTTCATATTTACGAATGGGAACAAACTCAAGAGACGGGCCAACCTGCTTACCCGCCACGCGAAGCACGTGACGTGCATTCGTGTTCGTCAAAGTGAAGTTCACCTTGGTTGGGTCAGCCGTCAAGAACTCGTCAGTGATAGCGAACAGATCAGGGTAGACAGCACTGATGCTGTCGTTCACGGCCTGGCGGACACTGAACCGAGGGAACTGCGGGGATGAAACCACTCGCGTGCCAGCCGCGTGTGTGGCAGCGTCAGTGCCACGGAAGCCACGGCCGTACGGGGGGATAGTCATGGTCTGCGAAGCGCGGTCAACATTGTCAACCTGGATCAGTTCGTAGCCAATCTCCACGACACCACGAGAAATACCCGATGCGTCATTAATCGAAGCCGTCAAGTCAGTGGTGTTTAAACCACCCAGAAGATACGTCGACTGATCTTGTTGGTTGGTAAACCCAGACAGGTACAAGAGGGTGGAGTCAACCACGTCACCCAAGGTTGTCGTCATGCTCCTGCCCTTCTAATGGCCGCCATGCTTGCCTCATGCGTAGACCGTTCCGGCTGCAAGCCAATAGACTTCGCGTAGGCGTAACTGTTCAAGTCTTTGTTTACTTTCGCTGCCGTCTCACCCGCGATACGCATGTTGGCGTTACGAGCGCAAGCACCCCACGATCCACAATCCTGAGTAGGGCAACCAGTCCTGCATTTGCTCATCGTTTAAACGTCCTCAATGTAGGCACTGAATCCTGCGGCAGTAATCTCTGTCACCTGCGCATCCGTCAACTCGTGACGGTGACCACCCAGGTAGTACGAGTCCGCGAGTCGAAGTCGCTCAGCGGAAGGGAATGACACCAGCGAACCGACGCCACTTTCAATAACCAATGTCTTAGGAGTTTCGGTGGTGATAAGTACGCCGAACAAAGCGTCGTTCGCGTACTTCTCAGTAATTTTGGGAGTGCTAAGAATCTTCACTAAATCTCCGTAACGCAGGAGGGGCCGACCGAAGCCGACCCCTCCCGTGTGATACACTGGAATTACGTTGCGTTAGTCGCAATCGTCGAACCCGACGTGATCTTGCGAAGCGCCTCAGTGCGATACAAGGACCACCCGCAAACCGAGTACCAGCCGATAGGCCGGAAACGAGAAAGTCGATCCACAACCGGACCGAGTTTCACGGACGGCTCCACGGCGCACGCCTCTGCGAGCGCCTGGTTGCCAATGACGAACGTGCTGTACTCGTCCTCACCACCGGGACCCGTGCCCGTAGCCATGGGTGCGCGGGAGGTTTCGACAACGTAAGTTCCGCCGAAAACGCCCGTGGTTTGTTCGAGGATAGCGCCGACATTCGGCTCGGTGTGCTTACGAATGTCCTCGAAGGACAGTGCACCAGTCTCGTTGCGAAGGTCGAACGCAACGTCAGGGTGCATGTAAGCCGCGTAGAGCGAGCCTTGGCGCGGAACAACATTGTCGCCACGCAACTTGGCAACAGCCTTACGGATAGAAGTACCCGTGATGACGTCGGCGTTCAGGTCCTCAGTCTGTCCGGCAGCAGCGCCGTCCAGAACCGCAGACACAACCGAGTCAAGGCTGTCGATCATGTTGAACGCAATGATGTTTCCGATAGCAGGGTCGATATCGGCAAAGGCAGTCTCCTGCACGTACCGAGTGTTAACCACAGCGTTGCCGTACTCCTTGAGCACAACACTCACCTGGTCAACGTCATCCAGCGCAGCCGCATCAACGTCAGTTACCTCGGCCAGCGGAGTCGTAGCCTTCGCGAGGTCGTTGTACAGCGAGAACGTCACGGCGTAACCAAGCATAGCCTGCTGCACCGGACGCTTGTCAGCGAGGTCCCTAAATACGACCTGGGACCGCAACTGGAAATCAACCATCTTGTCATATGCACGCGCAACCAGGTCGTCAAAGCCTGTGCCCGATCCACCTGCTGCGAGCGTGCTACTAACCGTCGGCGGAGTCTTGATGGACGCACCGGAGTTAGTTGCTGAGTCGATGAAATTGTCAGCCATTCTTGCGATTCACCCCCTTAAAGGGTTTAGTAGTGATTGGTTTATTTGACCGGACCATTCGGATTGCCGAACAAAATCTCATTCAATTCCTCGGGGGAACTGGCAGAGTCGATACGACTCATAATGTCTCCCGCACTAGCGGCAGGAGCATGAGAAGTAATGTCAGCCATACGACTGGCGGCCTGGACTTCCTCAGAAGATTCTTGAGGATCACCCGTACTAATGCCGAGAATGTCAGCGTTCTCGTTGAGCCACGCAGTAACATCATCAGCAGTTACTACCTCGGCTGGCATGAACTTCGCCATGCGAGCATCCAAGCCATTCGCGGTCAGTGTGCCTTCAATGACACTGTTTCGATTAGCAGTTGAAAACTCTTCAACCTGCTTGCGCAGTTGCTCAATTTCTTTCTGCTTAGACTTGTAAGCCTTACGCAGTTGTCGAACAACATCACTGCCCAAATCGTCATCCAGGCTGTCAATATCGAAATCGTCATTCTCTGACACGGTGTTACTCCCTATCTCTATGTGAATCGCCAGCCACAACAAACACCTGGGGGAGTGCCGTTGGCTCTGACTACCGGACTACTACACGCTTAGGGCCGGTCGGTCTAAGTCGGAGTGGACGAGGTGGGAATCGAACCCACGTAACCCGGCCTACCCTCGTGGGGTCCTGAACCGGGTTCTTTCCAATGTTCTCGCCCTGACTATCTACCCTCGGTTGGTAGATAGAGATGAAGAAGAAATACCTGACGAGCCGCCGAACCGCGCTCGCTCACGGGACTGCAAGCCCCGCACCTTCTTCTTGGCTTCTGTATCCAAATCCATGCCAGCGAGCAGAGCCTCGCTGTCACTGAGGTCACTGCCCTCAATGTTTGCGAGACGCGCCGTGGCGTCACGGATAGCGGAAGCCTCAGTGAACTGCTGCGTGTAGTTTCCTACGCGAGCATCCTGATTGTCGGACAGTGAGGCAACTGTCTCTGCCGCCTCACGGTTAATGTCAAGACCGCTGCGGCCAGCAGCCCCACCCAGCAGAGCAGCATTAGCCATGCGATTGATCTTGTTTTGAGTGCGAACAGGATCAAGGACGAACTCAGTCAGGGTCGCCGTGTCGATCCCGTAGAACTCCTGCAAAGCGTTGACGGTTTCGTCTGACGTATCAGCGATAACCCGGGCAGCGTCGTTTACACGCTCCCGAACCTCGGCAACGCTGACGCTGTAATCAGCAACCAACTCAGCGATGGAATCAAACTGAGCCTGCGTACCATCGGTGCCAAGGAAGTCACGCATCCCTGCCTCACGGAAAACGGAACGGTACTCACGCTCAAGGCTCAAGTACTCAACCTCGTTGGAAATATCCGTTATGCCCTGTCGACGCAAGTCGATAAGCCCCTTAAAGCGAGTCTTGTACGTTTCCGTCTCAGGGAGTTTCGCAACAATTACCTCAATGTTGTTGCCCCACTCTTTGATGAGCCGGTCAAGATCGTCGATCAAACCCTCCATGCCACCCCACTCGCCAAGGCGAGCAGTCAGAATGGCTTTTGCTTCCTGGTTCTTTCGGTTCGTCTCGTCCTGCGCTTGACGGTTCAGGGCCGCATTAATGGCGTTCTGCACGTCCTGCTGGGTCACGCCAGAATTCCCGCCATTGGGAGGCGGCGGGGGAGGTGCGTTCCTCCGCTGCAACTCTTGGCTTTGCCGAACAAGGTCTTGCATGTAGAGATGCTGCTGATGCGCCCATTGTGGGTTGCCGTTAGCCAAGTGGATGTTCGCTACGCGCTCAGCGTTCGCGTAATTCTCGTCTATCTGTGCTTGCGTTAAAGCCACTCAGATCACCCATATCCAAAGATGCGACTAACCGCGTTTAAACCACGTGTGTAAGTGGCGGCAGCGTCATCAGACTTCTGCCACTCGTCAGTGTTACGAATGAACTTCTCGGCTTCCCAGAGGGGGCGAGCCTTCCAGGTGCCGTCGGCACCCTGCGACTGCATCATCTCCTGCATGATCGGGTCATTCATCGCCATATCGGATCGACCCAGCATCTTCTGCGCCACCGCACGGTACGGGGAAGCGAGGTCATAAATATCAATGCCAGCATTAATCTGCTCAGCCCACCCCGGGAACGCACCCAACATGTATTGGGTTCGCATCTCCTGCTTGACCTGATCCAAGGTCTTGTCACCGAAAGCGACAGAAGCCAGCATCCGGTCAGCGGACTCTTGATCTACCTCAAACCCATTACGCCGGGACCAGTTAGTGAGTTCCGCTGCTGCGGTCCCCAAAGTTCCGGTGAAGCCCTCGTTCTCTGCACTGGCTGTCAACTGCTCCGCGACCATTGGACGCAAGGCAGCATCAACCTCAAGAGCAGTCCAACCCTCACGCTGTGCTTGCGTAGCCAGTTCACTGAGTTTGTCCGGTTGAATCTGGAAACCCAGAACACGAGCACGATCAGCGATCAGATCGCTACGGTCAGAGACGTTATCCAGGTACTGCTCAGTAGTAGCCGGGTTGTACTGCTGACGATAAGACTTCCGCTCCTGCTCGTTTAAACCCTTCCACCACTCGTTGGTGAGGATTTCCTTTTCAAGCCAAGCGGAAGCGGCCTCGGCAGTCCTGAAAGCAAGGGGGTTCTTCTTATTGGTCAGGAGTTCCCTGAACTCATCCAGCAGTCGACGGAAAGAACCAGACTCGTCATTCTCAGCCATGCTGTACCACCACTGGTACTCAGCCTTAAGTTTCTGACGCTCCTTGTTCTTCATGCTCTCAACGGGAGCCGGTGTACTAAATGCCACTGTCAAGCACCCCCGTCGCCTGGATTGCGTTGTTCATAGCGTCAAGGACACCCGTCGTCATCTGGTACTGCTCCCACTCAGGCTTCTCCCGAAGGACCTCCTGCAACACCTCTTGACGCTCAAGGTCAGTCATTCCAGTCTCAGTGACCTGGACACCACCCTCAATGCGAGTAGTGCGCGGAGACTCCATCTCTTCTTTACGGACACGCTTGTACATGCGTTTAAACTCTTTGTCCGTAATGGTCCGGCCGATCATCTCCTGAGCCAAACTGTCAGCCAAAGCACGAACGTCAGACTCGTTGGCGTGCGTCACGAATGACGTCGGACCACCACCAGTGCTACCGGCAGGCTCTTGACCGAAAATGTCATAAGTGCCGAACGCACGAAGAACGTCAGCGGTCGTCACACCAGCAGCGACAGCCTCCGGTGTAGCAGCCTGGCCAATCGCCTGGTAGTACATGTTCTGTAACTGCGATTGAGACGGCTTGTAATCCGCTTTCTGACGGTAACGGACGTTGTAAACCTGCCTCAACTGCTCCATCGCAACCGGGTTCTTCACAATGTCGAACCACTTAAGTTCAGCCGCACCCACACTCTGGTAGGCGTTCTGCTCATAGCGCGAACGCGCTGCGCCGGGAATGTAGTCAGAGAACCTGCCCCTGCTAACGACGTTCGTGCCGTACACGCTTACCGGGTCCTCGGCGTTAGCAGCAAAGTAACGCGCCGCAGCCTGGTTGTAAGCGTCCGGCGCTACACCAACAGGGTTGGGCCGAATACCACGATTCTGGTTCTGCTCAATGATGCGTTGAGCCGCACTCTTCCTATCGTCACCAAGTCCAGGAGCCACTACGCAGCCTCTTCAATCTCAGACGGCCAAGCGGCACCAATGTGTAAAGTCATAGCCTTCATCGCATTCATCATCTGACGGTCATCCCCATACTTAGCGGCATAGTCCGTGATCGTCTGCTTCCAGATTGCTCGCTCTTCTTGTGCGAACTTGTCGTACTGCTTGTTGAAGTCAATCTTCGGAAACAACTTCTGATACATGTACTCGTTGACGGAGATAAGTTCCATGAGGTCCTTGTCTCGCTCGCTCCGCAAGACACCCTTGTCCTCAAGAGCCTGACCAGCCTGACGCATACGAGCCACGGCAGTGTTCTCGTACTCAGCCCCGCCGTACACCCACTGAGCCGCACTAGGAACCTGGATCGTCTGCTTACCGCCCTGCTCTAGGGGTTACTGCTCTTTGAGTGCCCGGTTCGTTGCCTGCCAAACTTCTGGCTTGACCAGTTCGTTCAAGTAATCCCGGTCGTAGGCAGCACGGTTCACATCCCGAACCAACTTGTATTCCGCAGTTAGCACTCTTTCGAGGTACGTAAGAGGTGTGCCCTGCGCAATCAGGTCGTTTACACGCAACGTCTCCAAGCCACGCAAAGTAGTCGTGCCCTTCTGCGGAGCGAAGAAACTAAGACCCAAGGGGTTCTCGTCAGCAATCTCCTGATGCTCCTGGATGAACTCATGCGTCTCTTGGAAACTCAACCAAGAGCCTGAGTTCTCCGTAGGTGCACCCTTACTGACGGTGGCCACGTATGGCGACTTACCGTCGGGGTGCATCTGCATCCACAGGACTACCGCCTGGTCCTTATCACCGGTCGCCTTGAGCAAGGCAATGAACTCCTGCCGTAGGTCCGTGTAACCCAGGCTTCTGGCGAAGTCGCTACCACTGAGCGTCTCCATCTTGAGAGCCGCAGGAATCACGGGGGACAGGGCAGTCTTGAGAGCCATGACCCAGATGGAAGTCCGGTCGATCCTGCGCAGCAGGTCATCCCGATCAATGCCCTGCTCTTCCCAAGACTTGCTCTCATCCCACCATCCGGCCGCAGCAGCGGCCTGGATCGTTGACATAGTGGCGCTGTACTTAGCCCCATCAATGCCAGTTCCCAACCGGTCAAGGCTGTCCCGAATCTGCTCGGGGTCCGAAGCGAAGTAGTCGTCGACCTCCATGGCCAACTGCGCTGCACGCAGGGCATGAGGCGGGACCGCCGCAATCAGCGGGTTAGCCTCCCTGTCCGCGTACTCGCCAAACAGTTCGTCACGAAGGTCAATACCGAATAGACCCTCGGCGGCAATGACTATCGGCATCGCCGCGATGGTGGCGTACCAGCCGCTGAACGTCGGGAACACCGCATTGGGGTCAGTTGACGGAGTAAGTTTCGTGACCCCGCTGCTGTAAGCGGCAGGCATTGAATCCGTGTACATACCGTTACGGTCGAACACGTTGTTCATAAACCAGTTCAGGCTACGGAATACCAGCGGTGAACCAGGCCAAATGAAGTACTTGTCCCCGTAAGAGTCCTGCCAGAACAGTCCACTGTTGTCGATGACACGCCAAGCAACAGCGGCCTTAACGATGCTGGACGGCTCATTGCGCACTGCTCGCTGTGTGCGACGGAAGAAATCCTCCAGTGCTCGGTAGAAGCGAGCAACGTTGCGGACCTGCCAAGCCAGGTGGCTACGGATAGCCGGATTATCAACGTAATCAAGAGTGGCGAAGAAGGCACGCTCGGTGGCCATTTCAGTAGCCCACTGCTTAGAAGCGACAGTCGCCTCATCAACGGTCATACCGGCGGCGATTGCACGCTGACGCATCTGATCCTCAAGCGGCTGCAACACCTTGCGAGCATCAATGTAGTTGCCGATGAAGATTGGTTCACGAGTCATGCGAGCGAGGCTGCGACCCATCGCACCCCACAGGGACTGAGAAATGCTTGTGGTCTGGGTAAGACCCTGTGCATTCTCAGTGTTCATAATGATCTGGTCGGGAGCGAACCCGTCACCTACCAGTTGTGCAAGGAAGTTATCGTCAATCAGGTATTCGTCACCGTCACGGATTCCCCAAGCCGTGACCTGCTGACCATCGACCTCGGTAGTGAACCGGACCCTGTTGTACAAGGCGCGATTCAGTTTGCCGTTCTTCGTACCGAACCATGCACGCAAGTTGTCCATGGTTGCTTGCGCAAGGGCAGTAGCACCTTCCGATGAACCAATGGTCATCTGCGTTAGGTACGGCCAGTTACCGACACCATCGTCAGCGAGGCGCTGCTGACGGGTAATAACGCTGGCTATCTCAGCAATGATTCCCTGCTGAGCCTCTATGTCACCTTCCCTGACGGCCTTGATGTAGGCAGGCAGTCTGCGCAAAGCGGCGGTCGCCTTGGGTCCATCAGACAAAGGCATGGCTTGCGCGATTCCGTTGAACCACGCCCGAACCTCGTCTGCACCCCCGGTCATGCGGACGCTTTGCCAACCGGCTTCCGTCTTGACGCGCTTCTCCCAATGACCAGGCTTTCCCTCTTTGGGCTTCACCCAATAAAGGTGACCGACCGGGATGCGACCATCTACGGGCGCAATCGGAGCACCATCAAACAAGTGGCCAGCAGTCTCAGAAACCTCATCCATGGCACGCAGCGTGTCGTTAAAGATGACCGAATCTTCTAAGTACTCAAGAGCCTTCACAGCCTCGTCAGATAGTTCTTCTTTGCCAAAGAACTTCTGGAAGTACGGGTGTCCACGCAAACGGCTACGAAGCCAGATAGTCCCGATCAACGCCGCAAGTTTCGTCCTGTCGCCAGCAGCGACCGCTTCATCAGCGGCCTTCAACTGAGCCGGGGTTGCGTTGTTCGTAATCAACGCAGCCATGACGTCGACCGAAGCGTCGTAATCTTTACCCTTGAAAACCTTAGAAAGAGCCTTTACCAGGCTGTATGTGCCTGACTTAACAATGCCAAGTTTTTGCGAACGATCAGCCTCATCAGGTACCGGGTTCCCATCAGCGTCATACTTAGGCTCCCGGTACACGCGATCCTTACCAACTAACCCTGCGCGACCCTGGGCTTTCGTCCGCATCGACCCTTTACGTATGGCCTGCGACATTTGTCGACCAGTCTTAAGGTCGCCCAGGTTCCCGCCAGTTAGCAGGTAGAAGCCAATATCTTCAAAACCAGAACGCAACTGGAACCGGGGGCCAGCAAGCGTGCCGAGGGTCCACCAGTCAGTGGCCCACCCAACCGCATTGTTGTTGCCCAGCAGGGCAGCGAAGGTTGATTCGCGTCGCGCTAAGGCGTCCATGGCGGCGATGTTCGGGAACGCCATTTGGTTCGTGGTCTGACCGAACACGACAGCGTTGTGGTTGCCACCAACGGACAGGCTCGGGTCAATGCGACCGCTGTCCACGGAGTCACGGAACTTGGCTAATGCCGTACCAACCTGGCGACGAACATCCATATCAATATCTGGTGTCGCAAAGGTTGCGCGGTCAGGAACGACAGGCGCGGCTGCCGCCCCGGGGAATCGTTGGTTCTGCGATATGATGATCTGCCCGGGCCGGAAGGACCTATCCGAACCGTGGAACAATATGTCAGGATCGTTAAGAACCTCGGGGGGCAAATCTTCAATATCACCAATGACCTCAAAGCCCTCACGCGACATAAAATCAGTTCCAGGCTCATTACCCAAGAATCGGTCGTGTTCCATCTGTCCGACAGGCCGTACCGCATGAACGTTATTTCCGTAACTCTGCGCGGCCTCTAGTTCCTTTGTGGCAAAAGCGAAATCAAAAGCGTCATCGACTTCATCAGCAACTGGTGCAGCATCAAGCCTGCGAGTGATTTCCTCACTATTGGCAACCTCCACGTCACCAATATCTCCACGAGCCTTTAGCAGTTTCTTCTGCACACCCTGCAACTGCTTCTTGTCGGACGCCCGAAGTTTTATCTCTGCCTCGTCCAGGTAATACGTAACGTCATCCAAGAGTGCTTGAACTTGAGCGCGAGTTAAGGTGACAGACACGGTGCTGCCTGCACCCTCGGGCATAGGAATGTCGATTAGGTCACGAGCGATAGCATCGGACAGGTAGTCACTGCTAATGCGGAAGGTGGCCGCTTCTTCTGGAAGTTCAGCGGGAGCGGCTTCGGCCTCCATTCGTGCCCGCACCTGAGCGTCCGTCTGCGCCCCTGCCACGGCCTCCTTACGAGTGCGGAATGGGCTTCCAATGACTTCATCAGTCGGCTCACCCGCCTCGTCAAGGCGAGTCATGTAAAAGCGGTTGTTCGCCTTCGTTAAGTAGTAGCGACCAGTTTCGTCAGTGACCGCTGAGCCACGGGGGAAAACCAGTTCGGGTACTTCCACTTGCGGCTGGGATTGAAACTCCTCATTCAGCCGCCGTATCTCCGCTTCCTCAGCATCCATGCGGGCAAGGGTCGACTCTAGTTCATCAGCGAAGGAAACGGGTGCGGGGGCCGGAGCGGGGGCTAGAGCCTCAACCGCACGCTGCTGAACCGCAAGCCCACGTTCGTAAGAGGACACCAGGGGCACGTCATCAGCGACGTAAATACCTGCGAACGATTCGTCATATGCGTAGAACACAACATCGGGACGACCGTCGTTAAATCGGGCAAAGGTGTCGTAATCCCAACCCGGGGGAGCGTACTCGTCATCGAACGCAACACGAGCGACTGGATACATGCCCATGCGGGTGTAGAAAGTCGGAAGGACCGTGGCGAAAGAATCAGCCCTACGTCCACCCTCTTTAACTCCCAGCGTCATCGCAGAGATTGAGAATTGCTCAGCAGTACTGGCCGGGGCCTTAAAGACACTAATAACGTCATTACCTTGAAGGGCGAATCCCGATAGACCATCGTCGGTTACAAAGAAGCGTGCACCCGCATACTCGTCAGCCGAGTAGATAGTGACAGCCGCACCGTAAGGATTGTTCGCTTTCGCGCTGCTTATGAACCCGATGAATGCTTGAACGTCATCAATCTCGTTGAAAGGAACTAGGTCGAAGGGGAGATATGCGTTTGCAGCAGGGTCAGGGTTGAAACGGGCAACAACATTTACCTCAGTTTCACCTAGAACTCGTAGCCCTGTTGCTCCATCTCTAATCCAGACTTCATCGTAGGTTCGTCCATAATCTTGTCGTAGTCGAACCGTTGCGGCTCGCGTCCGCGCATCAATACCTCGTTGAGTTGCCTTTGCTCTTCCTTCGTCAGTCTTATTGTTGGTTGCTGACTTGTCGGCTCGCTTGGCTGTGGCATCCCATTGCTTGACATAATCATCAAGTGTACTCGCAATCTCGTCATCACTCAAACGCAGCGGCGGGGGAATGTTCGGGTAGTTCCCAGACTGCGGAAGAAGAAGGTCCTTACTAATCGTCTTGTCGCCGGTGCCCTTTAAACGCACCCCACCACGGTTTGTCACCGTGGCAACGGTCATCGACTTCCACTGACCGGCATCCTTGTCCCACATGAAAACTTCGTCGCCAACCTGATACTGGTTGACTTCGCGCCCCATCTCACCGAAACGGAGCGCACGCTCGGACTCGAAAGACTGACGTATTTGTTGTTTAAACTGCTCCGTCAGTCGGGCGTCCTCGGCTAAACCGTCAAAAAACTTAGGCGAGTACTGGTCCTCACGAGGGATGCCAGCGAACCGGGCGAGCACATCATTGCCACCAGGAACCTGATCTATGCCTCTCGCCTTCAAGCCCTGCTCAATGATCCCGGGCAGCATTTGTGTGCGCTGCGCACCGGTCGTCGCCTTATCAGCCCAGATAAGTTCGACGCCGCGAGCGAAGTGGCGGGGCATACCAGCCCACTCAAGGAAGTCACCTACGCGCTTGGCATGGCGTCCATCGGCAGTCCAGATAGGACCACCCTGCATGGGCATACGCTGACCGATCCGGCGCTTGCGCTCCCACCAACGGCGGGAAGCCAGGAATCCGCCCTTAGTGCGCCAGCCGTAGCGAGCGCCGATGCGCTTATTCGCCTTCAATGCTGTGCCCGTGAATGAGCGGACCATCTGTCCGTCGACCCAGACGAAATCACCCAGGATGCGTGCTATCTCGTCGCCGTTCTCGCTTGCCTCGGCAAGAGCCTTAGCGAGAGCCTGCACACCTTCCTCGGGCATGGAGTTTGTGTAACCCGGGCCGACCAGTTCGTCGACGTACTGGTACGCGGACTCTGGTGTGTACGTGAAGCCACGCGCCGCCATACCCATCTTCTTGGCCAGCACTGTGGCTGACGTCATGTGGGGGACGACCAGTTGACGACGACGGCGAGCGTGCTGACCGACAACCAACTGCACCAGGTTCTCGTTCTCCATGAAGTAGTCACGGAAAGCCTCGGGTGTGTAGGCGTCGTCACCGAGTTCTTTCATGTACAGGCGCATATCGTCAAGTGCCTCGGGACGGAAGTAACGCTTCCACCGCGCTTCGACGCTCTTACGCAACTCACCAGCGCGTGAGACACCAGCCTGGTTGATTGCTCGCAGGTCACCACCGAGACTGTTGAAAGCGTTTTGTACCGCACGCTGCTGCCACATGGAGGTGAACTCTTCGGCGCGGTTCACTCCACGAGCCTCTGCGGAAAGGATTTTCCACAGTCCGTAACGTGCCGTCATCGCTGTCTTGACGGGGCCAGTCAGCAGCAGCGGGTCCAGGGCGTATCCAGCGACGTTACCTATCGTGGACACCGCTTTGTACGTAAGGGACTGTCCCTGCTCTAGCCGATCCTCGGCCGACGGTTGCCCATACAATCCGACAGCGAGAATGTTGCCTGTGTTGCCGGTGCGAGCGAACTGCAACTCGTCAAAGACCTGCATCGCTTCTACGTAACCGTCACCGCCCGGGAACTGAGTGACACCAAGCCACTCCATAAGTTCGACCGCCTGCGTGTCGCCTTCTTGCGCCTGCTTCCCAAGTTCGATCAGGATTTCTGGCAGGCGTGTCGTGTCACCCTCGGCTTGGGCTTGCATGATTTCGACGGCGATATCGGTCTTGCGCTTGCCGTACTTGGCAGAAATCTCAGCGACCATCTTCGGGTCCATGGCACCCAACTTGGCCATGGCCCACGCATTAGAGAACCCGACGTTGTAACCCATATCGGGGCCGGTCACGCCAGGAATGTCTGGTAGTGAGTCGACTGCGAGTGCGCCAGCGCGTGCTGCTTGCTGCAAGAACTCGTTGGTCTGGTTGAAAACTACGTCGAACGCCCAGCCAGCGGTCCAGTTCCACAGGTACTTGGTGTTGGTAATGACCGTGTTACCGGTGTCCTGCTGACCGATGACGTCGTTGCGAGCCTTACGCTCGGCAACCTCACCGATCATCCACTTGGTGGGGGAGAAGCCCCCTTCGGGGCCGGACGTTAAGTCCTCAACTACGTCGGCACGATACTGCTCAATCTGATCCGCGTAATCCTGATCGGTGACGCGAAGGGTGCCAGCCTCGGCTTCCTCAACGGTTTGCTCTTGCCACGCCTGGGCAATGTCACGAACCAGCAGTTGCTGCGGCTCACTCATCCGGCCGAAGAACGCTTTGGCCTGATCGTCGGTCATGTTCACGTTGTTCAGGAAAGCGGCGGCATCGAAGGCGACAGCGAAGTTGATTGACTCGCGCATCTCACGGTCTGTGTAGTTACCTTGCGCCAAACCCATCGCAAGAAGCGGGTACTTGGAGGCGATGAACTCGTTGCGGCGCTGCTGACCCTTCATTGCCGTGATCGGCGGGTCATCGAACAGGTTGCGCAGGTCACCCTCAGACTCAAGCCACTCAAGGTCTTGCTCTAGTTTCTGCTGCGCCGCACCCTCACCGAGAGGGTTGAACATGGCGTTGTAGTCAGCGTCCTCTATCGGATCAAACTCACCGCGCTCCACACGGTTGCGGTCCAGTTGGGCCTGCAAGTTGAAGCCTTCGGTGTACTCATTAGGCAGAGCGCCAGGGTTGTACTCACCGGGACCGACGAGAATGTCGTCGACGTCCGGCACGGGGCTGGTGATGCGAGTGAAGCCGGGGCGCTTACCAGGGTTGAAGTTCTCACGGATGTACGCCTGCCGAGCAGTGTCTACTTTCCGATCAAGACGGTCGATCTTTTCGTTAAACGCAGGGTCCACAGTCGACAACGGGGGTGGAGTCATCTGCGAACGCATCTGATTCATGCGACCGGCAGGATTATCTGGCGTCCCCAGGGCAGGGTTACTGCGCCCAACTGTTACGGAGGCTCTACTGCGTTCCATAAAGAATCGAACTCGGCACTGAGAACAGACTTCCCGGCGAGTTTCTTGTCCTTCTTAGCCACCTAATACCCCATGCGTCGTGCTATCGCAGCCATGGTGGTCAGTTCGCTATCAGGATTCTTTGCCGCCATTTCTGCGTACACGTCGCTCAGTCGTCGGGCAGGAGTGATGGGTTGGTTGCCCATGCCGGGGCCGAAGTCAACGCCAGCAGTAACTGGCTCTTCGGGTCGCTGCGAGGGAGAGAACAATCCAGTAGTCGATGGAGTGCCACCCCCGGCCTGCGAAGGATTTGAGTTCATGGCAGGACCGGGAGTGGCCGCTAAAGGTGCACTTGACTGCATTTCGTTGAAATCGGCGTTTTCGCCATAAGGCAGGCCGGTCATATCTTGTGTCACCTGTGCAGGACCACCATCTGTTCTACGACTGAGGGACCCAGGGTTCGACACGGGGGCCGGTTTACGCGGCTTCTGATAGCCACCTCTAGCCAAGGTCGTCACCCCATTCCTCTACAAAATGAACAATGTGTGGTGTCTGCAATTCACGTTCTGGAAGCGGTCCGATTTCGTCCTCTTCTTCGTCCTCGTTATCCAACATGTCGAAATCGTCAAGCGAAGCAATCGCTCCGTGCCACATATCTAGGGCACGGCGCGTAATGTCGTCGGCAATGTCAGGCGAGTAAGAAGCGCCACTAGCGACAAAGGAGACAGCAATCTCACCCATGCGGATACCGGCCATTAAGTCTTGATTCCTAGCCATTTCTGTCTCCTAGATTGGAAGCCTGCGAGAAACACCTGCTTGAAGATTCGGCTCACCACCGCTGCCCAGGGAAGCCATGAGCATTTGTAGGTCGGGCCTACCGCCCGGTCCCATGCCTTGCTGACCCGGTGCGACTCCGCGCATGGTCCCGTCTGCGTTTAAACCAGCGGGGCCGCCACCCATCAGGGAGCCAGGATCAGTGGCTTCTATTCCTGCCTGGTCAGCCCCGGCTGGTGGTTCATCTGGCGCGAAAGCCTCCATGACAACCTTCTCAATCGGTTGCCCTTTCTCGCGTCCAGCAATAATTTCTGCGACCCGCTCCAAAATGTCAGCGGGGTCCTGCCCTTGTGAAGCGAGCGCGGGTATCGCTTGCGCGTAACCGGCTACGGCGTTCTTAAGGGAGTCGCGCATCTCTTCAATGTCGACCATCTGCTCTTCTTCTGTGGCGTCAAGAGCGAACGGCATCTGACGGCGCAGGAAGTCACGGGATATCAGTTTGTCTCCACGTGCCTGCAAGCCGAATACGAGCGCACGGTTGGGGTCAAGCCCAGCCATGAGTCCGTACTGCACGTCAACGGTGTAGTCACCCTTGATATCACGCGCAGGCTTGTACTTGATTTCGTACGGAGTGCCCTGCATGTTCCCGCGCATGGTGCGCTCAAGATCGGAGTAGATTTTGTCGTCAAGTTCCAGTGCCTTGGACACCAAGTTCTCAAGCGTCTTGGCGAACATCGCTTGCCCAGCGCGTATCTGAGTATCGAATCCGCCCATGAGTGCTTGCACCCCTCGGCCGGTCACGATGCTGTTGTCGGTGTTACCGGTACGCACCTCTGGGTAGCGGGAGCCATTACGCAGTTCCATCCAGAACACCCTGCTCAGCGAACGCAGACTGCGGCACCTCTAGCGGGATGCGCCGTACCTTCTCGGCGGACGCCGTACGCAGAACGCTGTCTGGTCCAAGTGCCAACTCTTGCGCGTCAGGGGGCAGCACCAGGGGAGCCTGGACGCTCTTGTTTGCCGCTTCAAGCGCCAGTAGCGCCATGCGTCCCTTAGCGAGTTGTACGCCCACAACATCGTCAAACTGCCCACGGGGTTCTCCGTCCACTGTCGGCCGGACGGTCCACTCAGCCAGACACATACCCACAGGGTTCGCGTACTGCTCCAGGATGAACCCGTCTTTCTCGGGCATGAACATGATGTTCTGCGTCGCACTGTGGTAACGCACGACTGTGTGCGTGCTCTTATCCATGTTGTACGAACCGGGCTGCGGCTTGAGCACGCGAGCGGCGCTCGGGTACTTATCCAGCAGTTCATCCTTGGTCAGGGTGTAGGAGAACATCGCCTCCTTAACCTTGCCCCAGCGGTCAAACACCGGGTAGGCACCGAGAGCGTCGCAGAACGTGATGCGGGGCATCTTGTTCTCGTCGTCAATCTCAATCAACGAGGGAACGTGACCGTACGTGAAGTACTGGTCAGCGGCGCGGTACATCTGGCGACCCAGGTCGCTATGCGACACGTATCCCTGAACAATGAGGCTGCGCTTCTCAGCGAACTTTCGTGCCGAATCGCTTACTGATTTGGATGATGCACAGTTAAACGCCGGAAGCGGAGCCAAAACCTCTGCCAAGTCGTGGGCAGCCACGTCGATCATGTTCGCAACGATGCCCATGTTCAGTGGGCCAGCCGGGAACAGGTCAGGGTAGACCTCGTTCATGCGTCCTTGGCGGATCATACGCACTAGACCCATGCGAGCATCGCGTGATGCGTTGTTAGACCTCAAGCGTTCGTACTTTTTCTTGAGGTCCTTACTGAAATCTGTCATGCCGCTCCTACTGGTTTCCACAAACCATGCGCTTCTGCGTCAGTTAACGAGAATGTTCTTTGTTGCCGTAAGTCCCACGGAGTCAGGAACTCGTTTTTGCGGTGCGCCCCTCCGGTCCACGTCACCACACGGTCCCTGCACGCCAGTTCCGCGAACCAGAAAGCCATAACAATGTCCGTCTTTTGGCTCTTAGGTGCGGCAGGCTGCCAAGTGGACAACTGCTCTACCATTTGCCGCATTGCCTCGCTGTTCTGCGTCGAAGGCAACTCCACCATGCACTGCTTGTCCTCATACCCAGCGAACAAGGCAGTCATCGACGCTACGCCAAAGTCAGCGTCATGCTTATTGACGCCAGTGAAGTGAGGCCGGATCATCGTGCCGCGATTAGCCGCGTACTGGTTCAACTCAGTGTCGTGAACCAAGAAACCCTGAAAGCCGTTCTTCTCAATACGAACCTCAGACAGGCCGTACGAGTCAATAAAGCCAGTAATCATCTCCCGCATCTGCGTCGGCGTCGTACCAGCCTGGTTGTAAACGTCGATCACGTAGCGTTTCTGCGTTGCGACGTCCAAGCCCATCACCACGGCCGCCGTGCAACCCGACGTAGCCGGGTCAACACCCATCACGTACACCAGCCCGTCACCGCCGCGCCCATCACGCACACTTGGCACGTTCCTGGGGACCGGCCCCGCGTACCGTGCACCGTTAACGGAGCCGGAAATCATATCGGGGGAGAAGATCGCCTCAGTGTTTACCTGTTCCTGTTGGTAAACCATCGCCCACGTTCGTGGTTGCATAAGGGCACGCTTCTTGTTTAAACGCTTCCCATCCCACTTTGGGTACAAACCGTCAGCATCAGGCTCAGCCATTTCACCCTTGGCACCAATTTCAGGGATATGACTTTTCGGCCACAAGGTCGTCCACTCTTGCGGGTCGTCCGTGTACTCCAACACCGCTGGCATCGACAAGTACGACCACGGGGAAGTCTCATCGGGGTACCGAGCCGGGTTACGCAACTCCACGTACAAGTCCTTCGACTGCAACCGGGTACCAACACACAGCAACATGCCACTGGCCGAGATACGAGAAATCACCTCAGATTGAATCCACTCAATCTGCTTCTCAAACTCGTGCGCGTTAGTGCCGTCAACACAGTCGTCCAAGATGATTATGTCCGCACGCGATCCATAAACGTGCCCACGAACGCCCAGCGCCTGAACCGTAGGGTCCTTCTCGCCGCTATCCCGCGAATCCGAGTTCACGTAAATCATCGACTGCGACCACGACTCCGAGTTCGCGTCATACCCGCCCTGCGGCCCCCACGTCTGCTGCATCTCCGCGTACTTCGGGTGCGTCAACCGGGTCTTAATGCCATACAAGAACTTGTTAGCCATGGCCTGCGTCTTAGAGATAACGATGATCCTGATGTTCGGGTCCTTCACGATCCGGTAACACAGATAATTCATCGTCAACACAGTCGACTTGCCATGCTCCGGCGGGACGTTACAAATCACCAAGTCCGGCTCGTTACGCTCCCAATTCATCGCCGGATGCAACCAGCCGGGATCACGGCCCTCCAACAAATCCACCACATTCTGCATATGCGGAAAAACCGGGGCATCCAAATACTTCTCACTAAACTCAGGAAACTCCGGCAACCCACCATCACGCAAAACCGCCAAAGCATCCGAGACGCGGCCCCGAAGGTTATCCACCTTCCCAGCGAAAACCTTGTCCGTCGCACGCCAATTCTCGTAAGCCTTCCGGCCGCGATCCACAGCCGCCAAAGCCTCACCAATATTGCGACCCTTCTGAATCTCATCCAGAAACTTCGCCTTCACAGCCTCCTGAGACTGACCATCCTTCCTACCTCTAGGCATACACAGTCCAATCCCGAACACAGTGAGTAAGTAATAAACCCGGCGACGACTGTTAGAGCCGGGTTAATGATTTAAAGACACAAATAGGGGCGGCCCAAGGAGGCCGCCCTAATTAATAAACACAAAGAGCGCCGCGCTCGCGCCTAGCGGCGCTCACTAATAAATAAATAAAACACTCTCCACTTAAGTTAATACCTACCTCAAGGGGGGTAGAGGAAGTCAAAACCAAAAAAAACTTTAAAACTGACCCAATATGTCCATATTTGCCCCCATTCCGAAATAGGCCACACATGTAAAGTGATACGTACAGTAAATAGCACGCGAGGTTTAAAATCGCCCGGGTCGATCGTTTACACCACCTCTCCTTCCATCCTTTCGATCCCGACACCGGTCGATTGCCGCTCAAGTTCCCCACCCATCCCGACCACCTCCGACACGAATCGACCCGGCCACCCACCATGTGCCACGAAATGCCAGGAACGGCCGGTAGGACAGTCAGTGCACCCACCTGGCGGGATCGGAGGTGGCGAGATTCGATTGGCCGAAGTGGTGCGTTTCAACGTGCCGAACATCGGGCATGGTGTACCTTGCAATGGTGGGAATCGGACAGGTGGTCCGACACAACGAAAGGGGACCCGATGAATCGGGAACAGTGGCTCGCAGGTTTGGCGAGCCGCATGACGAATGGGGAGCCGCTCGCGGTTCTTCCGTCCTACCCGGCACAGCGTGCCAGGTCGGGACGTGTGGCCGATATCGGCCGCGACGAAGATGGGCGCACTGTGCTGCTTGTGTCGCCTTTGTTGGCAGAGTCGGCAGAGGTGGCGACGGTCCTGGCGTACCTGATCGACAGAGTACGGATCGTCGGCACAGGTCGATTGACGGACCGTAGGGCAGGGTTCCTCCGGTCACGTGGATGGATCGTCGACGGGTGGACAGTGAACCCGACGGACGCTCGCGCCGAAGGCATCTTCCGGCAGGTGGATGACTACGTGGCGGAGGTCGGGGACTACCCGGCCGAAGCGATCCAATAGGGTCGACGTCGACAGACCGGGAGTCGGATGCGTTTGGTGTCGTGCAGCATCCATGACGATGTGCGGGTTCGCCTGTCGTCGTCTCAGATCGAATCTGGCGCACCTCTGTGCGGCCGGGATCATCCGAATGGGACCGGCATTCCGTGCTCGCTCCGTCTGACGGAGGTGGCTTAGTCATGGCGCTCACGTTTGGGATCGAATTGGAAATGGCGTCACCGTTGCGCCATTCGCAGGTGGCAGATGCGTTGAATGCAGCGGGTTTAAACATCCCTGCGATTCCCGCCTCGTACTCCGGTCGGGACTACACGAAATGGCAGGTGAAAGATGACGTGACCATTCCGACGAATGGCCGCCTTCCGTGGAAAGTTGAGGTGGTGTCACCGGTCCTGACGTGGGATGACCCGCGTCATCTTGAGGACCTGGCGACGGTCACCCGGGTGCTGAATGAGATTGGCGCACGGGTCCTCCGGCCACAGAGTGCACGTCGCACGGCCGGTTTGCACGTGCACATGGAAATGGCATCCATCGGGCAGGATGCTCTCGCCAGGTGGGGACGTATCTGGTCCTCTCGCCAGAACGTGACCGACACCCTGGTCCGGTCCGGTCGGGAACGTGGCGGCCGGTATTCCGAATGGTGCGCGGTCCTGTCGGGGTCCGCATGGGATCGGTTCGTAACGGCCGCCCAATCGGGTGACGCCCGGGCACTGACGGGCGTGGCGTCGTCTCACGGCTACGCGGTCAATACGCAATGGTTCCTTGAGCGAGGAACGCTTGAGGTCCGGCAACGTGACGGTTCGATCAACTTCCGCAAGATCATGGGATGGGTCGGATACATCCGTGCCACCCGTCTGCACGCGGAGTCGAATGCAACGTATCGCACGACGAATGGCGACTACCTGTCCTGGTTGGTCGACATGGGGTTCCTCTCAGAGGATCACCGTCGATGGGCGGAGCGTCGGGGGACCGGATCACCGGCACCGTCTGCACCTGCACCGACCGACCCGGTGGCACCGGCCACCACGGACCGGCTGGCGCGTCTGCGTTCGTTACAGCGCGTCTGACCACCATCAGGGGACCCCGGCTCACCGGGTCGGGGTTCCCGAATGGTTGCCAGATCGGTGACTAGATCGACAACGAAGGGGAGTGTTTAAACATGCCTAGGCGTATCGGGCAGGACATTGTGGCCGCCGACCATCTCCGGTGGCATCGGGCAGAGGACCGGAATGTTGACGTGCAGGGTGATTCGTTCACCCGGTATCAACGGTGGCAGTTGGTGATTCCCGAGGCACTTGACGGTTATTCGGTGTGGGATCGGAACCGTCGGTGGTGGGCGATGGAAAGGCCACGCTGGGCCGACGTGTCGGTGACACGTCGCGTGTCGCATGACCGCCAACCCTATTGGCAAGTGTCGTGGATGTTCCAACCTCACAGCGGGAGAATGCGGAGCGGGAGCGAAGAAACGCGCAACCTCAACACCGTGTCGGAGATCGTGCACCGTTTTCAGAACGAGGTGATGCGTCGTTTCCAGGAGCGGTACGAGTGGCGGCCGAGTGGTCACATGGGTTTAAACGCCGTGTCGATTCTGGACCGCACTTGGCATCCCGACCGGCACCCGCAACGGTTACGTCCCGCAGTGACGCACCGACCCGACCGCAACGGTGGTTCGTGGGTCCTGGACGTGTTGTGGTGGGAGCCGGAGCAACGGACCGAGACACCACCGGCACCGACGTATGAGGTGCAACGGGTGGAGGTCCGTCACCTGGGAAGTGGCTGGTGGCAGGAGCAGAGGGTGCGCGTTTAAACGCACCCTCTGTTTCCTCGTCTGTCGTTATCCGACGTTGGTCAACATCTCTGCTTACAACATGCCTGACATACAGGTGTGATACACTGCATTCATTATCGGTAAGAAACGAAAGGACGGTAGTTATGTGTGGAATCGGTGGGTTCTGCTTGAACCCCAAGGATCACGGGCAGATCGACCCCGACCTGTTGGCCGGGTATCTGCTCATGGAATGTGAGGCACGTGGCAAGCACGCCAGTGGTGCAGCGTGGCTCAGTAACGGCAAAGTGCGCAGTAAGAAAGCCGCAGTGCCCGCATCGACGTGGGTCAAGCACGGGCACCACAAGTCCGAGGCGACGTCGCGCATCCTGCATACCCGGTATGCGACCAAGGGTTCACCCGCTAACCCGCTCAATAATCACCCGATCAAACAGGGCACGATTATTGGCACCCACAACGGGACCCTGGACTACGGGCACGACGACGACCTGTTCGCCATGCTGGGCGATGACGTCGACCGTCATGGTGAGGTCGACAGTGAAGCAATCTTCGCACTGCTGGCACACGGTGACCTGCCGGTGACCGATGCGTTAGAGATGCTGCACGGTCGCATTGCTCTGGCCTGGTACGACACCCGGGACAGTGTGGAAACCCTGCACCTGGCACGTGGTCATGGCTCACCGTTAGCGGTGGGGCAGACCAAGAATGGATCGTTCGTCTACGGATCAACGATGCACATTCTCAAGGAAGCAGTCGATGCGGCAGGTGTGAAGTTGGAGTGGACGCAAGACCTACCCGAGGGTACGTACTTGCAGATTCAACAGGGCGTCATCGTTTCGAGCGAGTTGTTCGAGCCGGTGCCTGCTGCACCACGGGTGCGTGTAAACGCATCACGTCCCAAGTCCAAAGAGTCCGACCGCTGGACCCTGGGTACCGGTGCTGCCAAGTCCAAGGCAAAGGGCAAGGCCAAGTCCAAGGGCAAGGGCAAGGCGCGTCGCACTGCTAAGCCGCACGTCATTGCAGGGTATGACTTCGCCAATGGTGTTTACACCAATGCTCCCGAGGTCACGCCCGTGTCTCCCTCTGAGTGGGAGTGGGATGACCGGGAGGCAGTCGCTGAGATGATGGCAGAGGCTGACGAACAGTTGATGTGGGGCGAGTCGCAGTAATGAGTCTGTTGCGCAGGTGTGGTACCCTGCTATCCATGATTCGACTGACGTTTGCCAGTGGCAGCGAGTACGTGGGGCGTGATGCGTCCCACGTGCTTCGCCTGCTGGCCAAGGCTCAGTGGACCAAGGATGCACGCGCTGACGTGAAGCGTGCGATCGCATGGCGGTACCACCTGGTAGACGGTAGCGATCCTCTGTCGATCCACGAATGGATGGACGACGACGCATTCGTGACCGCCATGCACGACCTAGGAATAGCCGACGTAGAAAGGGGTAGCAGTGAGAATCACACCGAGTAGGAATCGACCGGTGCCGTTGTTTGTGTACGGCACGTTGCGTACGGGGGAGCCGTTGAACCCGCACTTCCTGGACGGCATCGACCTGGTGCCAGCGCAGACCGATCCTTCTGTCGCGCAGTATGAGTTGCGTGTAAACGACCTCAATGCAGCGTATCCATGGATGGTGCGCTCCCAGGACAGTTGGCAGAAGAGTGTCGTGGGTGAGGTGGCCTGGATCAGTGACCCCCAGGTGCTCGCGCAGGTGCGTGGCATGGAAGAGCGTGCCGGGTACGTGACCGAGTGGGTGAGCGTCCAGTTGGACGACCTGGCACCGGAGATTGCGAGCATCGACGCGCTTGCGTTTGTGTTCCCCGATCCGCAGGTTGGATTCCTGTCCATTAGCCATGGCGACTGGACCAAGTTCGGTCGTTAGATCTGATTGCAACGTATCCATCTAAGTTGGGAGCAGCCTTGGGACGCAAGTCACATGACCGGATCGCGTTTGAGCAACCACCGGGAGCAACGAAACCCAATCACCTGGGCGTCTGGCCGAGGCGCTGGTCGTGGCGTTTACACGAACGCTACGGCTGGCTCCTTGCAGCGTTGATGCCGACCATCGACTACGAACATGCGGCGTGCGCGGGGGAGTACGACCTGTTCTTCACCGAGTACCCCACCAACAGGCAACTAGCCGAGATGCAGGGGATGTGTAGCACGTGCCCGATCCTCAAGCAGTGCCTCAACTGGTCAGTGCACCAAGAAGAGTTCGGTTTCTGGGCAGGCACAACAGCGGAGGAAAGAGCAGACATACGACGACGACTCAAGGTCAGCGTCGTCGAACCTACGAACACCCACTGGTTTGGTTTAAACGAGGACTGGCGTCACCAGTCACCTAAGAAGTGCAAGAACGGTCACGACCTCAAGCCGGACTACGACTTTGTGCGAGTCGCACAGCCAGTAGATGACCCGTACCGCCACGTTTACAGCATCAACTGTTCGCAGTGCTACTACGCCCGGTTTGAATCCCCCGAGGCGAAAGAACAGCAGCGTGCGAAAGCACGGCTCGCCACCAAGAAACTTAACGAGGTCAGTTAATGGCTATCCGGCCGAAAGAACGTGACGCCATAGCCACGATCCTGGACAGTCCCGCGCCTAGTGCCAACGACCTGGCGGTTGACGTCTTACGAACAGTAGATCGACTTCGTGCCGAGAGGACCGACTGGTACGTGCTGGTCGTTGACCCAGGTGTATGCGTCCACCTGCACGGCCCATTCATTACCAAGAACGCAGCCAAGAAAGCAATCGACAAGGGCGTGGTCTTTGCAGCCAGCAAGAACGCAAACGCCCTGATCCTGCAAATAAACAAGCACGACGAGGAAGGTAATGCCGATGTTTAAACGTAGGTCTGACCGAGTAGCAGCCGTAGTGCTCCCCGTAATCTTGGGTGCGTCCATGTTCATGGCACCCGAAGCCAGTGCAAACCATAAGTCCTCAACCGACCCGAGTGGCTACCCGCTGCCGCACTACTACGTGCAGTATGAGCATTGCGTGCGTATGCGTGAGAGCAACAGCCACTGGTGGTCCCGCAATCCAACACGGAAGTACCTGGGTGCATACCAAATGAACCAGCCATTGGCCAATGGAGCGACCTATTGGATGGTACGCAGTGGTGACATTGCAACGTATCTTTCTACCGAATCCATGAAAGAGCAGCGAGCATTTGCGCGTGAGTTGCGAGCAACATCAGTGCACAAGTGGGACCCGTGGCTCCAGACGAGTGCGTTTAGACGCACCCTTGACGGGCACCATGCCGATCGGCCGTGGGCAGGGAAGTTCCACTGGTACGGGGGACGTTGGACGTGCTAGATCACCCATTCTCAATGGGCAAGATTGTTGACGATCATCGGTGGGCAGGACCAACCCATGAGTGCTTGTGCGGGAACACGATGTTCTATGCGTGCGTCGTGTTCGATCCCGACACAAGGCTCCCTGGTCTGTACCTGACAGACGGGATGTGCCCATCGTGCGGGTCGCTACTGCGACTGCCGACTCCCGTAGATGACACCGCCAACAACCAGCCGACAGCGGAAGAACTTATCGAACGAGCATACGAGCCAGTGCGTTTAAACCTGACCTGTCCGCAGTGCTTGAGCGACGAGTACGTGGTCATCAAGGAAGGGGAACAGGGTGACATTGCGTCGTGCGAGTTCGTCACGTGCGGCGACATTGAATGGGACCCGGTGCAAGGTGATGACAGGCAAGTGTGATAGGCTGCATTCATGCAGAACTGGAAGCGGCACGAACTTGTATCGGCGTACTGCAAGAAGTGGGTAGGTCAAGAGCCGGACCATGACCGTTGCTACGGGCGCAACGCAGGGTATCTCATTTGCAAGTGCAAGTGCCATGACAAGGAGGACAAGTGAGTCGCTACAAGATCGTTAAGCAGCCTCCCTTGAACCGTGCTCAACGCAGGGCAGCAAAGAGGGGCAAGGAATACATCCATGCAGGTTCAGGCAAGCGAGAGAAGGGGAGCGCCCTACTCAAGCCGTACTCAGAGAGTGGCCTGTTCTTCGACGAACAGAAAGGAAATGACTGATGCTCAAGTACGTCAAGATTAAGACGGACGGAACGTGGTCGGTGCACAACTGGCCCCGTGACGAGAAGGCTCAAGCACGTCGGCTACGGGATGAAGTCGCATCCATGTGCAACGTCGTTCGCATTCAAGATGACTTGCTGATGTGGGTCGATGATGAAGGAATCCCCAAGGGCCTACCCATCAACGAGATTGCGTGGGGCTTAGGCCGCAGTGGACACCCGATTGTGGGTGACGTCATCGTCACCGGACCAGGCAAGCCTGACGGTTCGACACCTGGTCTTAAGGCTAAGGAACTGGACGCAGTGGTGAGGCGCATTGCCTTTCACCAGGAACTGACGGTTCCTTTCTAAAGTCGCAACCCACGCAGGGATTTTCTCCTTTCACCTGCGATGTGGTGGTTGGGAGCGTGGCCCCGGCTCCTGCGCACACGGGGCACTTAGAACGAACCGTCCTCCATGCGAGAGGTGGAGGCGATAGCGGAGGCGTTGCTCTTGGAGTAGCGCCTCTGTTTCTTTTTGTCTCCGTCCAAGAACTTTTGCATCTTCCGAACGATGCTGTTTAAACGGAACCGTACGGCTCGTTGAGTTACCTCGTAATGCACGGCCATTACTTCGGTCGACAATCCACCATCGCCGTAACGCATTTGGATGTATTGGTAATCAGCATCATCCAAGTGCTGCAAAGCCTGCTGAATGTCAGCGACCATGGTGATGTATTCGTTGCCCTCATTCGGTGCACGCCTGCCACGCATGACGTTCACATCATGGCTGCTACCACCAGGCATGGGTTCCGTATCGAAAGCATCGGGGATCAGGGCTTCGATCACAGCGGACGTGTAAACGTAGTAGTCACCAGGCTTCGTACCATCCTGCAACATGCGCTGCTTAATGCAATGCCGGTGCATGTGTGTGCGTAAGCGTGCGTAAATCCAACGGTCGAATGCCTTGTCTGCCATGGCTTCATCATCCAGGTTGTCCCACACCTTTTGCTCATGGTCCAGGACCCACAGCCAGCCCTCTTGAATCAGGTCATCGGTCGATGTGTAGCCCTCGTGCGACCGAGCCACACGCTTGGCGACCTTGGTCACGTTGCGTGCCACGATTGGTACAAGAGATACGTTGCGTTCACCACTCATAACGAGTGCCCTCAAACGTAAAGCCGTTCTTTACGACGGGCATGAGGGCTGGTGTAAACGTCGAACCCGTGGGATACAGCACAGTCCAGGCTTGCTGCCAGTTGTGTGTCTTAACGTAGGAAGCCTTGCTCACGTCCATGCAGTGACCGGTTTCGATACCGAACAAAGTCCGAGTGACCTTGCCGTTGATCGACGTCGTGTAAGGAACGATCCCCGCCCGATGAGTGTGACCACACACCACGTTTAAACCAGTCTTATTGACAAGGTTCTTCGCCGTGGTCCCTGCTATCTGGCTGGTGCCTGCCTCATCACCGTGCAAAAAAATGAAGTCCTTTAAACGCAACCCCTTCGGGTGGAAGGTGATACCGAGGTCCGGTAGGCGCATGAAGTTCGGCAGTTCCATCTCCGGTACGCCCAGCAATCCAGGGACTTTCCGCATGACGCTGTTGTAGAGCCTGTCAGTGTGGTTGGACCGGATAGTGTCCGTGACTTGCAGGTCTTTGGCGACCTGAACCCACTCGTCACGTTCCTTCCCTAGTGCTTTCGTGTACGCCGCAGGAGTGCCGTCACTCCATCGTCCAATGCTCGTAAAGTCCAACTCGTCACCGATAGTGATAACTCTGCTGATGCGCCCATGATTATCGTCAATGCACTGCGCCATGGCATCGCAAAATCCCTTCGATTGCAGGGGTATTTGAAGATCGGGTATTACAAAGATCAGGTCGTCACTCATACTGACTCTTTCAATCGTTGTAGTTTGATCGACAACATCGCTGCGTAGTTCACAATGTCTGCCAGTTCTTCCTGTGCGTACGTGATGAGGGTGGGGAAGTCCAGGTCCTCAAACGCTTGGCGATCACCACGGTCGTACTGACGTAAGCCGTCGGTCAGTATGCGTTGCCGTGACCATTCACTGAACTTCTGTTGGAAGGCGGCCAGTTCCTGGCTCGTCATGTTTTCGTCGGGAGCGGTCGGATAGTCAGCGTCTCCCTGTCCAGGTCCACGCTCAGGACTGTGAATCCGATCCGGTGTAACAACTCGCACATTGCTTGTGCTTCCGCCTTGTCCATTCATATCAACCTCAACATTGCTCGTACGCTTTCCTCACCGTGCGTGGTGTAAACGCTGTTGACGTCCTCACCATCAGGCATGGAGATTGCAGTTGCTCCCTGTATCTGGTCGGTCACTTGCCGACCGAAATCTCTCCCCGCTGCGTCGCCGTCACAGGCGACGATGACTCGTTCGTAGTCCTCAAACAAGAGCCTGTAATGCCGCTTCCACGCCTTCGCACCACTGACCCCGACCGCACTAATACCCATCTGGTTCAAGGTCATAGCGTCAATCTCACCTTCGGTGATGACCATGGTGTCCGTGTCATCCAGTAGCGAGGTGACGGAGAACAGAGTGGACTCGTCCCCGGCGCGAGTCAGATACTTCGGTTCGCTGTGGTCGATGCTGCGGTATCTCACACAAACCACACCACCAGTCGTGATGAAGGGGATAGCCATGCGTCCCTCATACTGTTCGTCGCCGGGGAGACTGTGATTCGGAGGCACGTAGCCGAGGCGGTACGTACGGGCGGTCCGCTCTGAGATTCCCCGACTGTCCAGATAGGCGAGGGCTTGTGGCAGATGAGAAGCGTAGGTCAGCGTCGTCTCTTCCAGAGAGTCGCGCTGCGTGGCTGTAAGCATCACGTGCGTTTAAACCTTCCTTTCGCATGACGATGGAGAGTGCGCTGCCTTTGAAACCGCAGGCGTGGCAGATGACTGCCCCCGCATCAGCACTAATCGTGGCCGACGCATGAGCATCATCATGTTCACCGCAGCGGACGTTGACCCACGGTCCTCGGGGAGCGGGGAGCGTCCAGCCGTAGTGTTCGAGGATCGCGTAAATGTCCAGGTCCAGGTCGTTGTCATTCACACGACCCCCTTCGCTCGCAAGAACTCCATGAACGTGGCCAATGGCATCGTGACGTAGGACTCCCCAACAGAACCCATGCGTTTCTTGTGCACGACGGCAGGCCAAGACTCCACCTTGCGTTTGACCTCATGGTTGGCTGCCTCTAGGTCAGCCTCACGTACCCATTCTGCAAGATTGGTTTGCTTGCGATTCTTGGCTTCCCACACCAGATATGACTTGTCAGACAGGCGCGTGTGTAGGTCGCCCTGATCTTCCTTGCCAGATAGTCGCAGCCTTTGAGTGTCGTAGCCGTTATCAATGAACCACTGCTCCAACTGGTTCTCATACATCGACCCCTTGCGTTTAGACGCGCTAGACATGTAGCAACTCCTGACCGGGTATCTCTTCGACTACGCATCGGGCAGGGTCATACGTGAACCAAGTCGCATCGTTGCCGTCAGGGGAAGAGCGGCCATACCTGTTCTTCACCGGGCACACAGCAAGAAACCCGTCCTCTTGTGCACGCACCGTCAGCACCAGGGCTGGCGTCTGTGAAACTTTGCCTTGCAAAGACTGACGTGGTGGGCACTGGTTGTAACCCAGGGTGTACGCATCGGACGTGTGATGCAGCACCAGCACAGCCATGCCGAACTCTCGTGCAGCGAACTTGAGGTCTTTCATAAATGACCTCATGACACCGAACTCGTCACCATCGACCACGCAGTCGGTCAGGTTGTCGACGATGAATAGTTCCGGTGGTCGGCTGGTAAGAGTGATGTGTGCTTCGACCTGCTCGTGAATGTCGTTGGCCGTGGGTGCTGAGTTAAACGACCAACGCATGAAGTCTTGTTCAAGCAGCGACTCCTTTGCCCACTCCTTGTCCTCCATCATCTGCTCCACCTGAGACTGTTCAGTCTTTGTCGCCAGTGCAATCAGACGCATCGACTGTGTGTGCAGGTGGGAGTCAGCGGACAGGTAGATCGTGGGGACCTTGCTGCGGACAGCAAGGGCGAGGGCGAACATCGACTTGCCTGCGGCTGGCAGGCCAGCAAGCATCGACACCTCTCCGCTACGGATGGATATGCCACGCTCGTGCAGTGACGTGAACATGTTGGGCAGCGCCGGGGCGCTCACGTCCCGCTGAGTAATGGCTCGGCTGAGAAGCCTCACGAATACTGCCGATCACATTCGGTGTTTAAACAACGCATGAGGTATTTGCCTGACGGCTTGACCTCGGCCCCACAGTGGGGGCACGTCCACTTGTCGCTCATGTTGCCTCCTTCGTGGATGGTGCGAGGTCGGGTGAAAGGAGGTAAGCCCCGACCCCGCACCGTCTGTGGACCTGACTACGCCGGGTGGGTGTCCCACTCTGGACTGCCACGACGAATCCAGATGGGTTCGGCATAGCCAGGTTCACCCTTACGGGCGCTCGTCATCCATGCTTTCCATGGACCCTTAGCAGAAACGCCGGACTTGGCGATCCGTGGAGTTCCGTCGGGTCCAAGTGGCACGTCCCCTGTGGGGGCCGCTGTTGCAGCAGCGACGGGGGCGGCCTTGGCAGCACCAGGCAAGGTGGGTGTGCTGCTGGGTGAGGCGACCGCGTAAGCGGCATTGATCTTCATTTCGGTTTCGTAAATGGCAGCCACTACCTCGGCCTGGAACTCCGCCAGGAGAGTGGTGGCCTCGGCCACTGACTCCGCGTAGATGTTGTGTAAACCACCACTCGGGGTCTTGAAGTTGAACTGCATGACGGTTGAGTCAGGTGCACTCATTGGGTTTTCCTCTCTACTCTAGTGATACCTTGCATTCATTCCGAAAAAACAGAGCAGTGCTGGCGCACTCCACACGTCCCGCACAGCATCCCCACGTTGGGCAGGTAAATCTCTGACTCAATGCCTCTCTTGGCTGATGCGAAATACCGGGCAATGGTTTCCATGGAGATGGACAGAGACTTCGGCTCAGTAGTGGTGCCTTTGCGTGCCATGTAGTACGCACCGTGGCTGGCGTGCACGTCATGGACGACCTCAAGCAGATGCTGGTACACGTTCAGTTGCAGGCTGGCTGGCTCACGGCTGCCGGTCTTGATATCGACTACGTGAACCTCCCCATCGGGGGACACCATGATCCGGTCGATGAAGCCCTTGACCTCCACGTCGAACAGCGTCGCCGTGACGGGCACCTCAATGGCGTCCTCACCGCGTACCTGCAACCAGGACCATCCCGCATCGAACATTTCATTGCGCCAGTTGACGTAATCGGCTAACCACTGCGGAGCCTTGGCGTTCCAGAAGTCGGCGTCCTCCTTGTTCGGGAACTCCTTGGAGGCTCGCCCCCCTGCCTTAGTAGGCAGTTCGTCTAGGCGGTCCAGTTCCATGCGGAAGGCGTCGCTCCATGCCAGTTCCGGCGTCAGCGTGGTCCCACGATCCAGCCACTCACTGGCGGTATGGAATGCAGAGCCTGCTGGCAGCCACCAGCCCTGATCGGTGCGCACGCTTCGCACGCGCTCCCAATAGAAGCGTTCCCCGCAGTCGGCGTACGTGGACAGCGACGAGAAGGACAGGTAGTCCCGTCCAGTCTGATCCAGCATGTTCACGGTCATGGGCCTAACCCACCCGCCTATTGGGGAGCACCATCACGGCAGGAGTAATGACGTACACCTCTGTACCGTCGGGCCTGATGTGGTAGTCGAACTTTTCAACCTCAATGTCCGGCAGGCGATTCCATACCCGGTCCCAATCACGCTTGCTTGCCCTTGGGTGGGCGATGACCATGATCGTGCCGTCGGCACGCCGACTGCTCAGCACGGTCGCGCCACCAAAACCAGTGAAGTCCATCACACTATCCATTGCGCCTCCCCGCGTCGGATATCTAATCAAGCATTTCCGGTCTGCGGGACAAAGATACAGTGACGGTACCCTGCAATGCAAGGGTTCGTGCATCAATAGTTTGCCAACGTACGGTTTGACGCTGTAAAACGGTTAAAGTTACCTTGCATTGACGGCGTGTCGGCTGGACAATATTGGTGCGGAACATCCGTGGGGCGGAAACCTCAGTTGAGATGACGGCACATGAGCCGGACGAAACTAGGAAGCCCCCTCTGCCAACCCAAGTAAATCCTGGGGGGGTAGGGGGGGGCGTATTCCTAGTCTCGAATCCGGCAAGGGGGTATCCCGCCGCAAGGCGGGAGTTACTCAATAAACCTTATGTGTGTCTTATGGATCGGAACATCCGTCGGGTCCTCGGGTGCCCTGTCGACGTACCCGAATCCGACTTCGGGATCGTATGCGACGACCGCGTTGTCGTTCTCTAACATCTGAAGCCAGTTGTCCAATCGTGACTCTTCCAAATCGTTCAGCGTTTCTCCCGCACGCCTGCGGCCTAAGAGCCGCAGCATCCTGGGCTGATAGTCACGCAGATGCTTGCCGCTGACTCGCCAAGGTATCTCGTCGGTGTACCGGTTCTGTGTCTCAGATAGTCCTGCCCTAGATATGGCGGCCGACACAGTAGACCGACTTACTCGCTTACGTTCTTTGTCCCATACGTGTTCAACTATGTCGTCGTGGGTAAAGCCACGCTCAAGTAACCGTTTGAGTTCTTGATCGCTTGGAACTAACCTAGCCCGAGCCATGGTTCCTCCTTCATTGCGATCCCCGTAACAATAGAATAGCACTACGTTGCAAATAAAAAAAGAACCCCCGGTAGTTTGTTATTTAACTAACTACCGAGGGTCAAAAAGCGCCTCATAGCGGCACTTTGTGTCCGAGGGGGGACTTGAACCCCAGGGCACCAATGTCCTCCGAGGTGCCCACGTATCACTAATGTTGTGATATGCTGCATTGCAACAATCTAGCCACCGGAGGATACCTTGCATTTCTCTTACTCAGCCGCGATGAGCCAATACATGGATCACTTGCAGGCGTCTGGTCTTAAACCGAACACGATCAAGAACCGAACCCAAGTGCTGCGTAAAGCAGCACCTGTGTGGGGCAACAAGCCCGTGAAGCGTTTAAACGCATCCGATATGGATACTCTTCTATCAACGTATGACTGGTCACCCAGGACCAGAAACCTCTACATCAGCAACCTGCGCCTGTTCTTCCAGTGGATGCGCCGGGTACGCATGGTCCCACGGGACTTCGATCCCACCGTGAACCTGTCCAACGTCAGGGTCCCACGGACCAGTCGTATGCGCGTACCAGTGGAGCAGTTTCCTGCCCTGTTGGATGCAGCCAAGCATCCACGTGACCGTGCAGTTGTGTCACTTGGACTATTCCTGTTCCTGCGTGGCAGCGAACTGCGCACGCTACAGATTCAGGACGTCAACTTCACTGATGCCACCGTGCACATTTACCGGCACAAGACACAAGACGAGGACACGCTCCCGATGTGCCAAGAGTTACGGCAAGAACTGGACAGGTACCTGTCGTGGTACCGGCAGGATCAAGGCGACCTGCAACCCAACTGGTTCCTTGTGCCAGCCAAGTTCTCACAGAAGTTCACGTGGGTCGACGGGCAGCGGGTACTCCTGGATGGGCCAACCCCGTTGCGACCTGAGCGGCCCATGAGCCACCCCTACCGCCCCGCCAAGCGTGCCCTTGACGCTCTTGACCTAGATGCACCCGGGGAGGGGGAACACACCCTGCGTCGCAGTGGTGCTCGCGCATGGTTCAACGCACTACGAGCCGAGGGTCACAGCGGTGCCCTCATGCGCGTCAGTTCCATGCTTGGCCACTCCGACACCAGGATCACCGAGCACTACATCGGCGTTGACTCTGAGCGGGTGGAAAGGAACAACATCCTTTCCGGTAATCCGATGTTTCCCACCAATGTGCGCGACACGGATGAAGGCGACTCGTCTCAAGGCTTGAGACTGGTAACGTAACTGGCATGGCAGATGTGACGACAAAAGTATGCGACCCGTGTGGTGCAAGTGACGCCTTGACCGTAGTCATCAAAGAACACCGTCGTCAGGAGTTCACTGTCGACTTGTGTCCTTCCTGTTACCAGCCAATAAATGACTTCCGATCCGTCGGCCGGACCCCCCAAGGGGGCCGGACCTACCGACGCTACAAAAAGATGCAGTATGAGGAGAGGCCAGACCAGCCCGAATAAGCCCTGAGAGCCACGCTAACGGGTTTTCAGGGTGCTCCTGTGGCCGAGTGACACCCTGCATATTCTAGCGTCTTAGATTATCCTCAACAAAAGGGTGGCAATCCCACCGTTATTCCCGTCGTTAGCCGCCGGGGGAGTGGTCCTCGTGTACGACACCCGTTCGATGTAGACATTCACCTTCTCGTCCGTCGTGAAGTCCGTAAAAGGAACCACAGCAAACTCCTGCTCCAATGCTTCCAGCAGGTTTAAACGGTCGAAGGCATAGCCCTCATAGCCCATAACACTTCCGGCCTTATCCGTCTCACGGTCAAACATCATCACCGGGACCTTCAACAAGCGTGTCCTGGAAGGGGCAGGAATGGCCCTCAAGTTGTACGAAGAGACAACAGGGGACTGGCTCAAATCAGTAGAAGCCGTCAACTCCAACGCCACGAACAAATCCGTCGCAGGCTCATTCGGGTTAGACGACACCTTGCCCGTCCGGTCATAGCGAGTCCCATCCGTGAACACCACCTGCTGCCACGTCTCAGGGTTACTGGTTCCCTCGTCACGATTGGCGTAGCCAATGACAGAGCCACCCGAGTCAGGAACATTAAGCACCCGCAAGTCACGCCACGTCTTAGCCTCCGCCGTACCCAAACGGATACGACCCGTCTCAATCCAACCCTCAGACACAAAGGATGACGACTGCTTGTAGATGCCAGCCGCCCCCGTCACACCGAGAACAAGCACGTCATTTGAGTACGTCACAGACTCACATGAGCCAGTCACATCGACGAACAAGTCGTTCGCGTGAGCGAAATCCAGCGCCGAGTCATTGAGGTTCTGGCCCAAGTGAATGCGGACAAGACCAGGGGCAGTAGTTCGATTGCCCTTATTGCACTTACTGCCAACGGCTGCGTAAACGTACGACCCGACAGCAACAAAATCCTTCACACCATCATCCGACAGGTGCACCAACGGGCCAATCGTCAACGTCGCATCAGCGTTCAATGCGGCAACACGAGAACCCAACGCAGTACCGATCAGGAGGAACCCACCAACGTAGGCGTAGATGGTGTTTAAAGTCTCACCCCGAGGCATATCAGCGACCTGAACCAGGGCGCTCAAAGACACAGCACTAGACGTAGCAGTCGCATCAATCTTGTAGATCGCTGACGAATCACCAGCGTTCCCAGCCAAGTAGATAGCCGCCGGACCCTCCGCAATGTCAACCCACGACCAGCCAGAAGGGAACGTAGTACCCGGGTCCAGTTGAGTCCACGTACCACCAGCACCCTCATGCACCGAGTTCCCATGCGTGGCGATCAAGCGGCCCTTAACCCAGCGAACCATCACGTTCGCTGACGAACCAAAACTCTTGTACAACGTGCCGCTACCAGCGGCATTAGTTCCAGAGTAAATCTCGCCACCGGTTGTGCCTGCATACCAGTTGTCACCATCAGTGGTAATCGAATGGATGTTCGCGTTCGCGTACGTCCACAACACCGACCCGGCAAGGGACGTCATGTGAACACCCGCATCGTCAGCAACCAGAATGCCCGACGATGTTCCAAGAGTTTCGATGTACGTCGTCGTAATAGATTCGATACTCTCCGTGGAGTTCAACAGCGATAGTTGCCCCGGTGTCCACGGGTCCACGCCACCGCCCTGCTTGTACCGGAACCGAGACTCGCTCTCATCAATCTCAAGAGGCTCAGCCGAGCGAAGCCCCTCACCTAAATGGAACGACTCTTGCGAGCGAATCCAGAAACCACTATCCAAAGACTGCTCACCCGGGGTGCGCTCAGTGTCAATGCGCTCCCGCCGGAAGTCAGCAGTCTCCCTCATCATCGGGTTCTGATCTGACATAGCAAACAGAAACGTCAAAGCGCCGAGGCTGCAATCCCAAGACTGTGAGTCCGGTGCAAAAACCTTGCCACCAGGTATCTCGTTTAAACCAAGCCGTTCAACGATTCGCTCTGTTATCTGGTTCAGGTTAGACACTTACAACCCCATACTTGGAAGCCCACTTACGCAAGGTAGACAACCTGTACTTGGAATCTACCTTCCTTTTCGGTGCCCACGTCTTGTGGTTTGGAAGGCGCATCCACATTCCCTTCCAACCAGCGGCATCCTTCATGGCGTTAGCCAAGGCACCCCAGGACTTCTTCTGAGCCTGCGTAAAGTCCTTCTTCAAGCCCTTGGAAACCATTTCCACGCCAGCGAAATAATCGTTGCCCTTGTCGTCGGGTACGTTTAAACGAGCAAAACGGTCCACACCCTTGAATGAGCCACGGCCAGCGTGCCAGCAAGGAAATGCCGTATGCACGTAGACCGTGCCGTCCCTGTCAATAGTGAAGTTCGCAGCGGGGACTCGGTAATGGTTTTGGACGAAGTTGACAACGCCTTTGTTTGCGCCTTTCTTATTTCCAGGATGATTAGGACGGGTGCTTGAGGTCACTGCCCCTGCTGTGTGGTGGCACATGAGAGCCACAGGGTTCTTCTTCCGTCGCCAGTTAATGCCCCGTGTCTTTTTGTCCCACGTACTCATGTATTCAACTTTGCCCGGTAACCGCTTTTCGAGAGCCTTCTCCAAGCGACGAGCGAAGTTCGTCTCAGGCATCCTGGCGACCGAAGCGGTTGTTCTGCTTGTTCAACCAGTCAACAAGCACAACCAACGCCGGGGGCACAGCAACGACAAGCACCGGGGGCCAACCGAAGTCACCCACGTTGTCGATGACCCAGGTCAATCCAGTTGCAGCAAAGACCTTCAACGCCACACCCAGCGGGTGGTCGTTGATGAAAGTCATTAAGTCTTTCCACGAGTTCATTCCTTATCCTCCAAATGCCACGCGATGTGGCCGTCGATTTTTTTCTCAATACGGTCAACGGCGTCGCGCATCGACTGGCCGCCGTTAGGTTTCATCTCCCGCGTGATGCGGTTGATGCGTGCGTCGATGACGAAGATCAA
>Ga0070754_10000476_pt1 | contig 37348 bp, 59 predicted proteins | sample VirMetDEL_Sep_01_FD_75181 | JGI IMG/M metagenome (GOLD analysis project Ga0070754, IMG submission 75181) | Aqueous microbial communities from the Delaware River and Bay under freshwater to marine salinity gradient to study organic matter... | ecosystem: Environmental > Aquatic > Marine >...
ATCAGGAACACCATCTTCATAATTAAGATGATGCCTGTGCATTGTACGATGCCTATCCCACCATTCTGTCGTATTAAAATTGTTTTTAAAATCTGCATAAAAAAGGTCTATATCTACTAACTTGTCATAATCATGCTCAACTGCTGCCTTGATTAACTTGGAGCAAAAAAACGAAATTGCAAGGCCAACATGACTGATATGCTCCTTAGATGATGAGAGAACATCCTCCTTTAATACATTAGAAACGTCACAACTTCGAGTGTCTGCGTTAGGAGTTGGTTTAATTTTTATCATCATAATCCCTTAAACTGTTAACTAATTCTTCTTCGGTTTTAAAAATTTCGGCTCTATATCCATAACTGATATGGTCTGTTTGTGAATAGTTGTTTCTTTTTATAACATATGTATTGCCAGTTTCGATGATATTTAAAAGCTCCCCCTTTCTAATTTGAATCTTATTATGATAAAGACAACAATAATAAACTTCATCTCCAATTTTAATCTTATTTAGACTGGCTTCCAAAGCCTCCTTGCTGGGAAATATTTCTTTTTCTAATAAATAAAAATCTCCCTCACCTTCCATGCCTCTACAAGAATAGTATAAGACTGGGCTTTCTTGTGGAGGACAGCAATCTGATTTTATGGCATAAATTTCTGCACTTATTAATTCGCCAGTAATACATTCAAACCAAACAATTTCACCAATGGAATATCTATTTTTTAACAACATCATAACGCTCCTCAAAGACTAATTTTCTCATATCTTCTAAATGATTCTTAACTGCATCAATTTCATTGCCAGTAACTTCAGATGGAGGTTTGATTCCCAGTAATTGGGATTCCTCAAAAAACGAATGGAAAAAACCAGGGTCATCAAGACTAATTTGATAAGTGGCATGTTCTGCTAGTTCATTCTTGCCCAACTCTTTAAACGTTAAAGGCTCTGCAATAAAAACTCGGTCGCCAATCTTTTGAAAAATCGCCAATTCTATTTGACCTGTTGCAAAACTTCTTTGCATTCTGAAATGTGTGTGCATACTATTCCTTGAAAATCTATAAACAGAAACTAACAGAGAATATTTCCAGTGTCAAGAAGATAGGACAGAGAACGTATTATGGAAAAAACGAGATGCGAAGGCATCTTGGGGAGGGTTAGACTGGTGGATGGGAAGTGGGACGGATGGGGGAAATATTAGAGTTTTTCAGAGGGGGTGGTAGAGGTTTAAGACGGCCTGGGAGAATATTAGAGTTTCTCAGATGGGGTTAAATATATAGAGGAAGCGCGCGTAAAAAACTTTCGGGCGGCTACCCCCCCCTACCTATTGCGTGCATGTGCTTGATATAGTTATATATTTTTATATTTTACTATAGTGATGATGTATATCTTTATATAGCTAGTAATATATTAGTATCAGTTCTACATATTGCTAAGAATCCATACAGTAAAAAGGGGCTATCAAGTTTAAGTACTGAGTTTCTAAATTCTCGTGAGTTATTCAATCTTGAAATTACCGTGCATCTGAATGTTTTCAGTGCTCTGATTGCTTTCTAATCGTTTTATTTTATTTAGTTTCTCAAGGCCGTTAGTTATTTGACTGAATGTAGCAGACTGGAGTTTCTCTTTGTCTAAGGCCGATTTTAACGCCAATAACTCCACAATCTCATAATAACTACCTTTTCCTTCTCCAAAGCTAGCCAACTCCTCCTGAGTTATTCCTTGCTCTTTCATGAATAATTCTAATCGTGTATTGACATAAGTTGGGGATTTTTCGACCACTCTAGCAATCTCATATTTGCTCAGTCCTTTGCTTGCTAACTCAATCACTTTTTTGGTTTTAACAGTATCGGCTAACTTTTTCTTTGCTTGTTCTGTCCAATGCGAGTCCTTTTTCTCGTTTTTTTGTTCGTCAATCTCAACATTCATAAGTTTTTCTTCGTTTTCGAACTCTTGTTCTAAATCTTTTTTTCCAGTCATATACTTATAATAACTCGTTTTTTTATTTATTGTAAATTTTTTTTTAAAAATTGAATCTTTTCTCCTTGTGTCAGTGTCCTAAATATGCGACATTAACAATACAGGATAATTAAATCTTGTTTTTAAAAGGATTGAACAAAATGAAAAGCAAAGACAGTGAAGTTTTAAAAGCAATAGAAGCATTTGAAAGAAACAAGTTTGAAATAGATAGTTTATTAGAGCATATAATTGATAAGGCTAGGCATGAAATTAGCAGGTTTTCTGAAAATCTATCTCTTAATAAAGATATTGATTTTATGAATTCCAGCACACAAGAGGAACTAAACACAATAATATTAAGTAAGCTACCTAGTTTTATTAAAATTTAATTATTAACCTGATTTTATTATTAATTTAATAGATTCAGGCTAGTAATTATTACTAGATAAACATTTAACTTTTAAAGGATTAAACATGAAAAAAACAATAAATTTAAACGACTTCATACAAGAGTTTGAAGACTGTAACAGAAGCAATCAATTTTCTAGAGAAGGCCTAAGAGCATTATTTGAGCATCTTGAAGACTTGGAACAAGATTGCGACATGGAAATAGAACTGGATGTAATTGCATTGTGTTGTGAGTTTCAAGAGTTTGAAAACTTGGAAGAGTTTCACAAGGAATTTGACGCTGATGACTTTCCAGACATCGACACAATTAGAGAATCAACTCAAGTTATAGAAATTGATGACGAATCTTTTATAATTGGCGAGTTATAAAAACAGTTAATGCTTCATAGATTAAGCAATCAATTCAAATGTTTGCTTAATCTTTAAAGTATTAATTAAAATACTTTTCTTACTACCTAGTGCCGAATGTACGGCCTAGATTTTTAAAAGGATTAAACATGAAAATAGAAACAATAATAACAAAACAAGAGTCTGATTCTTGGCTAGATGTTGCCTTAAGATGCTTAGAGGAACATAAATATATGCTTGAGTCTACCCTAGCAGATTGTCAAGGTAACGAGCATACTCAACAAGCTAATGATATTGAAAGACTTGAAACTACAATATCTGATTTGATTGAACTTTAAAAAAGGATTGAACAAAATGAAACATATAAACAAAGAACAAGAGGAATATTTGAAAAGAGAGGCCTCAGGCTATATTTTTTCATTGTGTGAAGCAGACAATTTAGAAGTATTCAACAATATCGAAAAACTTGAAGGTGGAGACTTGGAAAGCTATTACGATATTGAAGACGATGTATATCTATCATCAGATTATGAGCATTTAGATATTCATGATGCTAAAAATGAGATGTTACAGCTCTATTATTTTTTACGGTCTGTATATTTAACTACTAGGAGATTAGAACAATGAACAACCTAAACATAACCCTAAAAGAATTCGCAAAAAATATAGATAGCTACACCGATTATCTATTAAAAACAAAACGTTACACCACTTACGAAGAATGTTTCCAACATGCGAAGCGATTCTATTTAAAAATGATTAATGACATTTTAGAAAAAAATAACAAAACTAGTCGAATTGATTCTTTTAACATTAAAAGAACTCTTCATTAATTTTTGTTTAATCCTTTGGGAAGCTTAGAAACTCGTCTAGGCTTCCTTTTTTTTTGTCTTTAAAATAAGGAAACTATGAAAAAACTTATAATTATAACAATCTCCATCGCCTTTCTAGTGCCGAATGTATGGCCTGTAATGGCAGAATTTAACGACCTACCACCAATCAAGCCTATAGTAGAAATCGGATGCAGTGACATGGTATTGCTTTGTATAGATGGTTCTTGGCAGTGGGTTTGTGTTGGGGAAATGCAGTAATGACAAGTGGAAAAGAGGGGCAGTCGAAAAGACAACATCTAATAGAAATGCAACGAAAATATTGCAGAGAAAACAAGATTCCAATGTTCGCTTGCTCTTCTGGCTTGTGCCGAACCTGTGGTCAAGATATTGTCAATAAACGTTGGGAAACTGAGTTAATTACTGGTTGTCCTAAATGTTGTCGGACTTTCGTTGATTAAGGTCTAAATATTTTCAGATATTCTCCTGATTCAATATGCGAGTAAACTTTGTCTGTATAAAGCTTGTTACCTCCACCGTTATAAGACAAAAGGGCTTGTTTCATATCTCCACCTTTGCGTTCTAACTTCTTAGCAAGAATCCTGCATCCCATCTCTAAACCATGTTCTACAATACAGAGGTCTGTTAAATAATCTGAATCGTATCCAAATTCCCTAGCTGTTTGACCCATTACCTGCATCAATCCAAAACTAAATGACCGAAGCCTACGTTCTGTCATACCACTGACTTTATTAGCTGGGGGGAAGTGACCACCTAATCTACGCTTTGGCTTCTTATCTCCAATATAAGTGTCATAGAATTTAGGTTCATATCTAATTGCCTGGGGGTCGCCTGCTGATTCCTGGATACACAATGCCGATACAAGTACAGGGTCTAGGCCATGTCTTGTACTGGCATCAAAAATAGGCCGAGAGAGATTGCGATAATCCCACTCAGCCTTACAATTAAAATCTGATTCTTTCTGATTGAATATCATTAATAAGAACTAGATTTTGCACTCTTTTTTGCAGTGCTGTATTTCTTAGCTTTCTCAGCACCAGTAGTTGAAGTTGATTTAACATCTTCTTGACCAGTCTTATTCTGACCAACTACGATGCCACCTTCAAATTTACCTGATTTTCTACTCATAAAATCCTCCATATGTACGTACAGATTTGTCGACCGAATTGTCGATTCCATTCTATTATACTATAATTATTTAGTTTCTCCACTATCAAGATGCTGGCCTAACTCTTGCCAGCCACCTTCTAAAGTACCAGCAATCTTACATAGAACCTTGTTATATCTATCAAGGTAAGGGCAATCGGTTTCATAATTGGCAATTTTCTGATGGTTAACACCAATTAATCTTGCAAAGGCTCTCATGCTTAGACCTTTACTTGTTCTAATATCTTTCATCCATTTCATAATGAAGACATCTTGTCATAAAAGTTAGACAGATACAATATTAAGTGTTGACTGGTGGCATACCTTTGTGCCACTATCATGTAAACTTTTTTATCAGGAGAAAAAAATGTCAGACAAGAAAAAATCAATCGGTGCTTTGTGGAAACAAAAATCAGCAAAGGGAGTTAAATACTATTCAGGAGAAGTGAACGGTAAAAGAATTATAGCTTTCATAAATAGCAATAAACAAAAACCCACCCAGCCAGATATTCAAATCTATCCAAGTGATGACATAAAGAAGAAAGACCAGCCAGTAGACATCTATGGAAGTTGAAACTGAGGACGATATTGAGTGGTAGTATTTCGTATTTTGAACTTTAAGAATCTTTTTTCTTAAGGTTCTCATCAGAATGTTCGAATGAATATTCAGTCAGGGGAATGGACTCTTGACACTTTTAAAAGGAAACTAAATGAAAAGTAAAAAACTAAAAAGAAAAGCTGTTCGTATTGTTAAATCCGATAGGTTATTGGCAGTGCCTAGCATTAAGATTGCCAAAAAACTTGCACTAGAGTTGGGATTGATTGCATCACTGGTTGCCATGACAAGTTGTGGAAACTTCTATGCTCAAATGGGAACAGCAGAAGCTATCAGGGCACACAATGATTTAATCACTGGTGCAATCAGTCAAGCTAAAACACCTGATGGTCAAGAAAGCGACCATATGCAACTTAGAAAGATACAGGCAAGTAAATTGTCAGTATCAGATAAAATCTTAAATGTTTTATTTCCAAGCAAACAAGGAGCTAAATAATGTGGGGTTTTATTAAAGACGTATTACTTCCGATGCTTCCTACTATTTTAGTATGGAGCTTCCTAGCAGTTTATTTTTTACGAAATAAAGCTGAGAAATTAGGCGAGCTAAAGATGCACATAATTTATTTATTATTCTATTTAGGATTGTATACCTTCTTAGTATTAATGAATCAAATTAATCCAATCTTAGCTGAAATTCAGCCTTATAATGCACCTGCTATTGAGAGGGCAAGATAATGATACAAATAATAAGTATATTAATATTAACATTCGTTGGATGTTTTAGTGTGATGTTAAATAGTGGAATGATTTAATTTTATGCCCTATCACAGGCTAAAATTCTAGCGAGTTTTAGTTGGGGCGAAGCAATGTGAGCCGTTGCCAGTGCGGTTAATCACTGGCATTTTTAAAAGAATATTATGAATAAATATAAGAAAGTAAGATATAATCATTTATATGTAAGTTACTACGAGATGAAAAGAAGATGCTTTTCCAAGCATCGTCAAGAATATAAAGATTATGGGGGTAGAGGTATTAAAATGCATAAAGAATGGAAAGTTAATTTTAAGTCTTTTGTAGACTACATAGAAGAATATTTAGGAGATAAGCCTAATAAAGATTTTACGATTGATAGGATCGACAATCACGGAAATTATGAGCCAGGAAATGTACGTTGGGCTACTAAAAAAGAACAAGCTGTAAACAGAAGAATAAGGAAAGATGCTAATTTCTTATATTATAAAACTATTAGATTTAGATTAAATGATTTAGCAAAAGCTTATAAGATAAATAGAAAAACATTATTGAATAGAATTATTAAACTAAATTGGCCTATAGAAAAAGCATTAAATACACCAGTAAGGCTAAAAGGAACAAAATGACAAATAAAGAAAAGATACAAAAAATAATTAATGCGTACGCACGAAATGAGCATACAATTGAATCAATTATAATTGAGATACTGCACTTCTTGAAAGATAAAGAAGCACAAGAAGCCCAGCAAGATGACGAGATTAAGGTTGGGGATGTGGTTTATTGGTTAGGTTATCGAAAAATTAGGAGGGGCAGGGTTGATGACATAAAAGCAAAAAATACTCTATATGTAGTAACAGAAAATGGAAATTATTGTGTTAAAAATGAAGAAGCATTTAAAACAGAAGAAGAATTGATAGAAAGTTTGAGGGGATGGGATGAAAATGAATAAACTAATACTAGCATTAATAATTTTCGCAAGTTGTGGTGGTGGAGGTTCAAGCCAAGCACAGCCTTGTGGAGATGTCGATTGCCCAATAGGAATTAAGATGGTTCATATAAATTCAGAATTAAATTTTAATTTAATAGATTCTGAAAAGATAATGAATGAAGCTATTAATTTTCTAAATACTAATACTACACTAACATTTAATTATGTTGGTGCTATTTCAATGGAAGACTTAAACCCAGAAACTGCTACGTTAGAAAACTTTCTAAATAATAAAAAAAGATTTAGAGATTATGAAACCTTTTTCTGGGATAATCCAAATGTTGGAGGAAATTATAAGAATAGAGAGTTTACTATGATTATTGATAGACCTCTGATAGACAGCAACGGAATCAGGTATACAGCAGGGAGAGCTAAGATCTGTGCTTTATATGAACGTGGCAGCATCGGAGTTAGTTACGTAACACCTCTTGCCAATCCAAGACCGACATCAGCCAGTTACAAAAGACCATTTAGCGAGCTATTTAATAGAGCAGTAACAGTAACAGCGCATGAGATTGGACATCTATCAGGAGCATATCATAAAGATAGTTGTCCGTTTTGCATTATGCACCCATCAGGTGGTCATGATGCTTTTGCTGAGGTGAATACATTTAAAGTCAGTGAAGAAAGTAACAACGAAATGGAAGTATGTGTTAGGCGTGAAACTAGACGTGCTATTATAAGTTGTAGAGATAGAACGAATAAAAGAAGAAAATTAAGAAGGTGTAAGAAAAGAAAAGGTGTTAGGCATGTGAGGTTAAAAGATGTTAAATTTGTAGGTGTTAGAAGTTTAGAACCCAGCAATACAGCTAGTGATTTATTCGGAGATTAAATGGACTATAAGACAAGCAAGTTTTCATTAACTGAAACTGAGCAGAATTTAAGAATTGCTTTAGTAGAATTAATTAGAAGTCACGTAGAAGAACGTGGAATTAGTCGAGAGTCACTTAGCAAAGTTTTAGACAGTTTAGAATTTGTTTTAGATGATTTTCGATTTGAACAGAAAGAGTTGTTTTTAGATGATTTACAGAATGTGAGGTTTAGAGATGAATAAACTAAACAAGATAGAAATTAGCTTTGCTTTTGCTGATGCTTTCTCTAAACCAGATGAAAAATACAATGTTAACGCAAATTCAGATACTCTTTTTGTTCGTATAAATAATAATTCATGGAAAAAAGTCAATACAACAAAAGGAATGGTTAAAGCAAACGGGATCGTTATTGAAGCTATTAATGAAGTTTTAGGATTAAATAAAGATGACAAATAAAAAACAAATTGAAAGGTTGAAAGAATCAATCAAAAGAGAATTAAAACTTCAAAAGGAGATTACTAATTATGATAATCAGTACGGTAACGGAAGGATAGATGCATTGGAAGATGTTTTAAAAAAGATAAAGGAGCTGGAAGATGAATAATATTTTAATATTAATTAAATCAGATGAATGGCTAGAATTAATTAGGATTGTGGCAACTTATGAAGGTATGGTCGAGGGGTTGATAATAATGAAAGAAAACGCTGATTTTGAAAAAATTAGCAATCGTTCTGCGATTCTTCAAAATTCATTTGAAAAAATAAAAGGTAATATTAAAATAAAGGAGCTGGAAAATGAGTGAAACAAGCATAAACATCGGATTTATAATACTAGCAGTTATAGGGCTTTATTTATTAATACTATTCTTCATAGCACCATATAGAAGATTGAAAGCTAATTATAAAAAAGCACTGGATGAAAATAGAAGATTAGTAGATGAGGTGTTTGATGTTCGAAAGGCAAACTATAATCTAAGATGTGAGATTGTAGAGCTTGAAAATAATAACAAAGACAAAGACCTTGAGGACTGGATTCTAAAAGAAAGGTTTATAAAAGACTTAGACGAAACGAAAGCCAAAGCAGATGATTTTGCTGGGCAGTTAGAAATGCAATCAACTGAAATGGACAGTCAATCGTTTCAAAAAAAATATTTAACTAGATGAATTGGCATAAGCTAGCATTTGAAGAAATAGATATGAAAGAAGAGATGACATGTAAAATATGCAATGAAAAGTTTTATGATGAGGAAATCATTTCTCATATCATTAAAAACCATCAGCATGAATTAGCAGGAAAGATGAAACGTTTTCAAGTTAGTAGGGATGATGCAATAAGTTTAATGGTTACAACTAGAGATTATGACAGAAAACCTAGCAATTAAAAGATTGGAATCGGAATTAACCAGCATAGTAAGACAGTATGCAAACGAACCAAGAAAGCCTGTGCGAGATAGGATGGACAGTCGTGTTAAACAAATTAAACTGGAATTGGAAAAGATTAAAAATAAATCTAATCGTTAACTGGTTTCTTCTTAGGTGCGAGAGTAAGTTTCTTACTTGCAAACAATCTCCCTACAATTGCAAGAATCCCTCCAATAGCTGCAATCTCAGGGGCGTATTCCCTTAATGCTGGTTCTCCTGCAAGGTCTGTAATAAAAGGTGCTAGGGCAACTAGACCTCCCAATATTCCTTTACTGGTTAGGAAAAATTTACTGTTATTTTCTTCACTCATACAATCCTCCTTAAAATTTAACGTAAACTCCCTACTGGCATTTTTAGTGCATCTTGCATGCTGTAGCCGTATTTTTGTATTCTATCTCTCAAAGTATTATATTTTAGATTGTATTTTTTAGCCCAGTCGGCTATTGTTTTAGTCTGACCATCATATGTGTACCTTCTATTAAAGCTGTTTCTGTTATTAGTTTGCACATCTTGAGTTACCCATCTGCAATTATTAGGTTCGTAATTACCACTAGGATTTATTCTATCAATAGAATGTTTATTACTTGGACGCTCCCCCATGTCGGCTATAAAGTTTCTAAAACCATTACCATCTGGCTCTAACCACCTACTACATATAACAATGCCATTACCTCCATAATACTTAAACCTACTACTCCCCTTACAGTAGCATCTTGCACGCATGGATTTATATAATTTATAATCTTTATGCTTACTAACTACATTTATGGTTTTAGACATACCTTTTCCCTTTTATAAAATGCTTCTAATCTAACAACTTTATTTTTTATTTTGTTCCATAATATAGTATTTCTCCAATGCTCTCTAGCTATTTTATCGTTATATAAATAAACTGGATTATGCTGACCTGCAAACTTTAAAGATATTCTTTTATTGTTTTTTAAAACTAATTCTACTTTATCAAAGTTTTGATTAATGCTCGCTTTAAATGTTTGGTTATGATGGTCTGTTACTGTTTTATATGGTGGTCTACTTAATGTATAAGGCAACAATGCAACTACACTTCCTCCTCTAGTTGAGCTAGCCATAACTTTAAATCCATCATTTCTTTTTATATAAGATTTTGGATTATTACAGTCTGTCTTAGGCAAAAAATAATCATCTGGAATTTCAGTAGGCTGGGAAGAGGGTTCTGGTGAAGGAATGGTTGTCGGTTCTACAGTAGGCAATGGAGAAGGTTCTGGTTTGCAATTCTCAGCACACTCTTTATAAGCATCTCTAAGTTCCTTAATAGCATCAATTAAAGATTGGTCCAGCGAGCTACAACTAGCCAGTAATATTAAAAGAGGCAGCATTAAACGCATGGTCAATCCTTAAATCTTAAACTTCCATAAATAGAAACTAGGCCTGAGAATAATCTTGCCTGGAATTTTAACCACAAACTACCATTCTCATTTGCTAGTTTGTAAATCGTTTCTTTAAATTCCTTATCTGCAATCTTAACCACGTCAACAGCGAGGTCAGGTTCTCCAATCCTAACCAGCTCATAAGCTGCGAGATAAGCCAAGTCATGTTCCACTCCTGCTGGATGAAAAGGATGGTCTTCTGCTAGTTCCCATAAAGGTGCCAATCCAAGTCTTGCAGTTCTATTATTTTCTTCCACTATTTCTTGCCATCTTTCATTGCCAATCCTAGTGATTATTAACTTTTTCATTGCAAGTTACATAAGTTTTGATTGTATAAAATTTATAAGACCAGAACTTGTATATGCTATTATAGCAATAATACTTGTTACTAGAATTTTAAAAAACTCGACTGCAAACTTAATTAATATATTCTTATTACCCTCTCTTATCTCTTTCTCGCTGGCTATAAAATCTCTAAACTCAATTACATTACTATCAATAGTAACTTTAATTTGATTGGTCGTGTTCTCAATATTATTTAAGTGAATTTTTAAATCAGCAAGTTGCAATTCGTGACTGGCAATTTGTCCAGAATTTTTCTCAATCGTTTTTAGAACGTAAAGCCTGTATGCTTCCCAACTTTCATCATTCATTAAAAAGCCCTTCTTAAACTGGTTGCAGTGTCTTAAATGCTTGACACTTATAAGTTTGTATACTAATCTCTAAAACCATGAAACTATTAACTCCTGGAATATACGACAATCTCTCATCTCAAGAATATCACAATTTACCATACGCAAGTAATTCAAAACTATCAGAATTAAAACGCAGTCCTAAACATTTAAAACATCTTTTAGATTATGGAAGTGAAAGTTCTTCCAGTTTCCTAATTGGCAGTGCAGTTCACACAGCAGTATTAGAACCTGAAAAATTCAGTGAAACCTACGGTATTTTACCAGAAGGACATGGAAATAGTAAGGCAGTTAAAGAGGCTAGGATAGAATTGGCAGATAAATTTGGAGATAATCTACTCACCCACTCCCAAGTAAAACAGTGTGATAGAATTAGAGAGGCAGTGTATGAACATAAAAAAGCAAAGAAATTAATAGACCTTAAAAAGAACGTAGAGCTTAGTTTAATATGGGATGACCCTGAAACAGACGTAAGATGCAAGGCAAGAATAGATTTAGTTTGCAAAAACGGAATAGTTGCAGACTTAAAAACTACTACAGACGCAAGTCAAAAAAAGTTCACCAGCAGTATTTTACAATATGGCTATTACAGACAGGCAGGTATGTATCTTAAAGCTTGTCAAGTTCTAGGAATCGAGGCACACAGTTTTGTCATCATAGCATGTGAAAAAACCAGCCCCTATGCTTGTGCCGTATACAGCTTGGACCCAGCCCTATTTAACATAGGATGGGATGAGATACGCCAGCAATTAAAGGTGTGGAAAAAATGTCAGGAAACTGGCAAGTGGCCAAGTTACAATAACGAAGATGTTGTAAATATAACTGCACCTGATTGGATGGTGCCTAATTAATGGAGATGCTATGTCAGAAAAAAAAGACACTAGAAATGTTTGGAAAGAACTTACAAAAGAGTTCCCTAAAGAGGCAATTAAGGAAGTTACGTTTGGAAGGCAATACACCAGCTTAGATGCCTATCATATTATCAGCAGATTAACATCCGTATTTGGCCTTTGTGGTGTTGGCTGGGGATTTGGACACCTTGAATTTAAAGAGCTGGAGAGCTCAGTAGTTTGCATAGGAAGCATTTGGTATCGTGACCCAGAATTTGAAGACCAAACTTGTCAGGTGGATGCAGTTGGAGATGGAACTATTGTAAGCAGTAAAAAAACCGGAATAAGAGATGTAGCAGGGGCATATAAGAAATCTCAGACCAATTTAATGAGTAAGGCTGCAAGTTATATAGGGGTGGGGTTGTCGATTTATCAAGGTAAAGGATTGGATGACCCTTACTTAGACAAGGCAGAAGTTGAAAATAAACAACAGGATGTGAAGGTTTATAAGTATGACATATCAGATTTACCAAAAGATAAACTCCCAGCAGTAAACGAGTTCTTAAAAAAGAATGGGGCTTATAGGATGGATGCAAATCCCAGCCAAGTAGTTTCATTTAAACCATTAAAAAAATTGGAAAAATACCAAGTGGTAGACCTCGACTCTGTTGAAGATATTAACAAACTTCTAGAGGTGTAATCATGGGTAAAAAATTTAATGTTGATTTAGACCGTTTCTATGACGTAACCAATCCGAATCTAGTTAAGAAAAAATATCCAGACAGTATCGTAGAAGATGCTAGGTTCATATCCGACAATGCTAATCAAATCATCAACTATTTAAAAGAGTTGGAGTGGATTATGCAAAAGGATTTAGAACGCCATCGGGATGTTTCAGATGTAGACAAGTTGGTACTTAGAGAGAAGCTTAAGGTAGTAGAGAATATTTTAATTTATTTAGACAGCAATATAAGGAAGAAATGAACAGTAAGTATGTAAATGTAAAGATAAAATTAGAGGACAATATTAGAGCTATAATGTACGCATTGTGCAAGGAAGAAGGTATATCCGTTAACATCTTTGTAGAACAATGTGTTAATGAGGTGGTCCGAGCAATAATCCAGGCTAAGGCAGATTTAGAGGAACAGCAAAATGAGCAAGGAAAGTGATCTAGAAAAGGGGTTTATTATAATTCCTGCTTATATAGCAAAAAAGAAAAATCTTAATACGACGGATAAATATATCTTTGGTCTTATATTTGGACTGTCCAGTAAAACAGGATTCTGCTGGGCAACCAATGAGTATATGACAGAGAATTGGGGAATCTCAATTAAGCAAATACAGCGTTCTATTTCTAAGTTAATAGACAACAAACTAGTAGGTCGAGAGATTGTAACATCTGAAAAAAATGGATGGAGAAAGGAGAGAAAACTCTGGATTGCCACACCCCCTCAGGGGGACCTCGGACATCCCCTAGAGGGCGCATGCCATACACCCTCAGGGTCGCATGCCATACCCCCTAGAGGTCGCATAGATAATAAACCTTATAAAAAAGAAGATAGTAAAGTTAATAACAACACGTCTGATGACAAGCCCGAAGAATCTAATAGCTGTGTAAGGAGGGCGATAAGTAGAGAGTGGGAAGACCTAAAGTTTACCAAGGACGAAGCAATGAAAATTCGTAAGAAGTTTCTTGATAAGGACCTTGGTCAGGTAGACATAGATTTTGCAGTATTACAATTAAGAATCTGGGCTGAGAATAATCCTAATAAGTGGAAGAAACGTAAATCTCCCTACTTGAATCTCATAGGTTGGCCCTTAGAAAGAGCAATTGAAAATAAAATTAAAAGCCTAAGGTTAGAAAGAGAATCTAATTATCTAGCTAAATCTAAAAAGGAGAACTAATGGTAGATGTAGTTAAAAGAATAAAACAAGGTTTCGAGGAAACTGAATACATAGTAGGAAAATGGTTAGCTAGAGGGGAGATGGTTTTAATCTTTGCTGATAGAGGGGTAGGTAAAACATACATAACCCTCTTACTAGCCCATTCCTTAGCCTGTGGCGTCGATTTTCTAGGTCATCCTACTAAGAGGTTGCGTATTATATATTTTGACGGTGAGATGGGTTCTCGAGCGATTTGTATAAGACTGATGAAAATTGATAATCGTCCTGATACAAAGACAGGTTTGGTCACTAATAGATTTTCTTCACATTCACATAATGAGTGTGATGGTAGTATCATGTGGAACCTATCAGACCCAGTCCATCAAAAGTGGTACGATAGAGAGATTGAAAAATCTCAGGCTGATGTCGTAATCATTGATAACCTTGCTAGTTGTTCAAGAAATATTAACTCAAAAGATAACGAATTTGACCAGTGGATGAGGATTGAACCTTGGGCAATCAAAAAAAGAGAACAGGGAATTAATGTGATTTTTGTCCATCATTCAGGAAAATCAGGAACTCAAAGAGGAACTTCTCAAAAAGAGAACCCTTTAGATTACATGATTCATTTAAAAGAAAGTAGAATAAAGTCAACACCAGGCTATACTGGATTTGAAATGATATTTACAAAAACTAGAGATGTTCACAAAGATGATGTTCCAAGTATTTACGGAGAATTTACACTAGATGACAATTCTTTTTATATCAATCATTCCAAACTTGAAGATAAAAAAGCTGAGGAAGCTCAAAGACTTATAGGCTCAGGTCTATCAAAGCCTGAGGTTGCAGACAAACTTGGTCTTCCTAAATGGAAAGTTTCAGAACTCGCTGAGAAAGTTTTTACACCTGATGACACAGAGCATTGGCAAGAAGAAGATGATGAGGATAGGTACTTCTAATGATTGAAAATGAATGGCTGGTAAAATATTGGAAAAAAAGATGGTCTAAACCTGTTACACCAGAACAAATATTTAAACAGTGGATGCTGGAAAAAGAGTGGAAAGGTTTTAAAAACTCAATCGAATACTTAACTTTAATTGACTGGATGAAAAATCAAGTAATTCCCCTGCAGTACCTTTGGACATTTAATGGGATGACTGGCCAACAAATTAAGGTGCTGGTTAGAAAGTTCTTTGAAGATGGAGATAGTGAGGCCTTAACAGCTTTTCTATTGAGCTCAGATAAGAGGCTGGTGAGGGCAGTATTTGACTGGTCAATAAACTCTAAAAAGGCAAAAAAAGAATTGATGGAGGGGCTTTGAAACTTAAAGATAAACCCCATTGGTTATTAATAGAAGAATATAAACAAGCCAGTAAAATGAAGCTGGAAGTAGACCAAAATAACGAAACCATCATCATTGAATTGTTTGGCGAAATCTCAAATATACCAGCAATTAAAAATAGAAAACAAATTATATACAATCATAAAACTAAAAAGAGAATCCCAGTCATTTCTAAAAGTGCAATCTGCAAACTATATGCTATGGACAAGCTTTACCAGGAACAACTGGCAGAAAAAAATATTAAATCGTTAAACTTTAAAAGCCATCCAATATTTGTCTATTTAATTTGTGGCAATAGAAACAGGGATTTTGACCCAATTAACTGTATGGAAACAGTGTGTGATTGGTTAGAACCTTCTAATAAAAAACATGGAGGAAAAGAAAGAGGCTGGGGAATAGGTATCACTGAAGATGATAAACACATTACTTCCCTAGCTCTCCACTCTTGGCAAACTGAAAATCAAGTGGACCATTCAACAATTGTTATTAAAACTTGGAGAAGTGTTAAACAAGATTGTTTTACTTTCATAAACAGCTTTTTAAAAGGAATTGAGAATGATAAGAATTGACAAAAAAATAATCATACACGAAACGTGTGCATACTTTGGAATACCTACTGGCAGTTTAAAATTCAAAGCAAGAGGTGACAAAACTCCCTCAAGAGCCAGGTATATTATCTGGTATTTTCTAAGAAGATACTCCCACTACTCTTACAAAGAAATCGGTCGTGCTTTTGAAGTTTCTCATACCACCGTAGTTGGAGGATATAACGTAGTACAAAAAAAGTTAGACGAAGGAGATGAGGAAATGAACCTGCAAGTGGATACAATTTATAAAAGGATGATGGCTTATGACGAATAAAGATAAAGAGATGGGATTTGAAATGCGAGCAAAGTTTGTTGACGCAGAAACAGGATTGGAAATTGATGACCCAAGACTTATGCAAGCTTTGGAAAAAGTTGTAATGGAAATGAATAGAAAAAAATTTGAAGCGTCTATCCTATTAGGATTCTTCTTAGGAAGCTTTTTAACTGGGGCAATATTTATTTTTCTTGGCTAGTAGTTTTTACCACTGGGTTTTAAGTCTTTAAAAGTTCTTGCTTCCATCATCTCATCAGCTTTACCTCTAATAGCTTTAGGTAATTGTTTTCTAACTCCTGAATAGTAAGGGTCTTCTAATTTTTTCAATGCTCGATTAATTTCACTACCTCTACCATTCCATTGATTTTCTGGATTTTCTTCATTCCATCTATCTATATCTTTCAAGACTTGCTGTTCATAAAAACTTCCACCTTCCATTTCATCTTTCTTAATTGCACTTGCTAATCTTGCAGTAAATGGAGGTTTTTGACTGGACTCTTTTAATGTTCTTACAGACTGATATTTATTATAAGCTTGACCAACTCTTGAAGGCATAAAACCTACTCCTGTTACAAATTGCTCGTAAGGACTTAAAGTTAATGGTTGTTCAGGATTGTCTGGGTCTGGAATTGTATCTCCGTAACGATTGGTGAATAATCCTTCATTTTTTGCTAGTACATCAGCTCGAATAATTTTCTTTAAAAATTCAGGAGCAAGACCTTCTCCAAATGCTCGATATGCTCTTTCTCCAAAAGGTTGTTTCCCTTTTTCTAAAGTAGACATAAAAATACCAGGCCTTTCCAATTCTTTTAATGTTGGACCCATTACAAAGTTTGCAATAGTAGGTAATGCACCCTTTCCTAAGAATGGAGCTTGCTCTCCTGCTGCAACACTTCCCGATAAATCCACTCCTACTAGGTTTGGTAATCCTTTAAGAAGAACTTCCCCTATTTGCTTTTCAGCTTTTTTCGCAAACTCTTCATCAATTCCATCAAACGGCAATCCTTGTATTATTTTATCTATTGAAGATTTTTCAATTAAGTTTCTTGCTTCTTCTTCTGGATTAATACCACCTGACTCTAAACTTCTCATAATCCAACTAACAAAAGGCAATGCACTGGCTCCACCTAATGCCATCAATCCTGCAAAACTTGAAAGTAAAGCATCATAACTTCCACTTTGCCAATATCGTCTATAGCTTCGTAAAATATTAGCACCGAAAGTTTTAAAAGTAGTAAACGGAGCACCAACTGCCCCTCTAGCAATTACAGGCCTATTCAGTCTTGAATAGTCAAATTGAGTGTCAAATTGAGTTTTATCACTTGCAAATTTTTGAAGCTCTTCAAAACTTGCTTTGGGAGAAATATCTTTTTTAACATTATACATTGTAATAGTAGAATGTAATCTTTGATAGACATCAGCGTGCCTAAATAGCCCCATTGAAAAGTTTACTAGGTTATCAAAATCTTTTGCAGTTTGACCTGTTCTTTTTCTCTCACCAAAACCATAAGCAGCCTTTGCACTGGCATCACTGATTGTTCCATCTTTGTAACCTTCGTTAATTACTTTTGCAAGTTCAGGATTATTTTTTGCAAACCTCTTAGGATTGGCAAGATACTCTAATGCTTGTCTGTGCCCCCTACCCCATTGTCTAATTGCCCTTGCTCCACGTTTTCCAACGCTAACGCCAGCTTGATTATAGATGTGTTGAATTTCAGGTAAGGTCGTCATAACGTTTTGAGTCATGCCAACGGCAGCACTTTTAATATTAAAACCTAAGTTGTTAAACGCCATTAACTTTCTTAAATTCTGGCCTTCCCATTGATTGCTGTTAACATAATCAAAAAGCTTTTGAGAGTGTTCGTATGCTTCTTTATATTTAGGATTTGGATTTCCATTATTTTCATATTTAGCTTTAATTTCATTTAAAGTTCTTTTTATTCCAGCATCATACTTACTTCTCGCTGCAACGTTACTAACTCCAACTATATATCCAGCTATTTGGTTTTGAAAATTTTTGCTGTAACCTGGAACTAAGTTAGCTTCGATAAGGTGTTGGTCGAATCCTTGAGGGGGTAGTTTTCCATCAACAACATCCTGCATTTTTTTAAAAGTAATTCTAGCACTTGCTGGTAAATCTTGATAAAGAAGACTACTTGGCTTTTCTATTTTCGTTAGTTCTAAATTGTCTTTATTTAACTGGAATCCTGCCTTTTTTAAATTCCTTAATGCAATTCTTCTTTCTTTTGCAGTTTCAAAAAGTGAGTATATTGCAGTAGAGCCATCCTCATTCAAAACTCTCATTTCATAGTCACCTTCTCTTCCAAACGGAACGTAACCTTTTTCTTTCATCTTATCAAACATCTGTTGAGTTACATCAATTCTTCTAGTGGCATCAACATATTCTTTTGCTGATTCTAATAACTCAATTCGCTTTCTAAGGCCTTTATCTTTGGGGTAGTTAGCTTGAAGTTCTCCAGTTTTTTCAATTGCATCTTCTATAACTTTCAATCTTTGTTCAGGTGTTAATCCTTTAGGTTGCAAACCAGCTTCCATCATTAATGCACCACCAGCAACATCAATTTCATTTCTAAGTTTAGACGGTGTACCTTTTAAACCTCTAGCATCTGGAATATCTATTGTGTTTATAATGTGAGAAATTTCTGCATCTTTCATTATTTCCAATGCCAAGTCAGCAGTTTTATACCAAGACCTTAACGCTTTAATTTCAGCTTGGTCCAATCCCATTTTAGATAAAGCACCATCTGTTGGAATTATTTTTTGACCACTTTTATTAGACTCTCTTATTACTGCCATTGCAGCATCCACTCTAGTTTTATCAGGGAGATTAAAATAATCTTTAGATGCGTCAGTTAAGTCAGCTTGATTTAAAGTTGCTGCCTTTTCTCTCATGTTTAAAGTGTCGTGAAATCTTAAAGTTTCAGGAAGCTTTTCAAAAATAGTTCTAGGTATAGCAAGTTTATCTGCTACTTTATCAAAAGTTCTTTGAACAAAATTTCTTTCTTTTCCAGCAAGTTCACCTTCTAAATCTTTAACTATTTTATTTACGCTTTTTGGAGTCGCTGCCTCAGTTTGTTCAAGAGTGCTTTTTAAGAAGTTAATATTAGCTTCTCTAGCTTGTATTTGACTTTCTGTTTGCCCTAATCCTTTTTGTTTAGAGTTTATAGATTTGGTTAAATTCTCAATTTCAGCATCTATATTTGCAAGCTCTTCATTTAACCTACCAGCCTCACTGTCTACATCAGCCCTAGTTTTAATTTCACTTACAGAAGATGGCGTTCTTACATCCACTCCATCTAATTTTATAGGAGCTGTAGTTCCTTCTACTAAAGAATTAAACAGTCTATCGTCTAATCTCTTTCTTCCAAAAGCATTTAAAAACTTTTTAGTAAAATCATTATCTGGAACAATCTGTTTATTGGTAGCTCTAAAAGCAAGCTCACCTTGACCACTTCTATATTGTGTAATGTCTTCACCATCAACTTTAATGGATTCCCCTGCTTCTAGAAGAACATCAACCATATCTTGTGTTAATAGTTTTCCTTTTTTAACAGGAGCGTCTTTGTTTACATTAGTTCCCTTCCCTAAAGAGTTTTCTGTTTTAACAAGGTCTAAAATTAAAGGGTCCTGATTTGTTACTTCATTAATTTTCCATTTATTAACAACCCCTTTAGGTTCACTGACTCTTGTTGTTTCATTTTCTTTATTCCCCTTTTCCACACCGAAAGATTTTTCTCTCCAACCTGTTTCAGCAGTTGTAGTTTGTAAATCAAGAGGCTCGGTTCTTGGATTTATTTTTCCAGTTGCAAGTTCTCCGATTCTATTTTTCTTAGATTGAGGAACGGTTTTTTGACTGGTAACTTCTCCGACGTTTTCGAAAGTTACATCTCTCTCACTCGCCATTTGAGAAATTCTATTTAAGAGGTCGGTCTTTTGATTTTCTAACGATTCAATTCTTGAAGATAGTTCTTGTTTTTGAGATTCTTCTAATTTAATTGATTCTGCTAGTTTGTATGTTCTAATATCTTTTTCAACACTATCCAAGTCTTTAACTAGTGTAACGTCATACATATCAGATATTGCTTGTTTGTATTGATTAGGGTCTATTTCAACTAGGTTTTCAATACTTGCACCTGATTGTAAATTGTCTACAAATTCACTTACATTCTTTTGTTTTGCTTGGTCTGTAAAAACTTTTTGTGCAGTAGGAACTTCATAACCAGTACCACCTTCAACCTCCATTTCCTTTTGCATTACAGTTGACTGAACTGATTCTTTTGGCCACTCAATTTCTTGTTGACTTTGCTCTTTTAAAATATCGGGAATAGAATCGGCAATTTCTTTTTCTACTAGCTGAGATTTTCTTTGCTTCATTTTCCTAGTTGTAAAATCAATTGTTTTGCCAGTACCAACTTTTACTACGTCCAGTGTAGTTGGCATTACAGTTCCTTGTATGATTGACTGTTTAACTCTTCTCTTCCCTTCATCGAACATACTTCGACCCTCAAAGGGATTTACCTCAGCTACGTCTTGTTCAATAAAATAATCCATTGGAGTTGAAACTATTGCTGCTAGAGTGTCTGCACCTGCTGATAAGACCACTCGTTTTCCGTATTTCATAGGAAGAGTTGCTGGGTACATACTTGCAGCATCTAATACAGTATTTCCTGCTGAACTTAAAACACTTCCTGCTAATGCTTTCCCATCGCTGGACCCTCTTGATTTTAAATCTGAATAAGATTGACCCATGTTTTTACCACCAAGAGTTCCAAATAATCCTACCGTTCCAATGCCAGGAATTGCTAGTGGAGCAAGATTAGTAACTCCCTCAAAAACTGTTCCTGCTGTTTCTGCTAGAAAACCACTGGGTTCATACATTTGATTTGCTCGATTAATTGCTTGTCTTGCAGTGTCATCTAACTGGTTTTCGATTCCCACCATTTCACCGAGGCCACCAAGGCCTTCCATGAAACTTAAACCTCCTTTACCAATTCCTTGCCAAATAGATTCAAGAACTCCTATTTTTTGCTTTTGAGGAATGTCTTGCCACTCGTCCTCTGAAATGTCTTGCCAATCATCTTGGTTGTTTGAACCAGTAGCTTGAATAGGGGTAGGAGTTGGCATTGCAACTTGCTGGGTTGGTATATCTTGCCATTCATCCTCTGAGATGTCTTTCTATTCATCTTCAGGTATGTCTTGCCAATCATCTGCCATTTTTTACCTATTTAGGAACAAAACGAATTTCTCCCTTACTGTTTCTTTGTGCTTTCATACCAGGAGGAATTGGAGTGTCTTTTGTTATAACTTGTCTAGCTTGTTGAGTTGGACCTCCTAAATATTTACTCACTGCATCATCTTCAGAAAGAACAGTAGGTCGAACTATATCATTTGGATTTCCTGAATAAAAACCTTTATCAGTTAATGCGAGATTTTTCTTATTCTTCACTGTTACAACTTCTCTTGTTGATGGATTGATTAACACTTTAGAAATGTCACTTCCCTTTTGGTCAGGCACAGAAAGAATTTTTCTAGTTTTTCCTGAAGGTGTTATTTCATAAATATCGTTTCCAACTTTTTGACGCTTGTTATATTGATTGAAGTCAATGTTTAAATTTTCTTGTTGTGCTAGTGCTTGTGCCTCTTGTTCTTTTCCAGACCGATACATCAGTTCTAAAGTTTTAATCTTTCTTTCTCTAGCTTTTTCTTCAAACTCCCTACCTTCTTTCATTGCTTTCATAAGCTCCTTACCAAGCTTTGCATCTCCAAGTTTCTTTTGCAGTTCTTTATTTGCAGCACCATAACCATCGTTAATTGCAGTTTCGCCAATACTTGAATAGATTTCATCTAACTTTTGTTCGTCTTCAAAATCTTTCTTTCTCTCATCTAAAACCAGCTCGTTATACTCTCTCTTAGTAGCTCTATCCATTCCTTGTTGGTAGGTATCTAATAAAGATTTAGGTCTTTGAATTGCCTTTAAAAAAGGTCCGACATCTGTTGGTTTATAAGTTGGTGCCATATCTTATTTCCTTTGAGTAAGGCCTCCTAATATTGCGTTTAAATAACTACTGGAACCACTACCAGCTAGTGTTGAAAGTAATTGCGAGTTGGTATTATTTTGCTGGGGAAAAGGTGCCATGAAAGGTAGGCCTCCACCACTTGTTGATGGTATTAGCTTTTCATAAGCATTTTTAAGATAGTTGGCTTTTGTTGTTCCAAAATCCTTAGCAAACTTACCAGCATCTTGTGCAGATTCGTAAAGTAAATCAGTTGGAAGTTCATCTTGTAAATATCTCAAGTATTCCATGTAATTGTTAATCTGGTCTTGATTCATTCTTTCCATTCTATTGGCTTCGTCTACTGTCATTCTTTCCAATCTATCAGCAAGAACATTTCCATATTCAAGTTTTCCTTGAGTGGACTTGGCAGATAGGTCAGTTAAGAAGTTTTTATTTGCATTTATTTCAGCAGTGGAATTTCCCATTCCTCTAGAAGCCATTAGTTTTTTAAGTTTAGCTTGTCCTTGGTCTGCGTAATAATCAAAGTTATCTTCGTAGGAAGGAAATAGTGTATTAAATATTCTTTCTTTTTGTTCTGCAGTTGCAAGTTCTTCAGGAGTTGGACCAGCATCCTCCATAACGGCTCCATCATCAATTACTATCTCTTGGTCTAAAGGATTTGCCAGTCCAGTTCTTTTTGACATTTTTCCAAGCCTAGCCTCGATTCTAGCTTGTTGTTCAGGAGTGGCACCTTCTGCATTATACCTGTCATATAGCCTGTTCATTTTTAAAGGATTGACGGCTTCAGTGTTTCTTGAGATGCGTCTTATCTTTCTGCCATACATATCTTGCTGGTCGCCTTCAGCATTACTGTATTTGTCATACAGATTGTTCACTCGGTTTTGAGCAAGTTTACGGTTGTTTTTTAATCTATCAAAACGTCTAATCTTTACAGGACCACCACTTGCAGTTGCCCCAGGGGAGTTCCCGAATCCTTGAGAGTTAGTATTGTTATATAGTGCCATAATTACCTACCTATTATAGTTTAAATTTTATATTTTCTCTATTCCATTTTATAAGGTCTAGTTCCAAGTAGCTGTTGAAGATATGCAGACCTTTCAGCATCTCTTTCTTCTTTGGAAATTGTCGGTTGATAATCCCCTTCTCTAACAGCGTTTGCAATCTCTTGAATCCTAGACAAGTCATCACCTTCAAAAGTTCTACCAGCTTTAGAATGAGAAAGTAAATCCTCTGCTAGAGCAGCCTCAGCAATATCTCTTCTTTGATTTTCTGAGTAACCACTAATCCAATCTGGCATAGCCTGAAAAAATCCAACCTCTCCCCAAACATCTTCACCTGTACCTACATTTTTCACCTCATCCCAGTTCCATTTTCTACCTTTTAATGGACCACTGTCATAAATCGCATCATTATCTTTTGTCATTTGGCCTAAAGCTTGGTCATAAAAATGCTGGATAGCTTGTTTGTCAACATCAGAGCTTGCTTGTTTTAACGCACTACCATAGTTTTCTGCTGCATAATCTTTATGAGTTTTTCTATCTAAACCAAGAGATTCTCCTACACTTCCTAATCCTACAACATCAAAAATCGGATTAACTGTTGCTGTAAGAGGGTTTGATTGCAAAGCAAGATTTACATAATCAGCACTGTCGGCATCTCCTTCCAACACATCTTTCCCACCATAATTATACATACCAGCTCCATACAAAGCTGCCATTGCACCTAATCCAGCAGTTGGTCCAGCTCCACCCATTACTTCACTGTAACCACCCAGCCCAGCTTTACCTGCTCCATCTAATCCAAGTTTAGATTTAACTGCATCTTTAGCTAGGTTTTCACCGTAACTTTGAACAATACTTTCTATACTACTGGCTAGAGAAGGGTCTTCTGAGTATCCAACTTGCATTTGATAAGGACTGGATGGAGGACCAGCATAATATTCAAAAGGTCTATTATAATAATCAGCCATCTCTTCTCCCTAAGTAATCAGGTATAGGCATTAAAATATCTTGTGGTCTTACAGCTTGTTGGTTTTGAATTTTCCCAACCAAGTCTTGTGCCATATCTTGACCAGCTAATCTTGCCTCTATTTGTCCTGGTAAAATCTTTTTTCCTGCTCGAACATAAGGCTTTAAGAAACTCATTGTTCTTTTTCTTGTCTTGTCCATTTGGTCTTGAGCTTGTGCCATTGCCTCTAATTGTCTTTGCTGATTAACTCTTGCTGCATTTGCTCTTGCTGCTGCATCAGAACTTCTTCTTCCCATTTCGCCCCTAGCCCATTCTTGATAAGCATCATAGTTTGCTTTTGACTGGTTATAGTTTTGATTCTCAGCATTTTGATAGAGGTCTATAATTTTATCGTTTTGATTGTTACTTTGATAGGCATCGTACAATCCAGCACCAACACTGACTAGTTCAGGATTCTTTTGAACCCATTTACCAGCACTGGAAACTGCTCCACTAACATCTCCTATAATACCTGATACACTATCCCAAAATCCCATAATAATCCTCCTATAAACTTGTAGTTGTTACAGTACCACTGTTGTTCACTTGAATCCTCCATCTTGTTCCATCAGGAGATTTCAAAATCAAACCTTTTGCACTATCTGTTACTTCAGGCTCCTTATCTGATGTTACTATAAAGGCACCTGAAAAATAAGATAATAATTCCTTAACTTTTACTGTTAAAAGCTCTCTCCATTTACTAAGACGAAACCTATCGTCTGGGTCAGGAGGTCTTAAACTAGTATTATCAAAAACCATATTACCTTAATAAATCTATATCTTCCTCAGCATCTAACAGTGTTAATGGTACATCGTCACTGCAAGAAAATTCCCATTGTCTAGTTTGATAGGCACCACCAGTTCTTATTCTTAAATAAGATTCAGTTTCACCTAAATTGCCTAGACTGATTTGCCTTTCATTCGACCAATCTTTATTGTCATCTCTCCACCGAACCAACAGCTTGGGAGTAGTTGTTAAACTTGTCGTTCCTCTTTTAACTCTAACCCTAAGTTCCCTACTTCGTTTTCGTTTTGAAGTGCCATGGTCTACATGACCAGTCTTTGTAAGGAATCTAATTGCAGTTCCATTATCGTCCACTTCATCACTGGTAAGGCAATTAATTTGACCAGCATTTCTAGCCCCTACAATATTACATCCCCAAGCCTCACAATAAGTGAAAGCACGACCAACGTAATTATTATAAAGAAAATTTGCACTATCCCATTCATTCCATTCAGACCAAGTTGCTTGAGCAATATTGCCTTCATCTTGATAATTAATAACAAAAGTTCTTCCAGCTTCAGGGAATGTTAGTATTATAAAGTTTTTTCCTTCTATTGTAATTTTATTTCCAATACAATCTGAAACGTTAGGAAGTGTTTGTATTATCTTGTCATAAGGAGTGGACATTTTTTCAACACCTTTTCCTGAATAACGTACTAGCTTTCTTTCGTCATCCAGCCAGTATAAGGCATTATTAGTTTTAACTACTGAATAGGGAGCAACACATCCAACTTCTATAAAGCCACCAGGTAATCTAACAAAAGGAGTTTCCCCATCGTTTTCCCAAATCTCTACACTTCGTGGCCCAAATAAAAACAATTGCCTATAGAAAGTTTCTATTGCAGTAATATTATCAGTTGCACCAACGGCACTAGCAAATCCAGAAGTATCACTGGCACCAGTTCCATCTCTCCAATCTAGTGGGTCGTCAACTTCAGACCAGTAGAATCTTTGAGTTCCTACACTATTTGCAATTAAATATCCGTCTAAAAATCTAATATGAGTTACGGCAGTTGGACAATCAGCATCAGCTATGTAAGTTGAGCTGGTTCCCGAATGGTCAAAGTAAACAATTCTTCCACCGTTTGCTGCAAAAACATAATCACTGTTACTGTCAAAAGTTGTGTATGCACCAGATGTTAATCCGTCATTTGTAATATCTGAACTTGTAAATGCACCACCTGATAAGTTTATTAAATAGACCTTTCCATTATGAGTTGCAAATAATCTTTTATTTTCTTTCCACCAGTAAAAACCGTCAATTCCGTTATTTCCACTGGCTAGTTGCTTTCCACTGTCTAATCCTGGTCTTTTTACAACAGCACTATTTTCATTTACATAACCATTGTACAACTCGGCAGCAGTTTGCCTAAGCTCAAACTCATCAACGTTTTTATAAGTGCCAAGACCAAACGGCACCTTAACCGTTTCCATTCACTACCTCTGTCTAATTGGTATTAAAATTAATTGTTTATTTCCTATATATGCCGTATTAGAAGACCCTACACCTTCTCTAAATTCTATTGCATAACTGTAAGTTCCTGCACCTGGCTCTTCATAATATGGAATGGTACACACTGCATGGTCGCCACTTGTTGATGTTCCTGCTTCTTCACTTTTATAAGCATACCCAATTTGACTGCCATCCCTAGTAAGCCTTACTTCACAATTACTTGCAGTTCCAGCATTAGAAACATTAGCCACAGCAAGAATTAAAACTCCCTGATTTGCAGTTAAGGTAATTGAATCAGATAATGCACTCGTCCAAGCATTACTGGCTTCACTTGCCACTGTTGCACTAGCACTGATAGCAGGGTCAATATAAGTAACCGTATCTGAAATAATCAACATATCAGTTCCATTGTATAAGGCACTTACTTGTTGCCCACTTTGAATGTCACCACTAATTAATGCAGTAGCATCTGAACGTTTTAAAGTTTTTGCACCAAGGCCATTTATATTTAACGTAGGAGTTGTAGAAGTATTTGCTTGATGAGATATAAATCTGTAAACCTGACCAGCAGCATAAGATGTAATTGCACTGGTTACTGTAATTGCGTAAGTGTTTGCAGCCCCAGTAGAAGTTCCTCCATAAATATCTTCATCAGTTAGAAGTTCATATTTTAAACCATCTATTGTGTATTGAGTGACATCATCACTGTCGTCTATTTTAAATTTGTATTCACCAGATGCGAATATAGTTGCCTTTCCTTGCCCATCTAAAATAATAGGATTGGTTGCAAGAGTTGTTGCGTCTGCATCAGTATAAGTAGCTTTGTTAGTAGTAGTACCAGCTTCGTAAGTGTAAATCTTTCCACCAGCTAGAGGTTGTCCACTGCTATCAGTTACACCACCAATTAAAAAATCAACTTGTATTGCTCGTGCCATTAATCAAATGCTCCTTCAATATGTTCGTTAGAACTTCGTTCGTTATTACCTCTTTTAGCTTGTGAGAAAAAATCTAATGCTTTTCTTTCTAAATGTTGCCTTTCTCTAATTGGTAATAAATATTCGTCTGCAAGATGAGCTGCCAATCCGTAAGTTAATGCGTTAGACCATCTAACAGGAAAGTCTAAATTGTCACTTGCAGTTTCAGCATCTTTTAAAAGAACCACTCCTAAATAATTTATTGTTTTAACTTGAGTTGGAGTTGGCCAAACATACATTACTGGTGTTCCAAGTTGGTTATCAATTGCAAAATGAGTTGGGTCGCCAGTAGAATCTGGGTCTTCTATATCTAAGTATTGTCTATATGAAATTTGTTCTAATTCATAAACATCATTAGTTCCATGAACTAACCATGCCTTATCCACCCACGCTACAGCAGGGTCAGTTGAAAGTGTATAATCTTTATCAGTTGCAGCAGTAGAGAAACTTAACTTTTGTAATTTCCAAAGAAAGACATGCCCTGATTGCCAAGACTTAATCATTTCATTCAAAGCCAAAACTCCATACGCCATTTCCTCAGCAGATAATGCAGTTGTCTGAGGTCCAAGTACAAGTCTATGTGCTCGTTCTATTACTTGGTTTCTTGTAGATTGAAAATCGTAATCTGTTGTTGCCATAGATTGCCTTTAAAAAAGAAGGGAGAGTCACCTCTCCCCTTCCTTAATAAATTAAGTAGTAAAAAATAATGCTAGGTGAACATAACCAGCAGCACCAGTTGCAGCACTAGTAGTTACTTCTAGTATTAAATTTTCAGTAGTTGAACTTTCATACCCATAGAAATCACCAGCCCAGTTGCCTGCATATATTTGAGTAGCTTGCATAAACGTCAAGTTAGAACCAAATAAATCAGTGTCGCTTTGTGGTCCAAAAGAAGCAGCTAAAGCTGGACTTCCGTCAGTATCTAAATCTCTTGAATAGAACTTAGCTTCAATTAGTTTAAAGCCAGGTTGTAATTCAATAAAATGAAGTTCGTCACCGTCAGCCAGTGCAGCAGTAGTAGTAACTGTTAAGCCTAAACAATTAGGTCCAACATGATACTGCCCCGTAGGGTTTCCACTAGAATCGAAAAAGTCCGAGTAATAAGTAGCCATAATAAAATTCCTTTTAAAAAAGAGAGAGTTTCCCCTCTCTTATATTTTTAAGTGTTAAAAAGCAACCAACAGTGCATCGTTCCAGCAACACCAGTAGCAGCACTAGCAGTCACTTTCCAGATTAAATTCTCCTCTGTAGCAACTTCATATCCGTAGAACGCTTCATTGTAATCACCTAAAAGATGACCAGCACTTCTCCCATTCGTAGTACTAGTTACAAATAAATCAGGATCGCTCTCAACTCCTACTGATGAAGTTAAAAGAGGAGTGCCATTAGTATCTAAATCGGTAAAATAAAAACCCATTGATACTAAAGTATAGCCTGGAAAAAGTCTAAAAAAATGAATTTCATCATTTATAGCTAGACCAGCAGTTATACTAACAGTGGCAATCCCTAAATTCGGCCCTACGTGAAGTTCTCCTGAAGCTTCTGTTCCGTCGGAATTTAACTTGTTCGAGTAATAATCAGCCATAATAATTTCCTCCTATAAATAAATTATATTCCAGAAATGTTAGTACGAGCTAACCATACTCCTAATGAACCATAATCTTGACTGTTGAAAGTTGGTTTCTCAGCCTTAGCAATCATGCTCCACGCATGACCTACCTGATTACCATAATCAAAAGTTTCAGTTACAACTTCAGGACGCTCTCCGAAAGCCCAACAAAGTGATTGTGCTCCTAAGAACATACCTTGCGAACCTGCTTCTGCACCAGCTCCACCGTCAGTGAAGATAGGAACATTCTCATGCTCGTGAATAACAACTCCATCCCAGATTGCAGTAGCACCTTTAAAGATTGGATTTTCAGGTCCACGAACTTCAGCTTCTCTAAAAGCCTGTTCAAAACCACTATCAATCTTAAGGTCATACATGTTATCAGGATGAACAAGTAGGATGTAGTAAGCTCTACCATCAACCATTACTGGACGAATTGGAACATACGCTCTATTACCACCAGTCTTAGCAGATGCTTTTAAAGCACTGATAAAATCAGGAGTAAGTTTAGAGTTAGCAGCTCTAAGTGCCCCTTTTGCAGTTGCAGTAGAAGAACTTGCAGCTACAGCACCACTAGCAGTTCCATCTCTATAGAAGTTTTTAGTTGGTGAAGTAGTTAACGCATCAAAACAAAGTTGGTCAATTTTTTCACGACCCCAATCTTTTAGTGCGTAAATGCTTTCTTCGTTAATAGAAAACATTGCTCGTTTTCTATCTAATGCACCTCTATCACGTACACCATGACGATACATTTCTAAAGTTAAAGAATCTGAGTAAGTTGTTAACGCTTCCTCGTTTCCTTCAAGAGTTGCAGTTCCAGTTACACCAGAACCAGTTAATCTCATACGTAAACCAAAAGTGATTTTATCACCTTGGCTTTTTTCTAAGTTTTCTTTTACATGAACAAGTGATTCACTGTTCTTACCCATAAATCTTGAGAAGTAGGTTTCCTTTACAGTATCCCTAAATAGTCCTTCCTCCCAGACTTTCTTGGTAAGAGCATTGTCAGTTGCGAATGAAGTAACAGCCATTTTCTAGCTCCATAAAAAGTTAAAGTTATTTTATAGAGCAGGTGAAATTAACCGATATAAGAAGAATAGACTTTTTCAAATTCTTCAGAAGAAAGATTTGCTAGTTGTTCAGGGGTGAGAGTTGGTTTTGCACCAGCAGTACTACCACTAGTTTTACCTCTAACACCATTACTGAGTTTTCCAGCATTTTGAACTCTGTCTAACAATCTATCAGGTTGCTTTTTAGCAGCCTCTAATTGTTTCTTAAGCTCTTCAATTTCTTTTTCCTTAGCACTTAAAACAGAACCTCGATGCTTCATATCATAAGCTCGTTTTGAAACGTGTAACAATTCTATAGGAGATAATTCTCCTAAAGGATTACTAGCAAACCTATTTATAAAGTCCTCACCAATTCCATCTTCCTCTAAAACTTTTACAATATCCTGAGTTTCAATATCCCCAGGTTTGAAATGCTTTAGAAGTAGTTGCTCGTTTTGTTCTATTCTTTCTTGTAACTGAATTTGGTAGTCATTATTCTGATGACGTCTTGCGATTTCATCTGCCTGTTGTTTCATAACGGCAGCTTCGTAAGGGTCTTCATCTTTAGTGTCCAGAATTTTTTGTTGCAACTCTTTATAGCTGCATCCAATTGTTCATTCTGTTTTCTAAGATTACCAAGTTCAGTGTTGCGACGAGAAATAAACTTTTGGTCATTCTCAGCTCGCTCGCTTAATTTTCTTACCTGCTCCTTAAGTTCTCGAATTTCCTTAGTAGCAGGGTCCTCATCCTCTTCCTTGGTTTTTTCTTCAGAATCGGTTTGGTCTTCACCAGCCTTTTCTTCAGATTCCTCTGAGTTTTCCGACGCCTCTACAACTTTTTCTTCGTCTAAACTAGATTGGCTTCCATTACGTTCTCTTTCTAGATAAGCTTGTATTTCCTCATCAGAAGCATCAGTAATAGCTACCATATCCTGTTCAGACTCAGTACCAGTCTGTGGAGTTGTTCCTGAATCTTCAGAGCTAGTTATTTCTTCGCTCATAATTAGGTTCTCCTATTTAACCATCAAAACTGAGGTCCTTGCATATCAAGGTTTTCCTCTTCGTTTGAAATCTGTGGGATTGATGGACCTTGTTCTTGTCCTTCCATTCCTGGCATCCCAATACCAGCTTCTTGCAATTTTTCAATATTAGCAATTGCAGTTTTTTGTATTTCCATATCTTTAGTAGCTTCTGCTTGTTGTGCTTCAGCCTGTTGTGCTTGTGCGTAGTAAGTTTGAATTTTCTTTTTAGTTTCTTCTGGTAAGTCAGCAAGCTCTAAGAAAATCTCAGGTGGAACTTGTATAGCTCCATTTGCTGCTAGGTCGCCAAGTAAAACTAGAATACCCAATCTTGCAGTTGGACTGTATGCACTTTCAGCTACAACTACATCATATTGCATTGCATCAGCATTTGCCATTATTTCTGCAATTTCATCTATAGTAAATTGAGTGGACGGTTGTCCATCTATTTGTTCTGGGTTGCTTGCAGATTCGCTGGAAACAATTCTAAACACTCTTTCTGGGGAGTAGTATTTATTAATTAAACGAAACATAATACGACCAACTTGTTTCTTACTAAAGGCCATATTATCAAATAGAAATTCGTTTCCTCTAAGAGTTTGCTCGATTCTTTGCATGAACATAGTACCCGATTCGTTTGCTCCGTTAGGGTCTACATGAATGTTCATAAACTCTCGAATATCTCCAATTGCCATTTCTAATAATTGAACAATCGCAACTGGAAATTGACCTGGGGTTTTCTCAACAGGAAGCCTGTTAATAGTATTAACTTTTTGTACAAAGCCTGGACGACCTGCATTTTTCTTAAAGTTATTCTCCTCTCCTTCTGGAAAAGTATCATCATCATAAAACCAACCAGTTCCACCAGCCATTCTATTTCCAATATCTATTGCTTGAGAACGACGATAGTTAACTTCTTTTTGTGCATCTATTACTGCACGAACTTTGCCCCAAAACCTGTTTCCTCTTTTCTTTGCATATACAGGAATTGTAAAGAAATCTGTTTCATCCGTAATCTCATTTACAAGAACAACATTTGCACAAATATGAGTGACTTTAACTTTAGTGTTGATTTTCTTAATAACTCGAAAACCTTCTATTGTAGAAAACTTATTTGCATCTTTTTCACTCCAACCTTTTGCAAGTTCTACAAAATCTAAAGAAGGATTTACAATTACAAATTCAGGTTCGTAAACTTTTTCCTGACACTCAATTAATCTAAATTCTTTTTTCGCAACATCAACTAGGTCAACTCGCTCATCTCCCATTCCTATTGCAAGCTCAATAGTGTTATCTGATTTACCGTACTGGTCATGCTGGAAAGTCACATGCTCTTTAGGTTTTTCCAATCCACCTTGAAAAAATGAAACGGCCTCGTAGTTAGATTCTATTTCCCCAGCTTTTTCTGGATACATTTGTTTAAGCTTTGGAAGTGAATACATTTTATGCTTGCAAAGATATTCTGCATCACTGCCATCCTCTTTTTCGTGTGGCCCCATTGATACACACTCAGGATTAAATCTTTCAATTACAACTTCACCTCTAATATCTTTTTCTGTAGAAACGTAAACATCATAAAAACCTCTACCTTGAATGTATTGGTCTAAGGCAACAACGCTGTCTTCACGTTGAAACATACTTCTTTCTTGTATATGTTTTGCTATTAAGGAATATAAATCGGCAGTTCTTTGGTCGCCTTCTTCTAAAGGAAGGTATTTAATATCGGTTCTTCTTTTTCTTTGATAGCCTGACAATTCATCTATGTGTTTTTCGATAAGATTAAAAGTAAGAGCAGCCCGATCGTTAGCAAGTAAAGTGCCACGAGTTGATTCATCCCATTGTTCTCCATTGTGGAATTTTTCAGCCTTCTCAGCATCTTTAATAGATTTTGACTCAAGTTCACGACTGGTCTTTAAAAGAGTGTGGACTCTATCAATAATGTCTTTATCTTTATCTTTTGATTTGTTTTCTTTTGGAGTGTAGGGAATGATTTCATGTGTATGCCCATCAATGGCAGCCGAAATATAAATTGCAGCCTCTTTACCTGGCTCAATTACATTACCAAGCTCATCAACTACTGGTTCGGTTGCAGGTTCAAATACAATCTGATGAGGTCCGTTGCCATCATCGCTTATAAAGCCTACTTGATTATCGAGGTCTAGATAAACAACATGTTCACTGGTTCCACCTGGAACTTCAGTTTTAGTTGTCGTATATAAAAAATCACTCATACTATTATAAACCCATCTTCGTCAGGAACATTATTGACTTTTTGTTGGTAACGATGCCACCATTTATCTTGCTTTTCTGGATTCAACCTACGTTTACTAAACCTATAATCCTTTGTCATCTCAAAAGCATAGGCCAATGCATCCAGTCCATCATCTCTCCAATGAGGAAACTTTTGCATCTCTAAAGATAACCTTTCCCTATAAGCTAGAGGTATGGCTTCATTAACATGTATGCAACCATTGTTCAAAGGCCACTGGACATTCTGTAGTATTCTTGAATGTTTATTTCTACCAGCAGGACTTAGGGTCATTAAAGTTTTGTCTTCTTTAGAAACGTAATATCCCTTAGCTCTTAAGGCATTACTGATATGAATTTCAAAAGTCATAGCTCCAACTTTTTCAACTCCCACTGCCAGCATACGACCATTTCTGGCATAAATATCAACTACTTGCTTCATGGCATCAGCTTCATCAAAAACATCAATTACCATATCTAAGATGTATAATTTACTGGCACCTAAATCGTTCATGTAAGGTTCCACTCCAAACACTATAATTGCCCAATCATCTCCCCTTCTATCCTTCCTTACACCTGCTGGGTCTATTGCCATAAACTTATACAAGTTCTTTGGAATTTCATGTGGAGGTGTTGTCAGAATAAAGTCGGAGTTTAATTTTTCCTCCCCTCTTGGAGTCGGGTCAAGTAGCTGTTGAGAGAAAAACGTAGTTAGGTTTCCTCTAAGCAAGTTCATCTTTTCTTCAGAAAGAAAGACTGGTTTTCCACTTGGAGTACCGTCTTCTGTAGCTGGTTTAACTCTTGTGTGGTAAAGAAGATTGCCGTCTAAATCCTTTCTTTCCCTTAAATCTTGCAACAATCCATTATGAGAATAGGTGGTTCCAATAACACGATGCCTGTCACCATCCATACCAACGTTATGAGATAGGTCGAACATATACTTTAATTTCTCAATCATTTCAGGGGAGTTAACAAATTCTGGGGTTTCAACATCATCGTAAATTCGCTGGGTAAAATGCTTTCCTGTTGGCATACCCTCAACTAATCCCCATGCCTCTAAAGTAGCTTCCCTGTAGTAACCTTTTCTCTTAACAATTAATCCAGTATCCTCAGACCATTTAGGTGCTTCACTGCTGGGATTCATGTATAAAACATCTGGGAATATGTCTTTTAAAAAGAACGATTCCTCAAATAAGTATTTGATTTGTCTAAAGAAAGCTAGAGCTGGTTTTTGTGCGTAGGAAAATATACAAATTCTTTCTTCAGGATTTCTTAATATGGATTGAATGGTTTCAGCACTCGTTATTATAGAACTGTTGTGAGTGGTAATTAAATTCTTACCTATTAAATAAAGACCGTCTTCACTAGCTACTTGAATACACCTTGTAGGAATTGTGTTAACTTTCTTAACTGATTTTATATACTTACACCTAAAAACTCTTTTTCCTTCTGGAACCTTTTCTTGTTTTCTAGAAAGAGAAAAAACCTCATCTTTTTTATAAGCCCTAAACCTAACATCGTAACTAATATAATTTTCACCTTTAATTTTCTTACTACGAACAGATAGTCTTGGTTGTAACCCCAAGCCCATTGCAAGCTCATGCACATTTTCAGCTAGAGTCTTGTTAATATTAGTAAAACTTGAAACCCCTCTACTATCTATTGTGCCATCAGTATCCATTAAGCCACGAAGCAGCTCTCGTCTATCATCTTCACTAGCGTATAAATATTCTTGTGGAATATGTTTATTATTTAATACCTCTAATTCTCTTAAGGTAGGTAGTATCTTATAAATATTCCATCTGTATAAAGCTGTATTTTTGCCAACTTTATATCCTAAGCTTTCAATCTTATTAATTATTTCATTATCAGCAGTTGTGATGTTCCCACAGCAACTAGTACCATCTCCTAACCAAGCACCTAAAACGTAAGGTGATAGTCGGAGTTTTTTATGATTTGTAAATTGCAAAACTTCATTTAATTGCACGCCAAAACGATTGTCTGGTTTATGTAAATATTTAGATAATTCTTTAGATGATAAAGTTAATCCATCTCTATAATGCCTTTTGTTTTTTGTTCCAGATATTCTTTTTCTAGACTTTTTTAAAACTGTCCAAAGGTGATTGTCACTAGTAGTTACCTTACTTCCGTCAGTAAATTCCACCTCAAAACATTCTGTATTATCAAACACTTCAGAGAGTGCGATAACTTTATTAGGTTGACCGTTAGGGTGAAAAACTTCATCTCCAACCTCTAATTCTCCATGCTTTTTCCAACCTCCTGTCGTTAAAACTGGATAGTTATAATCTACTGCCTTCCCATGCTCCCTAGCCCATAAATCTAAGGTTTGAGTGGAGGGTCCATGCTGAACTTCGTGACATGCCTCAATCCAAAAAGGATGGTTCGCTATTGGGATTTTTAATACGAAATAAGTAACAAAAAACAGGTCGTTTAGTACCAAGTTTCGCCACTTGGCTCTCATATATTCACTGTCTTTTTTATTCTTTAGAATATCCCTCAGTTCTTCTGCGTAATTGTGAGAATACTTTTGGCCAGGAATTGGTGTAAACTCCATGCCGTTAATTTCAAAAGTAATAGGTTCTATCTCGTATATCACAAATCTATTCTAGCAGATTCCATTGACATTCCTGCAATGGTTATATTAAAATCTTAGTAGGAAAAAATGTTACAGGGTTAATCCCTGAAACGAAATCAAGGGAAAGTTGAGGTTGTTAGTTTCCTCCTCAGTTTTCCTTTTTTTATTCTTCAGATTCACACCTTCGAGAAAAATCAACGTAAATAACATTATCTTTCTTGGATATGGCGACTCGGTCTTTTGCAATATTATTATTCTCTTGTAAGTGAACGGACCATGAATAGCAATTATCTGTAGGAAAGTTTGCCTGATATAAAGACCTTAAGAATAAAGAAACGAGGTCATTGTCGTCAAAATAATCCACTAGTGAAGCTCCATTGCGTCAAACGCCTCTTTAAACTTTTTAAGTAGCTCGGATTTTGCGTCGGCTAGAAAATCTAAGTAATAGACAATAATTTCAGGTTCAAAATCCTCAGATTCAATGTCGTCTATAAAGCCCTCAGTGCCATTAATTAATGCTTGTAACACTGTTGTAATATCTTTCTTGTCAATATTAAGCTTTCCGTATGCCATTAACTTTCTCGGATTTTCTCCATCACCTCATCAAACCTTTTATTTAACATCATTTTTGCTTGGTCCAGCTCATTAATCAACGAGTTTTTTAAAACTAATGGGTCATTGCCAGACTTCTCAGGAATAACAACTCCTGCATTTACAGTGAAATACCAACCAACTCCTTTGACATATTTGGCATTTAAATCACGAAGATGATTCATTACTATTTGCTGGTTCTTACTGGTCATTTCCATCCTCTCAAACTATCGATTAAATCCTTTTCCTTTTTATATGCGTCTTCTATACTAACGAGAAACCCTCCGTAAACCTCAAGGTCAGTGCCATTAACACTTATTACTTTGGATTTTATTATTTTCTTCTCAGGTAACTTGAACCAAAAAATATCGTCGTTAACACCAATCTCTTTTAAAAGCTTGGGATTGGTTTTGATTTCAGGCTCGTCTTTAAAAACAGCATTGCCCCCAATGTCAGGTAAAAGCTCGTAAACAATAACATCCGATGGAGATAATTTAATACCGACTACAAACGCCTCAACAGCACCATTGTTATCAAGGTAGTAAACAGTGTCATTAATATTATACTTATTGCTCATAAATTTATTCTCCTAAAACCACTTCCTTTTTCAGCATCTCAACCGTATTATTAAACGCCCTAAGAAGTGTTGCAATCTCTATGTTAACATCATAAACATGACCATTCCTTGCCATTCCTGCCATAACACAATCTGAGATATATTCTAAAACA